>OLGM01000957.1_pt1 | contig 15017 bp, 15 predicted proteins | sample 1606001 | NCBI WGS metagenome assembly OLGM01 (sample SAMN03283294) | human gut metagenome | biome: human-associated habitat; material: feces | host: Homo sapiens | place: Peru | collected 2012
CAAGATAAAACTTTTTTCGTCCAGCAGGGGTTGCCCGACCTGCCAAAGGCTCCCCCTCTGGGGGAGCTGTCACCGAAGGTGACTGAGAGGGTTACGCCAGATCGGCCAGAATGTCCGGCCACAGCGCCTCTTCCTGCCGCATGACGGCGAAGGCGCAGTCAAGATACATCTTGTTCACGGCCGAAATGATGGTGCTGCGCAGAAGCAGCTTTTCCTCTCCGGCATCCTCGGCGAGGTCGCGGATGGTGTGCGTCAGCCCGAACACATAGGGCACGCAGTTCTCCACCTCGTCGCAGAAATAGTCGTAGGCTTGCGCGGCGGAACAGTGCGCCCTCTGCATTTTGAACAGCGTATCGATGTTTTCCATCGAGAGCACATTCTTGGAAACGACGATGTAGATCAGGCCGGCCAGCTGCTCCCGGGTGTATTTTTTCTTGACAGGGTGGCTGATGATCCCTTTCTTGACGTAGTTGCTCACCATCGACGCGGTAAGCTCCACCCCTTCGAATGCGCGAAAATACCCGTTGACGAACTGAACGGTCTGGTCGAGATACAGCCCCACGGACGGAAGGTCTGCGTACCGGGGCAGGGCAAACCCGGCGGCACAGGCCGCAATGCGGCGGTTCGATTCTTGTTTCATGCGGATAGTATAGCGTATTTTGGGGCCGGGGTCAACCGTCTTGTGAAAACTTTTGAAAGAATCTGCGAAAACAGTTGACAGGTTTTCGAAAAACCGATATAATGGCTTCAACGATTGGAACGAACTGCGGCCCCGCCGCTGAAATAGGAGAATGCTTATGAAAACCAAAATCGTCGTGGATTCTGCCGCGAGCCTGTATGCACTGGAAGGCGTTGACTTCGCCTGTGTGCCGCTGAAGATCATCACCGACCACGAGGAATATCACGACGACGGCACGCTGGACGCTGTGGGCATGGCCACGACCCTGCGCACCTACAAGGGCCGCACGTCCACGTCCTGCCCCAACGTCAGCGACTGGCTGGCCGCTTACGGCGACGCCGACGAGGTGTACGCCATCACCATCACGGGCACGCTGTCGGGCAGCTACAACGCCGCCCAGCTGGCCGCGGAGGAATATCAGCAGGACCACCCGGGCAAGCGGGTCTTCGTGCTGGACAGCCTGTCCACCGGCCCGGAGCAGACCCTGCTGGCCGAGCACCTGCGGGACCTTCTGGCGCAGGGCATGGAATTTGACGATGTGTGTGAAGAAATGCTTCGCTATCACAAGCACACCCACCTGCTGTTCTCGCTGGAATCGCTGGCGAATCTGGCCCGCAACGGCCGCGTGAAGCCCGCCGTCGCCGCCGTGGCGCGGATGCTGGGCATCCGGGTCATCGGTCAGGCCAGCGAGGGAGGGGAGCTGGACGTCCTCTGCAAGACCCGCGGCGAGCACGGCGCACTGGAACGCATCGTCCTCGAGCTGAAGGAGCGCGGCTACACCAACGGCAAGGTGAACATCTCGCATTGCGGTAACCCCGCCGCCGCCGAGCGCCTGAAGCACATGATCGAAGCCGTGTTCGAGGGCGCGCAGGTGGCCGTCTCCGAGTGCGGCGGCCTGTGCAGCTACTACGCCGAGCTGGGCGGTCTGCTGGTGGGGTATGAGGACGCGGACGCGTAAAAGCTTGCAAAATCCCCGAAACCGCGCTATACTATCTCCATCGTAAAGGCCGCGTCGCGGCGGGGGGAGGTACAGCGTGTTCAGACGGTCATTCGTTAAATTTTTCAGCCGGGTCCTCAACCGGGCCACCATCACCATCGCGCTGGTGGTGCTGCAGGCCGCGTGGCTGCTGTGGGCGTTCTGGACGTTCACGACCGGGCGGGTCTGGCTGAATGGCTCTCTGAAATTGTTGAGTATCCTCATCGTGCTCTACCTCGTCCGCAAGGACGAAAACAGCGCCTATAAAATCGGCTGGATCGTCCTCATCGGGGTGCTGCCGCTGCTGGGCGGGGCGCTGTATCTGGCCTTTGGCAACAAGGCCCCGGCCAAGCGTCTGCGCGAGCGGATGCAGAAGGTCGAACAGGCCCACACCGCCGACCTTGCCCCGCAGGAGGGCCAGACCGACACGCTGGAACTTTCGTGCAAAAATATGAGCCGCTATGTAGAGCGGTACGGCCCCTATCCGGCGTGGAAGAACACCGCCGCCGAATATTTCCCCTGCGGCGAGGCCATGTATCCGAAGCTTCTGGCAGATCTGGAACAGGCCGAAAAGTTCATCTTTCTGGAATTTTTCATCGTGAAAACGGGGAAAATGTGGGACGGTGTGGAAGCCATCCTCAAGCGCAAGGCTGCCGAGGGCGTGGACGTCCGCCTGATCTACGACGACTTCGGAAGTCTGCTGGGCTTGCCGACGGATTTCGTCATTCGGATGGAGAAAAATCGCATCCATTGCATCCCGTTCAACCCGGTGGTCCCGCTGGTGTCGCTGGTGATGAACCACCGCGACCACCGCAAAATTGTGGTCATCGACGGCAACGTGGCCTATACCGGCGGCGTCAACCTCGCGGATGAATACATCAACGCAGAGCACCGCTTCGGCTACTGGAAAGACGCCTCCATCCGGCTGGAAGGCGCGGCGGTCTGGAACTTTACCGTGATGTTCCTCAACTGCTGGAACGCCTTCCGCCCGCTCGAGACCGACTACGCGCCCTATGCGCCCACGCGGCTCCCCAAGCAGCAGGACGGCATCGTGCAGCCCTACTCCGACAGCCCGCTGGACGAAGAGCCGCTGGCCGAAACGGTCTACCTGAACATCCTCTCGCAAGCCAAGCGCTACGTTTATATCTACACGCCCTACCTCGCGGTCGGCGAAGAAATGCTCGATGCTCTGAAGAATGCGGCCAAGCGCGGCGTGGATGTGCGGTTGGTGCTCCCGGGCATTCCGGACAAAAAGCTGGTGTTCCGGCTCAGCCGGTCCTACTATGTGCCGCTCATCCGGGCGGGCGTGCGCATCTACGAGTACACCCCCGGCTTTCTCCACGCCAAGTGCTATGTCAGCGACGACCGCGTGGCCGTGGTGGGCAGCATCAACATGGATTACCGCAGCCTGTTCTTGCATTTTGAGTGCGGGGCGCTGCTGTTCCATAACAGTCAGGTCATCGCCCTGCGCGACGATGTGCGGGCCACGCTGCCCCAGTGCCGCGAGGTGCAGCTCTCCGACTGCCGCACCTCGCTTCCCGGCACGCTGCTGGACAGCGTTCTGCGTCTGCTGAGTCCGCTGATGTGAAGGGGAGAGTGGGTGCGAATCTGTATACGTCTCTGTGCCTGTCACCGGCGCATTCTCGCTGTTGGGATGTGAGCGTGCATCTGTACATCTGCACCCGCGCCCCAGAGCGCCGCAGCGGCGAGCTTGCTGTTGGGATGTGAGCGTGCATCTGTACCCCACATCGTTGTTGTCAAATGTGAACCGTGGGCAAAAGAGCTTGCGGACCGGTTCGCGCAAGCCTGTGAAGGCTTTGCGGCAAAGGTTCCGCCGAAGGGCTTGCGGCAGAATGTCGCAGGGGCCAAACGTCGGAAAGGGTAGACGTGTGCGGGAAAGACGAATGTGTGGTTGTGAAAGTTTTGTAACAAAAATATGAAATCTGGAAATTTTTTGCGGTTTCACCTAAAAACTGGCAGCACTGGAAAATCCAGTGCTTTCTTTTTGCCCGGAAATATGCTATGATTGAGAAAAATCAACAAAAAGGGAGGTGAAACCCATGGATATGGATCACTCGAAGGGCTTCGTGGCCGTCCCGCGCGGCCTGACCGACTGGGAGTGGTACACCGACGCCAACACCGCGCGGGTGTATCTCCACCTGCTGCTCACCGCCAACTGGCAGGACAAGCGCTGGCAGGGCATCAACGTCAAGGCCGGCCAGCTGGTCACAAGCCAAGCGCATCTGGCGGAGCAGCTTGGATTGAGCGTTCGGAACATCCGAACTGCTTTGGAGCACTTGCAGATGACAGGCGAAGTGACAGTCAAAATAGGGTCAAAATATAGCTTGATAACGATCAAAAACTATGATTCTATTACAGCGACCGACAGGCTGGCTGACAGGCAAACGACAGGCGACCGACAGGCAAGTGACAACAACTTAACCATGAATACCATGAAAACCAGACTAGAGTCGTCTGCGGCAGAGCCGCCGCCGCTGGACCCGACGACGACCGCACTCCGGATGGAGTTTGAGACGAGCATCGGCAAGCTTGGCGTCACAGGCCAAAAGCAGCTTTCCCGCTATGCAGAGCGGCTGGGGGCCAATCTGGTGAGCGAGATCATCCGCAAATGCGCCGAGACCGGCGGCCACAGCTGGGCCTATGTCCGCAAAGCCCTCGCGGAAGCCGAGGCGCAGGACTGCCAATCGGTTGAGGAATATCGACTCACGAACCCCATCGGCGGCTCCCGCTCTAAGCGCGTGGACCGCCCCGCCCCCAGCGGCAACGATTTTCTGAAGAATGCCGTCCACCGCAGACCGCTGGGGAAGGGGAGCAGGAACGCGAAAAGACAGGAAGAGGGGGTGGCGGGGTGATTTAATCGATGATTTCGGCGGTCTTTCCGGTAAAATCATGCTCGCCAGCGATTGCAATTCGCGGGCCAATATCGTAGGCGTTGATACGAGGATATGTTACGCCGTCGATTTTTACGGCTCTTCCGGGAATGACGAAAAGCTGGTCAGATGGAAATGCATAGAGCCAAGATTTGGACTGTCAGTGGATTTTTCACAGTGCATCTCCTTTCCACCCAGCGTTCCGGTTCCAGCGGTTCGCTGGGCTTTTCGTTGTTGGTCATGGGGTTACCTCCTTTTTTAGCACACTCGCAAAAACGCGAGTATCACAGCAAAAAGATAGATTTGTACTCTTTTGCCGAAAGCTTCAATATCGAAGCGATATCATGCATTTCACCGACAGTAAACTTCAGGCCACCGGAATATAGTTTCCGGTACAAAGTGCTTGCATCCATGCCGAGTTTACCGGTCAACTCCTTATGAGTCATGCCACGCTCTTTGAGCTTTCCCTTGAGTAAATTCATGTTGGTAGACATTGACTATTCACCTCCTTTCGACTCGCATAAATGCGAGCTTCTGCAAATCGAATAACACGCAGATAAATAGAAGTCAATAGAAAACTTGCAATTTTGCAAGAAAATATTTGATTTTTTGCAATTTTCTATTGCAATTTTGCGACTTTTCGTGTATTCTCTTATCAAGAGGTGATGAATATGACCACCGGCGAAAGAATGAAGCAACGTAGAAAAGAAATTGGATTCTCAGCCGAAAAAGTTGCCGAACGGCTTGGTGTTTCTCCAGCAACTATCTATAGATATGAAAAAGGCGATATCGAAAAGGTTCCAGTTGATAGTTTGGCAGAGTTGGCGAGAATTCTTCAAACTACCCCCGCCTATCTGATGGGGTGGGAAGAAGAATCTGCTCCTCGGAAAAAGAAGCCCACCATCCCTCCCGGTTTCATCCCGATGCCGAAGATGGTAAAGGTCCCGCTGATCGGGGCCATTGCATGTGGCGACCCCATCACCGCAGAACAGAATGTGGAAGGCCGCATCGACGCTCCGGAGGATATGCGTTGTGATTTTGCCCTGCGCTGCCACGGCGACAGCATGGTGGGTGCTGGCATCCACGACGGCGACGCGGTGTATATCCGCATCCAGCCCGAGGTGGAGAACGGCGAGATCGCCGCCGTGCGCATCGGCGACGAAGCGACACTGAAGAGGGTGTATTACAGCGGCGATACCCTGACCCTGATGCCCGCGAACCCTGCCTATGCACCGCTGGTCTACACCGGCCCTCAGCTGGAAGAGATCCAGATCGAGGGCAAGGCCCTCGGCTGGACCCACTGGGTGGGGTAATTTTTTTTAGATTGTAAATGTAATATGTAAAGAGTTAAAAAGGGAAACAGGATGGAAAACAACTTTCAGTTTTTGATATACCGTTCAGCAGAAGAGGATGTTTCTGTGGATGCCATTGTGAAGGATGAAAGCATCTGGTTATCGCAGAAAGGCATGGCGGAGCTATTTGGTGTACAGACGCCCGCAATTAGCAAGCACTTGAAAAATATCTTTGCAGAAGGTGAGCTTGATGAAAAAGTGGTTATTTCCAAAATGGAAATAACCACTCAACACGGAGCACTTCAAAATAAGACCCAAACGAGTGAAACTAATTTTTATAATCTCGATGCCATCATTTCCGTGGGTTACCGGGTCAATTCCCGCAGGGCCACCCATTTCCGCATCTGGGCTACCGGCATTCTCAAGGAGTATATGACGAAGGGCTTCGTGCTGGACGACGAACGCCTGAAGCAGGGCAAAGATGCCTTCGGGAAAGATTATTTCCGCGAACTGTTGGAGCGCGTCCGGTCCATCCACGCCAGCGAGCGCCGCATCTGGCAGCAGGTGACGGACATCTTCGCAGAATGCAGTATCGACTACGACCGGAATTCGCCGGTGACGAAAGAATTTTATGCGATGGTACAGAATAAGTTCCACTATGCCATCACGGGTCAGACTGCGGCAGAGATCATATACAACAAGGCAGACCATACCAAAGATCATATGGGGCTGACAACATGGAAAAACGCACCGGAAGGCCGAGTCCTCAAATCAGATGTGAGCATTGCAAAGAATTATCTGTCAGAAAAGCAGATTCGCCAGTTGGAACGAACGGTATCTGGCTATTTTGACTATATCGAGGACCTGATCGAGCGGGAGAACACCTTCACCATGGAGCAGTTCGCCGCCAGCATCAATGAGTTTCTGTCGTTCCGCCGGTATGATATCCTGCCTGACAAGGGCAAAATCTCTGCACGACAGGCCAAAGAAAAAGCGGAAGCAGAATATGACTTGTTCAACCCGACGCAGAAGATTGTGTCGGATTTTGACCGGGCACTCAAACAGTTAAAGGAGAAAAACTGATTCAGACGGTCACTATGTTATGCCGGATGGAACGCTTGGCAAACCAGTAGAATAAATAAAAACGCCCCCGGTGCGCCAACACTGAGAGCGTAAAATAAGCGGCTCACCCAAAAGAAGGGCATCGCACACCTAAGCAATGCGATTATACCTCTTTTGGGCGGGCTTGTCAAAGTGTACCCATTTGGAGGTGAAACAAGATGGAATGTGTCCGATGCAGAAGAGAACTCCCGGCGGACGCCATGTTCTGCCCGTGGTGCGGCAAGCGCCAGCCGGAGACCGCCCCGCCGCTCCAACGCAAGCACCGCCGCCGCCCAAAGGGGAGCGGCAGCGTGTACAAGCTGGGCGGAAAGCGTGCCCATCCGTATCTCGCGCTGACGCCGGAAAGGGAAGTGCTGGGCACTTACGAGACCGCAGGGGAAGCCGTGAAAGCGCTGGATGCTTATATCTCGCAGAACGTGCCGGTCAGCCGGCTAAAATATACCTTTTCGGACGTATACGCGAAGTGGAGCGAGACGCACTATCAGGACGTCGGCGAAAAGGGCCGCGACAGCTATGAGCGCGCCTATCAGAAAGCAGAAGTGCTCTGGGACAGGCCCATCCGGGAACTGGTGACAGCAGATTATCAGGTCGTGATCGACGCGCTGGTCTCGGCGGGGCTGTCCCGCAGTATGTGCGAAAAACAGCGGCAGCTGTGTGGGCGGCGAAAAGACCGATGCCGGACGGGAGCGCACGATCCCGATTCTGGCCCCCATCAAGATGATCCTCGCCGACTGGATGCTCAACAGCGTGGGCAGCGAACTGCTTCTCCCACCCAAGCGAAAGGGAAAAAAGCGAAGTGACAGCGGGGTAGAAAAAGCGTTCAAAAAACTCATGCAGCGCTGCGGCATCGAAGAGGCTGTGCCCCACACGATGCGCCGCACAGCAACGACCCGGCTGGTCGAGGGCAAAGCCGAGCCGACTGCCGTTCAGGCGATCATAGGCCATGCGGACTTCTCCACGACCGCAGACTACTACACCGGCCACGATGTGGATTACCTGAAGTCTGAGATGGAAAAATTTCACGAGTAGCGCCGCAGAATAGAGCATTTTGAACGCGGATGGAGAAAATCCTTGTTAGATTATTTGTTAGATTACAGTGCCTTATGACGCTTTTTTACGTCATTTTTTCGATTTCAGAACACAACAAAAAACGGTGGAACATGCTAAAATAACACGTTCCACCGTTCACTTTTGGAGCAGGATACGGGACTCGAACCCGCCGCCTACTGCTTGGGAAGCAGTCGCTCTACCGGATGAGCTAACCCTGCAGCTACTCCAATAGTTTAGCAAACGAAAGCGGATTTGTCAACACCTTTTTTGGTCGAAGGATGCGGGGTGCAAAAAAACTTGCATTTTGAGCCGGGGGCCTTATAATAATAGTATCTGTTGATCGAGAAAGGATGCACCATGATCTTTGTCCCATTGCTGCACTACTTCAAGTGCAAAAATCTTTACAGCGGAAGCGAAGCCGGGATGCGGTATCTGCTCACCCCGGGTAAGCGGACCGTGCCCGACCCGGACGGCGGCGAGGGAGCCGAAAAGGAAGAAGCCATCCTCACGCTGGACATCTGGCCCGACCCGTGGGCGCTGGACAAAACGGACCCGGCCCTGCGCCGCCGCGAGGTGTTCCCGCTGAGCGATGAGGGCCGCGCCGCCGCCGCCAAGTGCTTGGAGGACGCCTACAACGCCGAGCCGGAGCGGTGGAAGAACACGCCCTCCATCCTCGACTGCGAGCCGTGGACGCCGCCCGCGCCGGACCCGGAGGAGGGCAAAACGGAATGATCTATCGCTTAAAAGAGTGGAAGGGCGACACCATCGCCGTGCCCCAGCTGGTGTTCGCGAAGCTGGGCATCGCGGAGGAATACAACGTGCGAGTGGCGCTGTATGTGCTGGCCACCGGCGTCACCGACCCGGAGAAAATTTGCGCGGACCTCAAACTGCGCAGCAAGATGAGCGCCGAAAGCGCGCTGGCGTTCTGGGCGGGCGCGGGGCTGCTGGAACGGTTCGAGGAGAACGCCGCACCCGGCGAGGAGCCAAGCGCCCCCGCCCCCATGACGTGGGCCGAGATCGCGGCCGCGTCCCGCACCGACCCCATGATCTCCAGCCTCATCGACTGCGCACAGTCCGGCTTTGCCCGCCCGCTGACCCACAGCGAGATGGAAAAGCTGGTCAATCTGTATCTGGTCGAGGGCTTTGCGCCCGAAACGGTCATGCTCTGCGTGGCCTACGTCGCCAGCCGCGGCAAGCGGACCATGGGCGCGGTCAGCCACGAACTCAAGGTCTGGCGCGCCGAGGGCGTCGAGACGGGTGAACAGGCCGATTCGCATCTGCAGCTTCTGGCCCTGCGCGCCCAGCGCGAGCAGTATGTCAGCGGGCTTCTGGGCATCCCGGAAAGCGAGCTGACCCTCGGCGGGCGCAAGGCCATTGCGCGTTGGTACGAAGTTTATGGCTACGACGACGCCATGGTGCAGGAAGCCGCCGTTCAGGCCGGCCCCAAGCGGGACCTGTGGTATTGGAACAGCATCCTGAAAACGTGGAACGCCAAGGGTCTGCGCACCGTCCACGATGTGCGCGGGCCGGTGGCCGGAGCGGGCGCCAGCCGGAACATCCGGGTGGACCGCGCCACCCCCAGCGGGAACGACTTCCTCAAAAACGCGGTCAAGCGCCGCCCTCTGCGCAAGAAAACCGACGAAACACCGTGATAAGGAGAATCTATGCGTACCAAACGTGAATTGTATCAGGCTGCGATGCGCACCGTGGCCCTGCGGCGTCAGACCGCCCGCGCCAACGCCGAGGACGCCCGCGCCGAAGCCGAAGCCGCCATCCCGGCCCTGCGCCACGCCGAAGAGGAAGTGCGGGTGCGGGGCATCCGGTGTGCGCTGGCGGGCGCGTCCGGCAAAGACCGCACCGAAGCCGCCGTCGCGCTGGACAAGGCCAAGCAGGACCTGACCGCCCTTCTGGCCGCCAGCGGCCGCCCCGCCGACGCCTTGGAGCCGCACTTCACTTGCAAAAAGTGTCAGGACACCGGCATGTTCGAGGGGCACACCTGCGTCTGCGTCCACAAGGTCATGCAGAAGCTCCGCCGCGAGGAAATTGAAAGCCTGTCGAGCCTGTCCATCTCGAGCTTCGACACGATGGAACTGCGCTACTATCCCAACACGATGGACGCCAAGCTGGGCGAACCGGTGCGTACTTACATGGGCGGGCTTTTGCAAGAACTGCGTACCTACGCGGAAGAATTTGACCACGACAGCGAGAGCCTGATGCTCTTCGGCAACGCGGGCCTCGGCAAGACCCACGCCGCGCTGGCCATCGCGGGCATCGTGCTGGAAAAAGATCTTGACGTCATCTATGTGTCCAGCCCGGACTTTTTCTCAAAGCTCGAGGCGCTGCATTTCGGCTCGGACCCGGGCGGGGAAGAGGAAACGCTGCTGCAGACCGCCGCCGGGGCCGACCTGCTCATCCTCGACGATCTGGGCACGGAGTTCAACTCCAGCTTCTTCCTCAGCACCCTGTACAGCTTGCTGAACAACCGCTTGGGCGCGCACCTGCCCACCATCGTCACGACCAACATCACGGACGGCGCGCTGCTGGAAAAGCTCTACACCGAAAAAATCTCCAGCCGCCTGTCGTCCTTCGTGCCCTGCCTGTTCGTGGGTGAGGACATCCGCGGGCTGAAGGCGAGTGAGGGGTAGCCCTCTCAGTCTCGCATACGCTCGCCAGCTCCCCCAGAGGGGGAGCCTTTGGCAGGTCGGGTGACCCCTGCTGGACGCTGAAAGTTTTATCTTTCGTAAACAATCGTGCTCCGCTGCCTAGGCAAACGGCATCTAAACTACGCTCTGCCAAAGAGATTTCGTACAGATGATGTCAGCCAAGACAGCGGAGCACTTTCTTTTTAGGTTTCGAAAAACTCAATTCATCCAGCACAGCCAAAACCGGCACGCCAGTGGCTCCCCCTCTGGGGGAGCTGGCAAAGCCGAAGGCTTTGACTGAGAGGGCTATTGACATCCGTCAGTTCTATGCTACAATAGTTGTACCTACAACGATGTATCTACATCTTCTCGACCATCCGGAGGCATCTATGGATATCACGCAGCGAAAGATCACCAAGATCGCGCGCGAAGCGGAGAAGCTGGTTTTGCTCACGATGCGGGAAGAGGGCGTCGGCACGGCCGAGATCGACCTCATCCACGCGGTGCGGCATCATCCGGGCTGTACCCAGGCCCAGCTGGCCGAGCTTCTGCACGCGGACAAAGCCGCCATCGCGCGGCGGACCAAAAATCTGGAAGCGAAGGGCTACCTCGTCCGCGAGGACGCGCCCAACGACCGGCGCAGCCAGCTTCTGTTCCCGACTGAAAAGGCCGAGCGTCTGAAGTCCTCGAAGGCCGAGGTCGAGGCGTCGTTTTACGAGTACCTGACCGCCGCCCTCACCGAGGACGAAGCCGCCGCCTTCGCGGCCATGCTGAACAAGCTGTATGTCGTTTCCAAGACCGAGAGCCGTGCGGGCTTCCCGCACCTCCGGAACGCCGCAGGAGGGGAGCACACCGATGAGACCTGAAAAAGCCTTCCGCCCGGACCGGGTGCTTTCCTATTTTAAGGTCGAGTGGCTCCCGCTGGCGTTCGTCACGCTGTCGGGCCTTGTGTATAACATCGGCTTGCTGGCCGCGCCGTGGTTCGAGGGCCGCTTGGCCCAGTGCCTTGCCGACATCCTCGGCGGCAGCGAGACGGCGGCCAGAATGGCGATGCTGGTGCTGGCGTATGCCGTGGTGACCCTCATCGTTCAGGCGTCGCGGTTCGTCAAGCGGTTCTATGTGCGCCGCTTCGCCAACAACATCAACCGCCGGATGAAGGGCATCCTCTACGCCAATCTGGTGCGCCAGAGCCGCGCCGCGCTGGAACACGAGGGTGCGGGTGAGCTGATGACCAAAGCCATCTCCGACGTGGACGACTGCGTGGAGGGAATGCGCAAATTCACCACCGAAATTTTCGACACCGGCGTGGCGCTGGCGGGCTATGTGGTCATGCTGCTGGTCTACGACTGGCGGCTGGCGTTGCTCAGTCTGCTGTTCACGCCGTTCTCGTATGTCTGCGCGGCGTGGATGAAAAAGCCGGTCCAGCGGGCCGGTGCGGCCTACAAAAAAGCGGCCGGTGCGCTGAGCGCCGCCACCCTCGACCGCGCCCAGAACGCCGTCACCTACCGCATCTACGGCTGCGAGGACGCCCGCGTGGAGAAGTACGAGGAAGCGCTGGGCCGCTACGAGACCACCGCCGTGCGGAACAACGTGTGGCAGTCGGCGCTGCCGCCGCTCTATCTGGCTGCGTCCGAAGCCGGGGTGCTGTTCATCCTGTGGTTCGGCGCAAAGAACGTGCTGGGGACCGGCTGGCGTGCGTGGGACATCGCGGCCTTCACCACCTTCCTGTCCTGCTTCACCAAGCTGGTGGTCAAATCGTCCAAGGTGGCAAAGCTGTTCAATGCGGTCCAGAAAGCCGAAGTCTCGTGGAAGCGCATCAAGCCGCTCATGAAGCAGCCGGAGCAGCTGGAACCGCTGAACGTCCCGGCGGCGCAGGACATCACTCTGACGGACCTTTCCTTTGCGTATGGCGGGGACCCCATCTTCGCGGGCCTGTCGCTGACGGCGCACCCGGGCGACATCATCGGCATCACCGGCCCGGTCGCGTGCGGAAAATCCACGCTGGGCAGAGTCTTTTTGTGTGAGGCTCCCTATGGCGGCTCGGCGAAGTTCGGCGGGCGGGAGTTCTCGGACCTTTCGGCGCGGGAGATCTCCGCCACCGTCGGCTATCTGGGCCATGACCCCGAACTGAGCGCCGACACCGTGCAGAACAACGTTCTCTGCGGCAGCGCGCAGGACCCGCTGCCGTACCTGTCCGCCGCCGCCCTCAAGGACGAGGTGCTGGCGATGGAGCACGGGCTGGACACCGTCATCGGCAGCAGCGGCACACGGCTGTCGGGCGGTCAGGCCCAGCGTCTGGCGCTGGCGCGCACCTTGGCGCACCCGCGTCCGTTCCTCGTGCTGGACGACCCGTTCTCGGCGCTGGATCGCAAGACCGAGGATGTCGTGTTCCAAAACTTACAGGATTACGCCAAAGATAAGGTCGTGTTCCTCATCTCGCACCGTCTGTACCACTTCCCGCAGATGCAGCAGGTGGTCTTTCTGGACGGCGGCAAACCCACCGTTGGCACGCACGACGCGCTGATGGCGTCGATCCCGGTCTACCGCCAGCTGTACGAGAGCCAGGCAGGAGGGAAGCTTCATGAAACAGCAGAATAACGGCGTGTTCACCGCGCTCAAAATGGCTGCGGCGGCACACCATCTTCTTACGGCGGGCACGCTGCTGTGTGTGGCGGCGTCGGTGGGGGCCTCGCTGCTGCCGCCGCTGCTGCTGGCCCGCATCATCGACGGCCTGACCGCCGGCATCCCGCTGACCCTCTGGGCCGTGCTGGCCTACTTTGGCAGTCTCGCGCTGGAAGGGGCGCTCTCCTCGGCGCAGGAAAGTCTGCTGGTCCTCTTCGGCCAGAAAATGACCCACGCCCTGCGCTCGGAGATGTCGCAAAAATTGACCCATCTGCCCGCCAGCACGCTGGTGGCCCAGAACCCCGGTGAGGTCGCGTCCCGCTTTTCGGGCGATGTGGACACCGTGGAAGCGCTGTTCACCTCCGGCATCATCAGCATGGTGGCCGATGCATGCCGCATTTTGTCCATTCTGGCGGTCATCGCGGTCAAAAATCCCGGTCTTGCGCTGATTTTGCTGCTGGTGCTGCCGCTGTTCGCGGTGTTCACCCGCCATGTGCAGAAGCGGATGCTGGCTGCCCAGCTCGACAACCGCCGCGCCGTGGCCGCCGTTTCGGGGCAGGTCCCGGAGACGCTGCACAACATCCGCACCATCCGCGCGCTGGGGCTGGAAAGCTACCGGGAGCGCCGCTACGATGATTGCATCGGCGCGGGCTATGCCGCCATGGAGCGCACCAACTTCTATGACGCCATCTATTCGCCGGTGGTGCTGGTGCTGAACGCGGTCGTCGTAGGCATCGTGATGCTCCTGTCGGCGTCGGGCAATGCCGCCATCCTGACCCTGTTCGGCATGTCGGTCGGCATGTCGGTGGCCGTCATCAACTACATCTCCCGCATCTTCGCCCCCATCGAGAGCCTCGGTATGGAAATTCAGACCATCCAGTCGGCCATGGCGGGCGTCAAGCGGATCGACGCCTTCCTCGCCCAGCCCGAGCGCACCCTTCCCGCCGCCCGCAAGGAACCCGCCCGCGGCGACGTGGAGCTGTCGCATGTGACCTTCGGCTACGGCGAAAAGCCGGTGCTGTGTGATTTTTCGATGACCGTCAAGCAGGGCGAGCAGGTCACGCTGGTGGGCCGCACCGGCGCGGGCAAGAGCACGGTGTTCAAGCTTCTGCTGGGCCTGTACCCGCCGCAGAGCGGCACGGTGACCATCGGCGGCGTGGACGTCGCCCGCATCACCGACGCCGAGCGCCGCACCTGCATCGGCTGTGTGGAGCAGCACTTCGCCCGCGTGCCGGGAACGGTGCTGGAGCAGATCACGCTGGGCGACCCGAACATCACCCGGGAAATGGCCGAAGCCGCCGCCCAGCTGGCCGGCATCGATGCCGCCATCCGGTCCCTCGCCGACGGCTATGACACCGTCTGCACCGACGGCATGTTCTCGCAGGGCGAATGGCAGCTGCTGTCCATCGCCCGCGCCGCCGCCGCCGACCCCGCCGTGCTGCTGCTGGACGAGATCACGGCCAATCTGGACGCCGAGACCGAAGCCCGCGTCCTCGAAGCCCTGCGCCGCGCCTCGGCGGGCCGCACGGTGCTGTCCGTCTCCCACCGCATCTATGAGAATTTAGGGGGAAGGACTGTGGAGGTGACCCCTCTTGACCATACCGCTAACTGAAGAGCGTTGTCACACAGCGAACCTCTCAGTGAAAGCCTTTCGGGTTTGGAAGTTTTTTTCAAAAGCGCTGTCTCGTAACGAACCTCTCAGTCATTGCTTCGCAATGCCAGCTCCCCTAGCAGGGGAGCCAC
>OLGM01000963.1_pt1 | contig 14957 bp, 8 predicted proteins | sample 1606001 | NCBI WGS metagenome assembly OLGM01 (sample SAMN03283294) | human gut metagenome | biome: human-associated habitat; material: feces | host: Homo sapiens | place: Peru | collected 2012
CTGGGATAAGGTTTCCCGGTCACTCCTATGAGAGCTGCAAGTCCCCGCGGCAGATGGAACGCGAAAATGAGATGATCGTTATTTCACATCGCCTTGTTTTATTTCCTCTTTCCATCTTCCTTCTTGCGTTTCTGTCTCATATTCCGCCCCTTGTGTCCGAGCGCTTTATGCTCTTTCTTCTTGGTCGGCTTGTACATGCCGGGCGTCACGACCTTCTTCTTCGGCTTGCCTGCCTTCACGCGGCGGACATTCCCCTTCTCATCATAGCGGGTGATGGTCTCTTCAATGGATTTTTCCAGCTTCCGGAGAAGGAATCCATCCTCCGGCGTCGCATAGGTGATGGCGATCCCCTTCGTACCGGCGCGGCCGGTGCGGCCGATGCGATGGATATAGTATTCGAGATTTCTTGGGATCCCGTAATTGAAGACATGCGTAATGCCTTCGACGTCAAGCCCGCGTGCCGCGATATCGGAGGCAACGAGCACCTGAATGCGTGCTTTCTCAAATTCGCGAATGACCTGATTTCTCTGGCTCTGGCTCATATCCCCATGGATCTCATCCACGATGAAGTCCGTCTCCTCCTGCAGCTTGCCGGCAAGCTCATGCGCTTCCTCACGGGTATTCGTGAAAACGACGGCCATGTACGGATTCATCTCCGTCAGATGACGGACGAGGAGCTTGAACTTGCGCGGGAGAGTCGTCTCATAGATACGCTGCTCGACCGTCGACGCAGTCGCTTTTTCTGCGACATCAAGGAAGACCGGGTGGTGCATATACTTTCTGGCTAGGCGCTTCGCATCGTCAGGCATCGTCGCAGAGAAGAGCAGGAGCTGGCGCTTCTTCGGCGTCTCATCGATCAGGGCTTCGATATCTTCGCGGAACCCATTCGCCAGCATCTGGTCGGCTTCATCCAGGATGACCGTCTTCACATTCGAAAGGTCGAGGCTCTTTCTGCGGATATGATCCAGAAGGCGCCCGGGTGTCCCGATGATGACATGCGGGTCACGCTTCAGCTTCTGCAGCTGGTTCTCGATCGTGCGTCCGCCGATGATATCTGCCCCATCCACACCGCACTCGATGGCAAAGGGACGCATCACGTCAAAGACCTGCTTGGCAAGTTCGCGGGTCGGTGTCATGATAAGCACCTGCGTCATGGCTTTGTCTGTTTCTACACGCTGAATGACCGGCAGCAGATAGGCCAGTGTCTTCCCTGTCCCGGTCTGCGAACGGCCGATCAGATCGCGTCCCTTGAAAGCGTTTGGGATGGCGGACATCTGGATGGGCGTCGGGGTCTTGATCCCCTGTGTTTTCAAAAGTTTCGTCAGCGTCTCATTCACGCCGAGCGCAGCAAATACGTTCATAGGTCCTCCTGTAAATGGGTTGGTTGTATGGAAATGTGTAATTTAAGGTGTATGGTTCAGGTTTCAGGTGGCGGCTTCGCCGCAATGATGTATAAAACGATGCCCGAAAGTAGTATTCAAGTCACTAGTCCCTCAAGCCTCCTAATTCCTAGCTGTTAATTCCTAGTCACCTGTCACTGGCAGCCCCTTTTCTTATTGATTCTTCCCCAGCACCACGCCAAGGTCTTTATATCCCGCTGCCCCATTGAGCTCTTCCTTCGCGGCCGCATTCACCAGATCATCGATGGCATATAGGAGCGGCGCTTTGCCTTCGTCGGGGGTGAAAAGCATCAGGACATCGAGTCCCTCACTTCCGGGGAAAAAATAGGAGCGGCAGTACATGGGGAGCTTCATCCCCTCCGCATTGTAGGTGATCAACCCGCCTGCGGTGTAGACATAGGCCTCATCGACATCCAGGCGGCGGAAAGGCTCCAGCCGAGAAAGCTCCACCTTGATCGAAGAATCTGCAGCGGGGCCGATGGCATTGCGAGCCAGACTCCGTACCGTCTCTTCGATCCCCCTCCGAAGAGGGGATGCCGGATTTAAGAGCGCGCGGTTCATCTGCGTCAGCCGGCGCCAGACATGTTCATCACGATTCATCTTGAAATACGGCTTCAGCGCTTCCGCCATCTCTTTAGGGAGCAGCGCGCGAATGATATAACCGGATGAGAAGCTCTGCTGTTTTTCCAATGTATACTGCAGCTGTCCCATCTGATAAGGAATGTCTTTCTCCATAAAATAGAGTGTCTCCGTCCCCGCTGCCTCCCGGTAGGTGAAGCCTTTGGGAAGCGAAGCGGCCGCGACGGCATTCATATCATACGCTTCTCCCCCCGCAGAGATCCCGCAGGCCAGCGCGAGCGTGAGAAGCAAACATTTCCATTTCATGGAAAATCCCCTTTCAAAAGTAAATGCAGCGGTGAAAAAGGCTTACGCTGTCCTGGCTAGATGGAGCGCGCATCCTAAAGCGGAAGCACCGCGCATTTTGAAATCATCGCACCCCTTCGCTGCTATCTCATCTCTTCATCCGATAGAATCCATACAGCAGGAGATCCGACAGCTGTTCGGCCGCCGCGTGGCTGCCATTCACCTCGATCAGATAGTACTTATCCCCCGCCTTCAAAAGATTGGCAGAGATCCAGAGGGGAAACGACAAGCCCTTTTCATTCGTCAGGATGACCTTCGCCTCCTGTCCCCAGCGGTAGGTACCGTCTTCATTTTTGAAAGCACGCCAGGGGACGAATTTCAAGATCTTCACGTGTATAGATGGACCTTTTTTCTCAGAGAGCACCTGATCCACCAATGCCTGGAACTCCGATGTCTGGATCTTCGGCATTCCAAAGAGCGAGGTCGGGCGCTTGGCATCCTCAAGGAAAGCCGTAGACCAGAAGCGTGCCGCCTTCGGATGTCCCTCATGGAAGAAATCCTTCTCCGTCCCCGAGATGACATAGATGCCCGCGCTGTATGTCCCACGAACATCCGTCTTGCGGATCTGGTACATGTGCATCGAATCATAGGGATACGGCGCTTTTTCCGGATACAGCTGCATACCTGGCGGTACCGTCAGGATCGACCACATCGCAGCACGCGCCGATCTCCCATAATTTTTCCGGTGTGTCCCTTCGATCATGAACCGAGAAAGCTCTGACCCGCCGCCATCCGTGACCGTCACGTTCTTGGGAAACGGCAGGCGGCCGAGCCCGTCGATCACAAGATCCTCCGCATCGGAGATCGAAAGCCCCGCCACAGAGAGCATCGCGGCCAGCGCGAGAGGGAAGAGTTTTTTTATCATGGCGTCTCCTTGAAAAAATGAGCAGAAAAAGGTTCAGGGCTAGCCCGTAGGGCGGCTCTCCCTTTGATTTTGGGGGTGAAAGCTTTGCTTGAATGAGAAATCGTGGTGCGGCGCATAATAATATAGAAGCGCCGCGAAGTAAGAAAAATTGATGCCCGTATACACCATCATATTTATTCTATTGTAGAGAATCTCAAAGAAATACGCAAGAGGGCGCAATCAAAAAGCCCCTTCCTATTGGGGAGAGGCTTCGCCACGTTTTTTACGTTCTCACTGCACGCATATTGAAATAGTTTTCCGTAACGCAAGTAAGTCTGCTATTGTTTTTTTATCGTGATCACTGTTCCATGCGGTTTCGCTGGATTCATCGCATCCGCTAATCCGTCGAGCGTAGTAATTAAATCCGTATCTGCCGTCACTCTTGCTTCAAACAAAGTCCCTGCTTTATACGTTACGTTCTTTCCTTTCATCAGAAATCCGCCCACAGTAGATGCCAATAAAGCTACAGCAACAGCACCACCATCGCTTCCAGCCTCTTTTTTGGTTGTATACTGAAGCGGAATCTTAACTCCATTGACTGCATTCAAGTAGTTAATCTGAAATTCTAATTTTCCTGATCTGCCAAAAAAACCGCTCTTTGTTGCTTTAGTAACGACACCATACACTTCAGTCCCCGCCGGAGCTACAACGACATCATTGACTATCAGATTCTCTTTTAACGTCAGCGGAACTGGCATCCCCGTTTTTATGTGTTTAGAAGAAATATCCTGAGTTAATTCAACGGTCAGAATGGTATTTTTGGGAATGTACGCATGATTCGCCGGAATGGTGCTAATTTCCATCTTTTTTTCCGGATGCAAAATCGCCTGCGTTCTTTCTTTTATATCAGGAGCATTCGCTTCATGTTCCGCTTTAATCATTGGTATATCATTACTTGCCGTTGTACGTTCGGCATAAGATGCAACAGGATTTGACACAGAAAAGAGAAATGTACTTGCGCAAAGTACACCAATAACCAGCTTTGACATTTTAGACTTCATCGGCACGTCCTCCAATATAAAATTATTTTCTTGATTATAGCATAACTTTTCCTCAAAATAGACAAAAAATGTTAAATTTCATGTCCAACTTCGCTGCAATCATCTTCTAGGCGCTGTTCTTAGCGTTTCATTCACATCGTGTACTTGTTCTGGCTCGAAGACTAACATATATAAAGCATAAAGTACTCCCCCTACTATGAGAATCATTAACAAATATCCATCAAGGGTATCATGATATTCTGCCATTCCCATATTACCCTATCTACCCCTTCGAAGCCGAGAATGCTGCACAAACAAAAACCCCTTCCCATCGGGAAGTAGTGCTGTTGAATTAAGCGCCACGTAGCCCTAACATTGTTCAATAACCACTAGCCCCCCTATTGTCTCCGAAGCTTCCCCTCGAAGTGGGGAAGTAAAACGCTACTTCGCTATCAATTTTCTTAACTTAATAGCATTACACATGTGGGGAAGTCTGACGATATGAGAGCAACGCTTTCTTATTTATCATCCGCTCCAATAACGTTGCGGCACTTCGCGCCGCCCATCACTCCTGTCACTCTCCCAAAAGAAGAGCGTAGCGATACGAGAAAAGCGCCTGACGCCATTCTATACTCCACGTCGCCATTCGTCATCATAAGCGGTGGGAATTTCGTATATTAGATGGTGGTTGTCATAATAATTGAGGCATGAGTCGAAGAATCTGCCTCAATTGAACCCATTGAACCTCGAACCCATCAAAAAAGCAGTCCTCCTAAATAGAGGACTGCTTTTTTATGATGCATCAATTATTCCGCATCGGATCCGGTTTCGAAGGATTCACCCTTATGGATGACATTCAGCTTGCGGTAGCGGGACATGCCGGTACCAGCCGGAATAAGTTTGCCGATGATGACATTTTCCTTGAGGCCGAGGAGCGGATCTTCCTTGCCTTTGATCGCTGCTTCGGTGAGGACACGGGTGGTTTCCTGGAAGGAAGCGGCAGAGAGGAAGGAGTCGGTCGCAAGAGCTGCCTTGGTGGTACCGAGGAGCAGGTTTTCACCGACGGCTCTTTCTTTGCCTTCGTCGTCAAGACGCTGGTTCATCGCACGGAATGCAACGATATCGACAGTCTCGCCCGGGAGCCAGCCGGAGCCGCCCGGTTCGGTGATCTTGATCTTACGCAGCATCTGATGAACGATGATCTCGATGTGTTTATCGTTGATCTCTACGCCCTGGCTGCGGTAAACCTTTTGGACTTCCTTAACGATATAGTTCTGAGTCGCCTGTACGCCGAGGACATCAAGGATGTCGTGCGGGTTGATGTTACCTTCAAAGAGGCGGGTGCCGGCTTTGATGAATTCGCCGTTTGTGACGGAGATCTTCTTCGCTACCGGGATCTTTTCGCTTTCCGGGGCGATTTCCGGATCATTGCTGGTGATGGTAATGATCTTGACATTCGGGTTATCCTCTGCACTGGTGATGGAAACCGTGCCGTCGATACGGGAAATGATCGCATTGCCCTTTGGCTTGCGGGCTTCGAACAATTCTTCGACTCGTGGAAGACCCTGTGTGATATCTTCTGCAGAAGCAACGCCGCCGGTATGGAAGGTACGCATGGTCAGCTGGGTACCCGGTTCGCCGATGGACTGTGCAGCGATGATGCCGACTGCTTCGCCGATCTCTACGTGACGGCCGGTCGCAAGGTTTCTGCCATAGCACTTCGCGCAGACGCCGTGAGCGGAGTGGCAGGTGAGGATGGAACGAACCTTCAGCTTGTCGTAGTATTTCTGGATTTCTTCTGCCTGGGCATCGGAAATTTCTTCATTCTTCTTTGCGATGACTTCGCCGGTGGTCGGGTTCACGACATCTTCCAGCGGGCAACGGCCTGCGATACGGTCAGCCAGAGACTCGATCGGCTGGCCTTTTTCTTCGATGAGGGAGACTTCGACGCCTTCCGCTTCATCCATACGGACTTTGAGCACCGGGATATCGGAAACAAGGATCTTCTCTGCGACATCGCTGTCGATGACGGTGCCTGCCGGGAAGAGGACATTGCCTTGGCGGTCATAGGCATCTTCTTCGAGTTTCTTGCCTGCGAAGTGGACAGTCAGATGATGGCGCATAGCACGGTTGTATTCAGCGACAGCATCCTGTGTGCCAAGGTCAAAGGTCTTCGGCTCTGCGGCTTCGATGCCGTCAGCGGTCGGGATGATGACGGAAATATGTTCTACGAGGTGACGGTTCAGCAGGGTCACATCGTCCGCATCGAGGGTCTTGCCCTTGACGAGGAGGATATCTCCATTTCTGCGGTCGAGGACATCTTCATCCAGAACTGCGCCGAGGAGTGTCTGCTTAAGACCCATGATGGTCTTCTTGACTTCCGGCTGAGAGGCGATGAGGCTCTGTTCTCTGTCGAAATTCAGCACCTGTACGTCGCAGTCTTCTTCGCGAACGATGACGTCCTGGGAAACGTCGACCAGACGACGGGTGAGGTAACCGGAGTCTGCGGTACGGAGTGCGGTATCGGCAAGACCCTTACGAGCGCCGTGGGAAGAGGTAAAGTAATCGAGGACGGTCAGACCTTCACGGAAGTTTGCCTTTACAGGGAGTTCGACCGTCTTACCGGAGGTATCGGCGATCAGGCCGCGCATGCCGGCCAGCTGACGGATCTGGTTATCGTTACCACGGGCGCCGGACTGGGCCATCATGGTCAGCGGGTTGAACTTCACCATGGAGCTCTTCATCGCAGCACCGACTTCGTCGGTCTTCTTGCTCCATACTTCGACGACTCTTCTGTATCTTTCGTCATCGGTCATGAGGCCGCGGCGGAAGAAGCGTTTGATCTGTTCGACTTTTTCATCGCCGTCTTCCAGGATCTTATCCTTTTCCGGTGGTACAGCGACATCGTAAATGCCGATGGAAATACCAGAGATCAAAGCGTAGTGGAAGCCGAGGGCTTTCACGGAGTCGAGCAGATCGCCGGTCGCCTTGAATCCGAGTTTTTTGAAGCAGTCATTGACGAGCTTGCCCATCTGCTTCTTGCCGATGGTGACGCCGAGGCCATTGTTTTCGACGGTATAGGTATTGCCGTTTTCATCAAGGCGCTTTTCATGACGCTTGTAGAAGAAACGCAGTTCTCTCGGGATCGCATAGTTGAAGATCAGGCGGCCCGGGGTGGTGATAACAAGATCATCATCAGATTCATTGAATCCATCCGGACGATCTTCCTTCGGGATGAAGACCTTGATGAAATCATGGATCTTGATCTGATGCAGGTTGTAAGCCAGCATGACTTCGTCATAGCCGGTGTAAGCGCGAAGCTTGGAGGTGTCCATCTCATCTTCGGCTTTCTTCCACTGCTTCATGACATCGAATTTCGCCTTCGGATTTTCTTTCTTTTCTTCGTCGGTGAAATCGACCTTCGTATCGTTGGCGGTCTGTACGATGGTGAGGTAGTAAGAGCCGAGGATCATATCCTGCGAAGGAATAGCGACTGGCTTGCCGTCCTTTGTGGACAGGATGTTATTGATGGAGAGCATCAGGGTGCGTGCTTCAGCCTGTGCTTCGACGGACAGCGGCAGATGGCAGGCCATCTGGTCACCGTCGAAGTCAGCGTTGTAGCCTGGGCATACGAGCGGATGCAGCTTGATCGCGCGGCCTTCCCAGAGGATCGGTTCGAAAGCCTGGATACCGAGTCTGTGCAGTGTCGGTGCGCGGTTCAGGAGGACCGGGTGTTCTTTGATGACATCGCCAAGGACTTCCCAGACTTCCGGAGCGAGCTTATCGACCTTCTTGCGTGCCGCTTTGAGGTTGCTTGCGACGCCTCTCTTGATGAGTTCATGCATGATGAACGGTTTGAAGAGTTCGATCGCCATTTCCTTCGGCAGACCGCACTGGTACATTTTGAGTTCCGGGCCGACGACGATAACGGAACGGCCGGAGTAGTCGACACGTTTGCCGAGGAGGTTCTGACGGAAACGCCCCTGCTTACCCTTCAGCATGTCGGAGAGGGATTTCAGCGGACGGTTGCCCGGGCCGGAGACGGCGCGTCCGCGACGGCCGTTATCGATCAGGGCATCGACAGCTTCCTGCAGCATACGTTTTTCGTTTCTGATGATGATCTCCGGAGCACCGAGTTCCAGAAGTCTCTTCAGACGGTTATTTCTATTGATGACGCGGCGATAGAGGTCATTCAGGTCGGAGGTGGCGAAACGGCCGCCATCAAGCTGGACCATCGGGCGCAGATCCGGAGGGATGACCGGCAGGACAGAGAGGATCATCCATTCCGGCTTGTTGCCGGAGTGCAGGAAGGCTTCGACTTCTTCGAGTCGACGGATGCATCTGACCTTGCGCTGGCCGCTGCCTTCTTCGATCTCTTTCTGCAGTGCTTTTTCCAGCTTTGGCAGATCGAGCTCTTTCAGCAGGTACTGGATCGCTTCGGCCCCCATCTGGGCTTTGAATGCTTTCTTGCCATAGGTAGCTACGGCATCCTGATATTCCTGTTCATTCAGGACCTGGCACTTGGACAGGTTCGTATCGCCCGGATCGAGGACGATATAAGCAGCGAAGTAGAGGACTCTTTCGAGCTGGCGAGGAGAGATCTCAAGGATGAGGCCGATACGGGACGGTGTGCCCTTGAAGTACCAGATATGGGAAACCGGGCAGGCCAGAGAAATATGGCCCATGCGTTCACGGCGGACTTTGGAAGAGGTGACTTCGACACCGCACTTGTCGCAGACGGTGCCTCTGTAACGCATCTTTTTGTACTTGCCGCATTTGCATTCCCAGTCTTTGGTCGGTCCGAAAATCTTTTCACAGAAGAGACCGTCGGTTTCTGCCTTCAGGGTTCTGTAATTGATGGTTTCCGGCTTCGTCACTTCCCCGTGAGACCATTCAAGGATCTTTTCCGGAGAAGCGATACCGATTTTCATGGAATCAAATTCATTTACATCTAACAATTGATTAGCGCTCCTTTCCGGAATCAGTCATCCTGGCTGTCATTCGTAAAGCCAAGTTCTGTATCAAGATCAGTTTCACCAAAGCCGGCTTCTACGGGAGCCTGTGCATTGGCTTCTGCTTCGAGTGTATCATTGAAGGATGCGACATCATCGCCGGCGTTTTCAATAGCGCCATTCATGTGGCTTTCCATGTCGTTTCTGGAATCGGAAACGGCATCATCACCTTCCATGGCTTCTTTCAGTTCATCCTTATGCCATGGCTGTCCGCCGCCGTAGCCCTGTTCCAGATCGCTTTCATCGAGCTCTTTCAGGACGACTTCGTCGCCATTTTCATTCAGGATACGGACATCGAGGCCGATGGACTGGAGTTCCTTCATGAGGACCTTGAAGGATTCCGGTACGCCCGGACTCGGGATGTTTTCGCCCTTGACGATCTTTTCGTAGGCTTTGACACGACCGATGACATCATCGGACTTCACAGTCAGGATTTCCTGCAGCGTGTAAGCCGCACCGTAGGCTTCCAGAGCCCAGACTTCCATTTCGCCGAAACGCTGGCCGCCGAACTGTGCCTTGCCGCCCAGTGGCTGCTGGGTAACGAGGGAGTATGGGCCTGTGGAGCGGGCATGGATCTTATCATCGACGAGATGATGGAGCTTCAGCATGTATTTCCAGCCGATCGTGACCTGATTGTCCAGTTTTTCACCGGTACGGCCATCATAGAGGTCCGTCTTCGCACCGGCCGGGAGGCCTGCTGCCTTCAGTGTAGCTGCAAGGTCTTCATCTCGGCAGCCGTCGAAGACCGGGGTCGCGATATGGATACCGGACTCGGTCGGTTCAGGCATGCCGTATTTTTCGAAATCATAGCCGCAGTCGATGAGGCGCTGCTTCATTTCTTCGTACTTCGGAGAGCCGACACCGGCAGCCATCGCCGCATGGATCTCTTCGCCGAGCATGTGGCAGGCCCAGGAAAGATGGATTTCCAGGATCTGGCCGATGTTCATTCGGGACGGTACGCCCAGTGGGTTCAGTACCAGATCGACCGGACGGCCATCCGGGGTGAACGGCATATCTTCGACAGGCATGATGCGGGAGCATACGCACTTGTTGCCGTGACGGCCTGCCATCTTATCGCCTTCACGGATCTTACGTTTCTGCGCGATGTAGACGCGGACGAGCTTGTTCACGCCCGGCGCCAGCTCATCACCGTTTTCACGGGTGAAGACCTTGACATCGACGACCTTGCCGAATTCGCCGTGCGGCACACGCAGGGAGGTATCACGGACTTCTCTTTCTTTGTCACCGAAGATCGCACGCAGCAGTCGTTCTTCAGGCGTCAGCTCCGTTTCTCCCTTCGGGGTGACCTTACCGACCAGGATATCACCAGGACGGACGTCAGCGCCGACCATGATGATACCGTTTTCGTCGAGGTATTTGACAGCGTCTTCCGAAACAGAAGACAGCTGACGGGTGATCTCTTCCTCGCCCAGCTTGGTATCGCGGGCATCGCATTCATATTCTTCGATATGGATGGAGGTGTACAGGTCATCCTTGCAGAGACGTTCGGAGATCAGAACGGCGTCTTCGTGGTTGTACCCTTCCCAGGATACGAAAGCTACGAGTACATTGTGGCCGAGAGCCAGCTCGCCGCCATCGGTCGCCATGCCGTCTGCCAGCGTGTCTCCCGCTTCTACGCGGTCGCCCTTGGATACGATCGGGTGCTGGTTGATGCAGGTGGACTGGTTGGAACGCATGAATTTGATGATGTCGTAGGTGTCAAGCTCACCGTTCTCTGCGCGAACGATGATCTGGCGACCCGTGACTCTTTCGACAGTGCCGGCACGCTTAGCGAGGATGCAGACGCCGGAGTCCTGACCAGCGACCCATTCCATGCCGGTGCCGACGAGCGGTGCTTCCGGACGCAGGAGCGGTACAGCCTGACGCTGCATGTTCGCGCCCATCAGAGCTCGGTTCGTATCATCGTGTTCGAGGAATGGAATGAGGGAGGTACCGATGGAGACGACCTGCTTTGGAGATACGTCCATCAGCACGACTTCTTCCGGTTCCGCTTCGAGTACGTCCGGGCCGCGGCGGCTCGCTACATTCTTATGAACGAAATGACCTTCTGCATCGAGCGGTTCGCTCGCCTGTGCGATGATCTTATCTTCTTCGATATCAGCGGTGACATATTCACACTTATCAGTAACAGTATGGGTCTTTTCATCGATCAGACGGTACGGTGTCTCGATGAGGCCGTACTTGTTGATGACGCCGTAGTTGGACAGAGAGGAGATCAAGCCGATGTTCGGACCTTCAGGGGTTTCTACCGGGCACATACGTCCATAGTGGGAGTAATGTACGTCGCGGACTTCGAAGCCCGCACGTTCACGGGAAAGACCGCCAGGTCCCAGAGCGGAAAGACGACGCTTATGTGTGAGCTCGGCCAGCGGGTTCGTTTGGTCCATGAACTGAGACAGCTGGGAGCTGCCGAAGAATTCCTTGATAGCAGCTACGACCGGGCGGATATTGACGAGCGCCTGTACGCTCATCTTATCCTGATCCTGGGTGGTCATTCTCTCGCGAACCACCCTTTCCATACGGGTGAGACCGATACGGAACTGGTTCTGCAGGAGCTCACCGACGCAGCGGACGCGGCGGTTGCCCAGATGGTCGATGTCATCACTCTTGCCATAGCCCTGCATCATGTTCAGGAGATAGTCAATGCAGGCGATGATATCGCAGATCTCCAGCGTGCGGTAATTGTCTTCACGGTTGCCGGAAGAGCAGATCACCTTGACCGGAGTGCCATCATCCTTCTGGGTCATCACTTCGACCTGATCGAAGGAAGAGAATACACCGCTTTCTTCGATTCTTGCGATGGCTTCTTCATCGATGGTGCTGTTGCCTTCGATGACCACTTCACCCGTTTCCATATTGACGATCGGGCCTTCGGTCTTGTGACCGAGGAGACGGTTCTTCCAAGCCAGCTTCTTATTCAGTTTGTAACGGCCGACCTTCGCGAGATCATAACGGCGCGGATCAAAGAAGAAATTATGGAGCAGCGTTGTACCACTATCTTCGGTAGCCGGTTCACCCGGGCGGAGCTTGTGATAGATCTCGATCAGAGCGGACTTTTTGTCCGTGGTGCTGTCTTTCTCCAGCGTCTTTTCGATATGGATATCATGATCAAAAAGCTCCAGGATCTCTTCATTGGAAGAGTAGCCCAGCGCACGGATGAGGACAGTGACCGGCATCTTACGATTACGGTCGATACGGACGGAGACGGAGCCGGCCGGATCCGATTCCAGCTCGATCCACGCGCCGCGATTCGGGATCAGCTGCGCGGTATAGATCTCCTTGTCAAAAGCATCTCTTTCACGCTTGTAGTATACGCCAGGGGAACGAACCAGCTGGGATACGATGACACGTTCGGCACCATTGATGATGAATGTGCCCGTGTCCGTCATGACCGGGAAATCCCCCATGAACAGATCGTGCTCTTTTAGCTCGCCGGTTTCCTTGTTTTCCAGACGCGTCTTCACGTACAGCGGAGCGGAGTAGTTCACATCCTTCGCCTTGCACTGTTCGATATTGTACTTGCCCTTGCCGAAATAGAAATCGCCAAAGTGCAGCGCCCATTTCTTAGCGCTGTCCTCGATAGGAGAAATATCTGCGAAAACATCCTTCAGCCCTTCCTTGCAGAACCATTCATACGACTTCGTCTGCAGATCGAGCAAATGGGGCATCTTCAGTACTTCCTGCGATCTGGCATAGGTGTATCTCTTTTTCTTCCCTACCACGACAGGTCTGAACATCTTGCTGTTCGGCATTCCTTGCCTCACCCTTTCATAAAAAAACATGGCTTTCTTCCTTCCGGAAAAAAGAAGCAGGAAATCGAACCAATCATCGAGTCCCTGCCTGCCTCCGGAAGCATTACACAACCTTATTATATATACTCTACTAAAAGAACCGTTGCGAATAAAAATTATATCATACAAAGTCAATATCCGCAACACTTCCCGCGAAAACCCACATAAAGATTTCTTCTATAATGCATATCGTTTATTTTCTTTTATAGAAATTATCTTGCGCCATATAAAAGTTTTTGCGCGTCAATTTTTCTATTGACTTTTTCAGGATCTTCGTTCCGGCTTATTCTAGCATTGTGCTCTGAAAAATGCAAGGGGATCAGCGGCCAGTGAGCGATGACGATTCACCAAGAAGAGGCGCTGATCTTCGCGGAGGAGTGTTTCCGGAAAAAGCCCCTCTCATCTAATTTGCTCACCGATACCCCGAGTAAGCATTCGCATTTCATATTGGTAAATTAAAAACGGAAAGCGCATAATGAATGAAACGATTCCCCCGTCACTTCACAACAAGGAGGTCCCATGGAAAAAGAAAAGAGAACGATCAAGAAAAGAAAAGGCTTCATGCTCCTGGAGCTCATCATCGTAGTCGCGATCATCGGCATCCTCGCCGCCGTCGCCATCCCGAACCTCGTCGGCATGACTGACGAAGCGAAGGTCGCCAAGATCCAGTCTGATCTCTCCACCATCGGCACCGCCATGGAAGTCTACCACGTCAAGAAAGGCGGCACCTCCCCCACCGACCTCTCCACTCTCGCAGGCGATAACGGCTATCTGAAAAAAGTCCCCGAACCGCCTACGGGTGCCGGTGCTTATACCGTAGGAAGCAAAGGCGAAGTCACCTGCACCTTTAATGGCGTCACCTACTCCTCCTTCGGCACATCGACGGGAAGTGCAGACAATGATACAGGAAAATAATCTACAGGAAACGCCGATGAAATCATGATCAGATAATCAACAATCCCACAGCACACAAAAAGCGCACCTCTTCCAAGAGGCGCGCTTTTTGTGTGCTTGCCGAAAGATTCCCCTTACACGTCACGAACTGCTCTCCCGTATCGTCAATCCTGAACGGGAAAAAAGAGGCGGCAAAGCCGGCACCATACAAGCCTTCCCCGCATGGGGAAGGGGGACCGCGTCAGCGGCGCTCGGGTGCTTTCGTTAGCAGCACCAATGCACCTCTCTTCTCCTGTACTACCAACTGTCTTTCATACCATAGTCACCCTATCCACCCCTGCGGGGCACTTTCCCCTAGAGGGGAAGGCTGCGATACGAGAATACCATCTTCTAAACAAGCGGCGAAGCCGCCCTTGTGAATCTATCCGCTCCCCAAGTACCGTCATCCCGAGCGAAGCCGAGGGATCTTTATTGCACTGCCGCCATATGCACACATGCGCCCTCACTCAAACGACACCTTGGTGCTTCCTTTTTCGCCTTTCCCTCACCCACGGTTTACCGGTCTGCAGGAAGGATCCCTCCACTTCGGTCGGGATGACGTTTAAGGGAAACGGGTAATCTCACATAGTTTTTCACACCGCTACGTGGATCCATCCTGCGCCTTCAGCGCGGCCCTTCTCCAAGGGCCTACTCGTATCGTATATAACACCGATAGTTCTAAAACACGCAACGTATCTCCCAGATGAAAACCCTTCCGCCCTCGCGTATCGTCATCCTGAACGGACGAAAACGCTCTATGTGTGAAAAGCCCCAGCCAGAACAAGTGGGGGCTTAGCCGAAGGATCTCATACCACACATGTGAGATGATTCCTTCCCTCGTATCGTAGGAGTGACTGGTGACTTAAATGCCACTTCCGGGCATCGCCCCAATAAAAAAAAGGCGGCGAAGCCGCCACCTTAACCTTGAACCCTTAACCTTGAACCCTTAACCTTGAACCCTTAACCAAATGAAAGCAAAGAAAAAAGGGGCT
>OLGM01000970.1_pt1 | contig 14854 bp, 9 predicted proteins | sample 1606001 | NCBI WGS metagenome assembly OLGM01 (sample SAMN03283294) | human gut metagenome | biome: human-associated habitat; material: feces | host: Homo sapiens | place: Peru | collected 2012
TAATCTCAGTTATCAGCATGCTGAAGAACGAGGGCTTCGAGGTGCCTGAAATCAATATGAGCGCTTATATGAAGGCGCGTGCCATGACTCAGGAATTCATCGACGAGTGGCTCGGCTACTTCATCAACCCAGGTAACAAGATCATGTCTTCATTGTTGCTCGGTTGCGGTCTCCCTGGCGGTATGATGGGTTCTATGATGGCAGACCTCGGCGGTATGCGCCAGACCATCAACAACATCCGCAAGAAGAAGGGTGAGGAAGAGTTGTCTATGGACGACTTGCTCATCAAACTCTTCGACGAGGTAGAGTATGTATGGCCACGCGTAGGTTATCCTCCATTGGTAACCCCATTCAGCCAGTATGTAAAGAACATCTCACTGATGAACCTCCTCACCATGGAGCAGGGCAAGGGTCGCTTCGTCATGATGGACGACTCTATGTGGGGTATGATTCTCGGCAAGAGCGGTAAGATTCCTGGAACTATTGACCCAGAACTCGTAGAGCTCGCCAAGAAGCAGGGCCGCGAGTTTACCGACGTAGATGCACACACATTGCTCACCAACGCCCTCGACGACTTCAAGAAGGAAATGGACGAGAACGGCTGGGATTACGGTCAGGACGACGAGGAACTCTTCGAGCTCGCCATGCACCCAGAGCAGTATCGCAACTACAAGAGCGGACAGGCAAAGAAGAACTTCCTGGCCGACCTTCAGAAGGCAAAGGATGCCAAGCTCGGTACAACCCTTACACCTGCACAGCTTGCAGAGTTCAAGCATGCCAAGGCAGATGCCATCGTGGCACCAGTAGCCGGTCAGATCTTTTGGGAATTCCAGGGCGAGGGCGAGTGCCAGCCAGCTGTAGAGCCATACATCGGCAAGGAATATAAAGAAGGTGATGCCTTCTGCTATATCCAGGCTCCTTGGGGCGAGTTTGAAACTATCCCGGCAGCATTGGGCGGCAAGCTCGTAGAAATCAATGCCAAGCAGGGCAGCAAGGTGCGCAAGGGCGATGTTATTGCTTACATCGAGCGAGAGGCTGAATAATGTTAAATGTTGAATGTTGAATGTTGAGTTGTCCCTTTCTGCAAAACAGCAAGGACACTTACGGCGCAAGCCCCATAATTCAACATTCAACACTCAACATTCAACATTTAATATAAAAACGATGGATTATCAAGCAATTATTGATAAGTATTATCCTGAGGATAATGAGCTTCGGCATATCCTCATTACACATAGCCAATCTGTAGCGCGAAAAGCGCTACAGATTGTTTCGTATCATCCCGAATTGCAACTCGATGCCCAGTTTATCGAAGAAGCAGCTATGCTCCACGACCTCGGCATCTTCATGACCGATGCCCCAGGCATACAGTGTTTCGGCTCGCAGCCCTACATCTGCCACGGACGACTGGGAGCAGAAATCCTGCGCAAGGAAGGATATGAGCGACATGCCCGCGTATGTGAGCGCCATACCGGTGCAGGCATCACAGAGGCACAAATCATAGCACAGAACCTGCCCCTGCCACATCAGGATTTCCTGCCGGAAACCATGGAGGAGAAGGTGATTTGCTACGCTGATAAATTCTTCAGCAAAACTCACCTCGACCAGGAAAAAACGATTGAGAAAGCAGAAAAAAGTCTCATGAAGTTCGGCGAGGAAGGAGTAAAACGCTTCCAGCAATGGGAACGCATGTTTGAATAGAATTCTAATTTATTGAATGAGAAAACAATCGACGATAGCTATGCTGCTGCTCGCTACCATCTCCTGTATGATGGTGGCTAATCCGGGTATGCCCGATTCGAAAAAGAAAAAGAAGAAGGAGAAGACGGAAACCGTGGACAGCGTGGGTGACAGTGTGTTCGTAGACTCGCTGGGCAACGAAATAAAACCCAAGCTGAAACAGGCTGACGACACCACGCAGATGGACTCGCTGCAGAAAGCTATATGGAAACATAATAAAGTGGTGGATGACAGTATCCGCCTCGACAGTATCGCCAGAAAGAAACAGGGTGGAGTAGACGCACCGGTTAACTATCAGGCGGACGACTCTCTCGTATACGATGCCAAGAACAAGGTGGCATATCTCTACGGAAACTCCAATGTGAAGTATACCAACATGGACCTCAGTTCCGACCGCATCTCCATGGATATGGACAAGAGCAACGTGAAGGCGATGGGTACACCCGACAGTACGGCGGAGGGAGGCATCAAGGGCAAACCTGTCTTCAAGATGGGTAGCGATACCTATGATACCGACACCATCAAATTCAACTTCAAGAGCAAGAAGGCCCTTATTAATAATGTATATACAGAACAGCAAGACGGATTCCTGACCGGTATGAAGTCGAAACGCGACTCATCGGGAGTCATCTATCTGCAGCACGGAAGGTATACCACCTGCGATGATCCGCATCCCGACTTCTACATTTCGCTCTCCCGAGCCAAGGTAAGGCCGGGCAAGGATGTGGTATTCGGACCAGCCTATCTCGTGGTGTGCGATGTGCCTATGCCGCTTGCCATCCCTTACGGCTTCTTCCCGTTCACCAAGAGCTACAGCAGCGGTTTCATCATGCCAACCTACGGCGATGAAACGGCACGAGGATTCTATCTCAGAGATGGCGGATATTATTTCGCCATGAACGATAAATGGGACCTGAAGCTGCTGGGCGAGATTTATACCAAGGGATCGTGGGGACTCTCGGCAGCCAGCAACTACCGAAAGAGATACAAATACTCGGGTTCCTTCTTCTTCAGTTACCAGGATACGAAGAACGGCGACAAGGGAATGCCAGACTTTACCGAGCAGGAGAGCTTCAAACTGCAATGGAGCCACCGCCAGGACAGCAAGGCAAACCCATACAGTTCGCTTTCGGCAAGTGTGAACTTCGCCACATCGAGCTACGAACGCAATAACCTCAACTCGCTCTACAATCCGCAGACGATGACGCAGAGTACGAGAACCTCTTCCGTAAGCTGGAGCACCAACTTCTCGAGCATCGGAATGTCGCTCAGCTCTACCGCCAACCTCTCGCAGAATATGCGCGATTCATCCATCGCCATGACGCTGCCCGACCTGAACATCAGCATCTCCCGCTTCTATCCGTTCCGCAGAAAGAAGATGGTGGGCGATGAGAAATGGTACGAGAAGATAGCCATGAGCTATACGGGACACATCTCTAACAGCATCAATACCAAAGAGGATAAGCTGATGCACAGTTCGCTCATCAAGGACTGGAGAAACGGATGGCAGCACCAGATACCGGTGAGCGCTACATTCACGCTCTTCAAATATCTCAACGTGAACCCATCGTTCAATTTCACCGACCGTATGTATACCAACAAGGTGGAGAGATCATGGGATGAAGCCAGCCAGACGGAGAAATGTGATACCATCTACGGTTTCAACAACGTGTATAACTGGAACATGAGCGTAGGTCTCTCTACCAAACTCTATGGTTTCTACATACCAAGCCGCAAGCTCTTCGGAGATAAGATACAGGCTGTGCGCCACGTGTTTACGCCTACGGTGAGCTTCAGTTATGCCCCAGACTTCGGAGCTTCACGCTACGGCTACTGGGACACCTACCAGAAGACCGATGCCGACGGAAACGTATCGCTGGTGAGCTACTCGAAGTATGCCAATGCCCTCTACGGTGCGCCGGGCAAGGGTAAGAGTGGTAATATCTCGTTTACCCTGGGCAACAACATCGAGATGAAGGTGAAGAGCGATAAGGACTCTACCGGATACAAGAAAATCAGTATCATCGATGCGTTCGACATCAACATGAGTTACAATACTGCAGCCAAGGTTCGCCCTTGGAGCGATATGAACATCAACCTCAGACTGAAGTGGTGGAAGAACTATACCTTCAACATGAACGCTGTGTTTGCCACCTATGCCTACGAGCTGGATGACCAGAACAATGTTTATGTAGGTACCCATACGGAGTGGGGCAAGGGCAGGTTCGGCCGATTCCAGGGTATGTCGCAGAACTTCTCGTTTACACTGAACCCGGAGAAGCTGAAGAAACTCTTTGGCGGGGGCGATGATGAGGACGACAAGAAGAACAGCCAGCGCAATGATGATGACGATGAAGGTCTGGATACCGACATCGAGAGCAACGTAGACGACAGCATGGAGAAGGGTAAGACGGCAGCCAAGAAGGGCGGCAAGGCTGAAACGGATTCTGATGGTTATATGGCGTTTAAGATGCCATGGTCGCTGACCTTCGGTTATGGTGTAACAATGCGCGAGGATACGCGAAGAGAAAAGTTCAATGAGAAGACGATGCGCTATGCATATAAGTTTACCCAGACTCTAAACATGAGTGGTAACGTAAGAATCAGTGATGGCTGGAACATCAGTTTCTCATCCGGTTATGATTTTGACAACCACAAGATCAGTATGACCACCGCCAGTCTGGCTCGTGATCTTCACTGTTTTAACATGAGTTGTTCTGTGGTTCTCGCTCCATATACGAGCTACAACTTCACCTTCCGTTGTAACGCAGCCACCTTGACAGATGCGCTGAAATACGACAAGAGAAGTGGTTATTCCAACGCTGTACAATGGTACTAAGAGTCATCCGAAGCGATGTGAAAAATAAAACCGAGGATAGCAAATATTGAAAGAATATTGGCTATCCTCGTTTTTTTTAACCCTATATTTGGATATGTCGAATTAAATTCATATCTTTGTGGCGATTATCTGAGAATAAGTAATCTGACAAAAAATATATATTATGAACAAAAAAACCGTATCTATTTTAACCTTGGTGTGGTTTTGTGCTTTCTCTGCCACTGCACAGCAGAAGACGCGATTGTCTTACTGGTTTGATACGCCAGTAACATTAAAGGGACAGCAAATCTGGTATGGCGGACATCCTGAGCAATGGACGCACAAGAAACCTATATCGGCAGGTGATACAGCCTGCAATCCAGATTCAGATTGGGAATCAAAGTCATTGCCTATCGGTAATGGCAGTATTGGAGCCAATATCATGGGATCGGTAGAAGCAGAGCGTTTCACACTGAACGAGAAGACTCTCTGGCGTGGCGGTCCGAACACCAAGAAGGGTGCTGCCTATTATTGGAATGTGAACAAGAATTCAGCCCATTTGATGAAGAAAATCAGAGATGCCTTTGCTGCCAACGATTGGGAAAAAGCATCTCAGCTCACCCGCAAGAACTTCAACAGTACCGTGCCTTACGAGTCTTATGCCGAGGAAGCATTTCGTTTTGGTAGCTTTACTACGATGGGCGAAGCGTATATAGAGACAGGATTGAGCACCGTGGGTATGTCGCAATATCGCCGTGCCTTGTCGCTCGATTCAGCATTGGCTACGGTTTCATTTGTTAAGGATGGCGTAAAATATCAGCGTGAATACTTCATCTCTTATCCTGCAAATGTGATGGCTATCCGCTATACGGCTTCCCGTCCGGGAAAGCAGAATCTCGTGTTCTCCTATGCGCCTAACCCGGTTTCTACGGGCAGAATGGTGGCAGACTGTAGAAATGGGTTGCTTTGGGATGCCCGTCTAGACAATAACGATATGCAGTATGCCATCCGCATCCGTGCCATCAACAAGGGAGGTAGTCTCTCGAATGAAGGTGGAAAGTTGACTGTGAAGGGTGCCGACGAGGTAGTATTCCTTATTTCTGCCGATACCGATTACAAGGCAAACAATAATCCTGATTATAATGATCCTAAGACCTATGTGGGCGTGGATCCGCTGGCTACCACCCTAGATTGGGTGAATAAGGCAGAAGAAAAGGGCTATGAGCTGCTGCTGGATGAGCATTACAGGGATTACAGCAATCTGTTCAGTCGTGTAAGCCTGATACTGAACAATGTGAATAATGATAACGACATACCTATCGACCAACGGCTTGCGAATTATCGTAAAGGGGCAAAGGATTTCTATCTGGAACAGCTCTACTATCAGTTTGGACGTTATTTGCTCATCGCCTCTTCCCGTCCTGGAAATTTGCCTGCCAACTTGCAAGGTATATGGCATAATAACGTGGATGGGCCTTGGCGTGTTGATTATCATAACAACATCAATCTCCAGATGAACTATTGGCCAGCTTGCAGCACCAATCTAGGCGAGTGTGCGCTTCCGCTCTTCGATTTCATTCAGATGCAGGTAAAACCGGGCGAGAAGACCGCCAAGTCTTATTATGGAACCCGTGGTTGGACTACATCTATATCCAGTAACATCTTCGGCTTTACCTCTCCATTGTTGAGTGAGGACATGTCCTGGAACTTCTCTCCGTTTGCCGGTCCATGGCTTGCTACCCATCTTTGGGAATATTACGATTATACACGTGATAAAAAGTTCTTGAGCGAGATGGCTTACAACATCATTAAGGGAAGTGCCAACTTTGCTGCGGATTATCTGTGGCATCGTAAGGATGGTGTCTATACAGCGGCTCCTTCCACATCTCCAGAGCACGGACCGATAGACGAGGGGGCTACCTTTGCCCATGCTGTGATTCGTGAGATTCTGCTCGATGCGGTAGAGGCTAGCAAGATATTGGGCAAGGATGCCAAGGATCGCAAGCGGTGGAAAGATGCCCTAAAGCACATTGCGCCTTATCAGGTTGGCCGTTACGGTCAGTTGATGGAGTGGTCTAAGGATATCGATGATCCTAAGGATGAGCATCGCCATGTAAATCATCTTTTCGGTCTGCATCCGGGGCACACCATTTCGCCTATCACTACTCCTGTGCTGGCGAAGGCCTCAAGAGTGGTATTGGAACATCGTGGCGATGGTTCCACGGGGTGGTCTATGGGGTGGAAACTGAACCTGTGGGCCCGTCTGCACGATGGTAATCATGCTTACAGACTTTTTGGCAATCTCCTGAAGAATGGTACATTGGATAATCTTTGGGATACGCATGCGCCATTTCAGATAGATGGTAACTTTGGCGGTATTGCGGGTTTAACCGAAATGTTGATGCAGAGTCACATGGGCTTTATCCATCTGTTGCCAGCGCTGCCTGATGCATGGCAGAAGGGATCTGTAAAGGGACTGCGTGCCAGTGGGAATTTCACAGTGGATATCTATTGGGATAACGGACGCCTTACCAAAGCTGTCATTCTCTCAGGATCCGGTGAACCTTGTATGGTAAGATATGGAGATAAAATGAAGAAGATGAAAACGCAGAGAGGCAAAACTTATGAGGTTAAGTTCTAGTTTTATAATAATTAAATGTGGTTGGAAAAGCGCTTTATTTTGCTTTTTCAACCACATTTGCTTATTATACATTATTCTTTGAGATGCTTCAGCCTTCTCTTAGCCTCCGGGTGCTCAGAATAAAGGGTGAGGGCCTTGCGATAATTCAGGCTGGCAGCCTCTTTCATGCCCTCTTTTTCGCACTCCTTGCCCATGATCACATACTCCGTAGCAAGGCGCTTGAGGAACTTATGCTGCTTCTCCTTCTCTTCATCCTTCTTTCTTATTTCTTCGCGCAACCGCTCGTTCTCTGCCTGAAGCTCGTTCACCCTGTTCAGCTTTTTGCGGATGAAACGCTTGGCAAGCGGCTGCTCGATGTCATAACGACTGTGGATGGCAAGGAAGAAGTTATCGAGAGCCAACTGCATATCGCCCCTGTCAAAGGCCTTGATGGCATCATGATACTGCTTGTCGGCCTTACTCTGGGTAAGCGCTGTGTTGATGGTGCTCTGGTCGTTGTAATGACGGGCAAACTGCTTGACATCATTGCGCACGAAAACGTCACTCTGACGCAACGGCTCCTGAAGACTGATGCCCTCGAGACTGGTGCAGCGGGACAAGGCAACATACGTTTGTCCGCCCGCAAAGACACCACCCGTGAAATCAATCTTCACCTGGTTGAAGGTGAGGCCCTGGCTCTTATGAACCGTTATCGCCCAAGCCAGACGGATGGGGTACTGCTCGTATCTGCCAATCTCTTCCTCCTCAATCTTTTTCTCAACCTCATTGAAATGGTATCTCATATTGCTCCATGCCGCAGGCTCTACCATCACATCCTTGCCTTCCTCGGTGCGCACATAAATCTTGGCATCCTCATCCTCATCAAAACCGATGATGGTGCCCAGCGTGCCATTCACCCACTGATGCTCGATATCATTCTTGATGAAGATAACCTGAGCCCCCGTCTTGAGGTAAAGCTCGATAGGGGTAGGGAGACTGCTCTCCGGAAACTCGCCCTGTATGTGGCCACGGAAGAGGCAAGGCTCTCCCGGAAGACACTGGAGCTGGCTGTCGTTGATGTAATCTACCGTATCGCGACGTGTAGAGAGGGTGATGGCAAGTTTGGAATCGCTCTCATCGAGCTGGGCTCCCACGCGCTGGTTGAGGCGCTGTAGATCCTGCATGGGCACCTGAGACGTGCGGATATGATCGAGGATGCTGATGAAAACGGGATCGCTCTGACGGTATACCTTCTTGAGTTCGATGCTCACGAGCTTGAAGTATTCGAACACCTTGGCATCGAAGAAGAAACTGCTGCGGTAGAAGGGACTGAGCAGACGGCGGTCGTCCTCTCTTACCACAGGCTCCAGCTGGAAGATATCGCCCACCAGAAGCAGCTGCTTGCCCCCGAAAGGCTCTCGCATGTTGCGGCAATATACCCGCAATATCTTGTCCAGGAAATCGATGATATCGGCACGAACCATACTGATCTCATCGATGATGATGAGTTCTACCTCGCGGATAATCTTTATCTTCTCTGAATTATACTTCAGGGTGTTGCGGATGTTGCGGACGGAATACATGCTGTCGTTGGGCAGCAGCGGGTGGAAAGGAAGCTTGAAAAAGCTGTGGAGCGTGCTTCCTCCGGCGTTGATGGCCGCAATGCCTGTTGGGGCAAGAATGATATGTTTCTTCTTGGTATTGGCGGCTATATAACGTAAAAAAGTAGATTTACCCGTCCCCGCCTTTCCGGTAAGGAAAAGCGAACGACGGGTAAACTGTATGATTTGGAGTGCATTCTGCAACTCCGGGTTGTCGAGATCAATCATTGTATTTAATTTATAGTTTATAATTTATAGTTTATAGCATAAGCCACATTAAATCGCCTTCTTGCTAAACGGCGTAGCCGCTATAAACTATTAACTATTAACTAAATTTAAAGATCATCGAAGTTGACAGGCTGTTCCGTTGGCTTAGCCTTCTTCTTCTCTTTCTTTTCTTCTGTGGTGGCTGTACCGGTGGCAGATTCGCTTTCAGCCTTCTTGGCAGGAACCTCGCGGATAACAGGATTGCCTTCGTCATCGAGAACAATCTCTTCCTGAAAGGCGGTACTGTCTACCTTGGTGGTATCTACCTTTGGCTTTGGTGCATAGCTTGCACAGATGTACATATCGCGGGTGATATCGCTGTCCTGTGGCTTGTCAAACTTGCCGTGATACTGCTGGAAAGCTGGGTCGCCAAAGACACTCTGGAGGAAGTAACCGCACACAGGAAGAGCGGTTCTCGAACCTTGACCCAAGGCTCCGGTGCGGAAGTGGAGACAGCGGTATTCGCCTCCTACCCAGGCACCAACTACGAGCTTAGGGCTCACACACATGAACCAGGCATCGGAGTGGTTATTGGTGGTACCTGTCTTGCCACCGAACTCTGTATCACGGTAGTTGCCTACATAGCCCCAGAGACTCTGGGATGTACCTCCCGGCTCCTTCATACCGCCCTGTAAGAGCTGCTGCATGAGGAAGGCACTCTTGTAAGGTATCACCTGCTCGGAATCGGTAGGGCCCTCGTAAACCACCTTACCGTCGTGGTCTACAATCTTGGTAACCAATACCGGGTCGTGGTGCTTGCCATTGTTGGCAATGGTGCTGTAGGCGCATGCCATCTCCAGGAGGTTGACATCGCTGGAACCGAGGGCGAGAGAAGGGGTGTCATCCAGCGGACTGTTGATACCCATCTTCTTGGCTGTCTCAATGATGCGCTTGATGCCCATCTCCTGTCCTAATCTTACAGCCACAGAGTTTATACTCTTGGCAAAGGCACTCTTCAATGGGATGCTGTCGCCCGAGAACGAACCGTTGGCATTGGATGGACGCCAGATGGTCATTTCGTGTTTCTTCTTATCGTATACCTCCATAGAGATATATTCGTCGCGACGCTTGTCACAAGGGGTTAAACCCTGATTCATCGCCTCGGTATAAACAAAGAGCTTGAAGGTAGAACCAGGCTGGCGCTCGGCTGTTACCTTGTCATACTTCCAGTGGTCGAAGTCGATATCGCCCACCCATGCCTTTACTGCACCGGTCTGTGGCTCCATGGCTACAAAGGCGCAGTGCATGAAGGTGGTCATATACTTGATGGAGTCTTCTGATGTCATGTTAATCGTGATGCTGCCCTTGTCATAATCGAATACCTTAACCGGGTGAACCCACTCCTTATAGTAATAGTTTACTGAGTCGGGATTGTTAGGGAAGCGGGCTATCAATGCCTTGTAGAATGGCTGGCGCTCGGCGATGCCCTGGATGAAGTTTGGTATCACGTTGTGGTTCTCATCCTGCCAAGGATCCTGACCCATCCAGTTGCCTTTGCCTGCCTGGGTACGGCGGATGCTCCAGTGGTTGTTGAAGTTCTGCTGTACCTGTTTCATCTGCTTGCGGGCTGCATCTTCTGCATACTTCTGCATGCGGGTATCGATGGTGGTATAAATCTTCAAACCGCTGGTATAGAGGTCGTAACCTTCGTCTTTACACCAGTCTTTCAGGTAGTTGGCTACTGCCTCACGGAAGTATTTAGCCTGTCCGTCGTAGTTTTCTTCTACCTTGAAATCGAGCTTAATAGGCTCATCTTTCAGTTCATTGTATCTGTCTTTTGAGAGATCACCATGTGTCACCATATTATATAATACGGTGTTGCGGCGTGCAAGACTGTTCTCCGGGTTGGTGCGTGGATTGTAGTAGGTGGTAGCTTTGAGCATGCCCACGAGTACGGCAGCCTGACCGGTGGTCAACTCCTTAGGGGTGGTGTTGAAGTAGGTCTTCGCAGCGGTTTTGATACCATAGGAATTGTTACCGAAATCTACCGTATTGGCATACATGGTGATGATTTCCTTCTTGCTGAACACCGTTTCGAGTTTTACTGCGATGATCCACTCCTTGCTCTTGATGATGAGCAGGCGGAGTACAGGAATCTTACCCAGCAAACCGGTAGAATATTGCGAACGTACACGGAACATGTTCTTTGCCAGCTGCTGTGTGATGGTAGAAGCACCGCGCCCGTTATGATGGAAGAGTGCATCCTTGGCAGCAGCAAACACACCGATAGGGTCGATACCGATATGCTTGTAGAATCGTTCATCCTCGGTATCTACCAGTGCCTTGAAGAAATCAGGTGTTACCTCATCATATTCTACCGGAGTACGATTCTCGTTGAAATACTTGCCGATGAGCTTTCCATCAGCCGAATAGATTTCAGAGGCCTCTGAGGTCTGTGGGTCCAAGATGCCTGAGAAATAACCAGGTGACTTGCCGAAGAGCCATAAGAAGTTGATATCTACTGCGCCCAGATACAAGATGAAGGCGACTATACAGCTAGCCAAGGCAACGAGGGTCTTGGTATACCACGCCTTGCCCTGATACAATCCCTTGTACCAAGGCCAGAATGTGCGAAATTTTTGCCATAACCAGGCAAAGAGAGACTTAATTTTATTCATATATGATGATATAATGATTTCGTTGTTTTACTCTTCGTTCTTCACTTCCTCTACATCCACATAAATCTCCTTTGAATCCTGTTTCTGCTGTTGGTTATTCAGCCAGATTCTCTTGTTGTTGGAGACTTTAAAGGCGTTGAGAAGCTCTACTACTCCATAGATGAGCATACCCCAACCAATGATGAAAAGAGGAGCAGAGGCGATGGCTGAAGGTTTGATGATGGCGAGCAGACCCAGCAGAAGAAGGACTGAAGGGAAGAGCCAGAAGAGGATGCCTACGCGTCCCATCTTAGCTGCTGAAGCCAGATTGACAAACTGGGTCAGAGCACCCAAAATCAGGATGAACGCCAGGATGAACATCAGCCAGGCGATAAACACCTGAGGCATCAGGGCAAGCAGCAATCCCAGGATAAGACTGCCTACGCTCACAAGCGGAAATTTAGGCATCATGCCCATGATAGGCTTACCATTGGAATCAGACAGAATCTGGCCCTGCATCTTCTCTGCATTGCGCTTGGCTGCCCAATAACTGGCAAGGGAGATGACACCTGAAAGGAAAAACAAAACACCGATGGCGATGGTTATCCAGGTGACAGTCTGCTCACGATATTGGATGAGCAGGACTCCTACGATGATGGCGCATACTGCGCGGAATATTGAACTGTGTATTACCTTCATACTAAAACTGATTTTGTTATTTCGGGGCAAAGTTACGAAAGAAATCCGAAACTAGCAAGAAGTTTTTTATATAAACTTAAATTATTGCTATATTTAACGCAAATTATTGCTATATTTAACGCAAATTATTTGTTGGTCTCGATAGAAAGCCGTAATTTTGTAAGCAAAATCAGAATCATGATGTCTTGGAAAGAGACTTAGTGAAAGTAAAAACTAGGTCTGGAGTATAGACTTAGGAAAAGTAAAAACTCATTTTTGATATAGACGGAAAAAGTAAGGACAATGACAAAATTATATTTGGTGCGCCATGGTGAAACGGTGGATAACAAGGCGCAAATTATGCAGGGACAAACACCGGGAAAACTCAATATGAAAGGTATTGAGCAGGCTGAGGAAGTGGCCAGGAAAATGGTCGGTACGCCTATCGATGTCTTCGTATCGAGCGATCTCTATCGCAGTATACAGACCTGTGAAATTATCGCCGGCTCGCATCCCGTTGTCACCACTCCCTTGCTCAGAGAGCGCGATTGGGGCGATTTTACGGGTAAATTCATCCCTGACCTGCCGAAGGACCCAAAGGATTGGCCGGACAACATAGAGACGCTCGAAAAGATGAAATCAAGAGCCCAGAATTTCCTTACCTGGCTCAAGGTTACTTATCCTGATCAGACTGTTCTTGCTGTGGGGCATGGCATCATCAACAAGGCTATCCAGAGTGTTTATTATAAACGTCCGATGAACCAGATAGAGAAAATGGCGAATGCTGAGGTCAGAGTCCTTATTCTTTAAGTGAAGAGTGAAGAATTCAATTGCTTAGCTAATCATAAAGTTCAAAGTATCAAAAGTTCTAAGTATAATTCAAAGTATCAAAAAATATGAATAAAATTGCTCTTATTACAGGCGCAACAAGCGGTATTGGCGAAGGTTGTGCACGTCGTTTTGCCCGTGGCGGCTATAACCTGATTCTTACAGGTAGAAACACGGGAAAGTTGGAAATCCTGAAGAAAGAACTCGAGGCTGAGGGCGTTGATGTGCTTGCCTTGGCTTTCGATGTGCGTAACCGTGAAGCTGCTAAAAAAGCGGTGGATTACCTCCCTGAGGAGTGGCGCAATGTGGATGTACTTATCAATAATGCGGGACTCGCACGTGGACTGGAACCTGAATATGAGGGCGATTTTGAGGATTGGGATCAGATGATTGATACCAATATCAAGGGACTCTTAACCATGACTCGCCTGATTGTACCTGGTATGGTGAAGCGTAATCATGGTCATGTAATCAATATAGGTAGTGTGGCGGGTGATGCTGCTTATGCGGGAGGTAATGTATATTGTGCTACCAAAGCGGCTGTAAAGGCTATTACAGACGGCTTGCGCATTGATGTGGCACATACAAAAGTGCGTGTTACCAATGTGAAACCGGGTTTGGTTGAAACAAACTTCTCTAACATCCGTTTCCATGGTGACCAGAACCGCGCAGACAACGTTTACCGCGGCATAGAGCCTCTGAACGGCGATGACGTGGCAGATGTAGCCTTCTATGCTGCAAGTGCCCCAGAACACGTGCAAATAGCTGAGGTGCTGGTTCTTGCTACGCATCAGGCCAACGGAACCGTGATACACAGAAGCTAGATAATAGTTTACAGTTAATAGTTTATAGAGGCTGCGCCGTTGAGCAAGATTGTCAAAGCGGTTTATGCTATAAACTATTAATTATTAACTATTAATGATGTGGCAAAGCTGATTGATATCAGATTCGAATGAATCGCGATTGATTGCTTTTGCCCGTATTCCAGACTTGTAGTTATAGATGGTCTGGGTGGAGTAATGCAGCAGGGTGGCAATCTCCTTGCTGTCGGTTACACCCAGTCGCATCAGGGCAAAGATGCGAATTTCCGTGGTCAGGTCGTGCGTAGTAGGAACTTCCAGTTGGCATTCTGGCAGCAGGAGCTTGTTCAACTCAGTAACGAAACCCGGATACAATTCCATGAATGCCTTGTCGAACCGGTTGTAGAACATCTGCGATTCCTCTTCTTTATGGGTGTTGAGACTCTTCAGCAAATCGGCAGTCTGGTTTGCCTTGATTTTTCGGCTTACCAGTTTGCGATAATCTGATAACTTGCTGATATAAGCCGCACTGATGTCCATAAAGAGGCGCATGTAGGTCTCTCGCTTGATATTGGTTTCAATCAGCTGCTGGTTCAGTTCGGTGAGCTGTGCATTCATCTCTTTCTGCTTCTCGTTCTGTTCTTCAATCTCAGCCTTGTTTTTCTTCAGCCTGTTCTTCTGTCGGTTATTGACGAATGAGAGGATGAGGATGATGACCAGCGCTATGCTTACACCAATGAACCCCCAAAGAAAACGGGTACGAGAGCGCTCGGCAGCCTGCTGGTTGGCTGAAGCGATGACTGAAAGACTGTTGGAAATCTCCATCATGTGCAGTTGGTTGTTGAAGAACTACCTCAGTTCGGGATAAGAAATAGTGCCTAAAAAAGTTGGTAATCTCCGATATT
>OLGM01000975.1_pt1 | contig 14806 bp, 10 predicted proteins | sample 1606001 | NCBI WGS metagenome assembly OLGM01 (sample SAMN03283294) | human gut metagenome | biome: human-associated habitat; material: feces | host: Homo sapiens | place: Peru | collected 2012
TTATGGTATTGGACGCTTTTGCTAAAGCGTCCAATATTCATTTTGAGGATAAGCGATATGGCTTCGTAGCCGAGACTACGCTCAAGGGAAGAAAGATTTTCCTGCTCAAACCTACCACATTCATGAACCTCAGCGGTAATGCGGTAAGATATTGGCTGAATCAGGAAAAGATTGACCAGAGCCGACTGCTCGTTATCAGCGATGAGCTAGCCCTGCCTCTGGGTGCTTTCCGACTGAAGGCAAACGGCAGCAACGGCGGCCATAACGGATTGGGACATATCCAGCAGCTTATCGGTCAGAACTATGCCCGCCTGCGCATGGGCATCGGCAACGATTATCCACGTGGCGGCCAGATAGACTGGGTGCTGGGCAAATATACTGAGGAAGACATGAAGCAGCTGCAGCCAGCCATCGACCTGGGTGTAGAGATTATCAAGAGCTTCGTATTGGCTGGTATCGACATCACCATGAACCAATACAATAAGCTAGGAAAGAAGTAATTATAGTGATTAATTATTAGTGATTAATCTCCATAAGCATTAGAAATCATGAAAGAATCAGCAAGAATAGACAAGTGGCTCTGGGCTGCCCGCATTTACAAGACCCGCAGCATTGCTGCCGATGCCTGTAAGAATGGCCGCGTCATGGTGGGAGGCGTAACGAGAAAGCCTTCCTTCATCATCAAGCGTGGCGATGTGGTGAGCGTAAAGAAAGCCCCTATCACCTACTCTTTCGAGGTTCTCGACTGCATAGAGCAGCGCGTAGGCGCCAAGATGCTGTATGGTGTCTATAAAAACGTAACCGACCCTAAGCAATACGAGCTCCTGGAGATGAGCCGCATCAGCGGATTCGTAGACAGGGCCCGAGGCACTGGTCGCCCAACCAAGAAGGAACGCCGAGCCCTGGACGCCTTCGTAGATCCCGCCATGTTTGGATTTGACGAAGAAGACTGGGACGAAGATGAAGAATAAAATAAAACTCCCCCTACACTTCAAAGAGTATAGGGGGAGTTTTATTGTGTAGTCATAATTATTTTCCTTTCTTTCTTACTTTGCAAAGATACAACATTTTAAGATACGATGCAAGAAAATTGGGATAATTATTGCTAAAAATATACGAAATAGAAACTTATATGTGATATTTTGCTGCTTATTTAAAAATAATGCTTAAAATATTTGGAGCGAATAGAGAAAAAACATACCTTTGCACCTAGTAAAAATGATGGAATCAGCATACACACTGATAACCAATCATACTTTATATGAGCATTATATACTATTAATTTAAAATATTAGAGATTATGAAAAAATTATTCGTTATGGCAGCTATGGTGCTGTCTTCAGTAGGTGCTTTCGCACAGTACAATGCAGGCGATGTTACAATTCAGCCTAAGGTTGGTTTGAGCATCGCAGACATGACTGACCTCGATGATTCAAAGACTCGCGCAGGTGTAGTGGCAGGTGCAGAGTTGGAGTATCACGTTTCTCCTATGTTTGGTCTTAGTGCTGGTTTGCTCTACTCTATGCAGGGAGCTAAGGGCGATGTAGAAGAAAAGGGTGTTAAAGCTTCAGCAACTATCAAGAACGATTATCTCAACATTCCAATCCTCGCTAATGTTTACGTAGCTCCGGGTTTGGCTCTCAAGGCTGGTCTTCAGCCTGGTTTCAAGGTAAGCAGCAAGGTTACAGCCAAGGCTGGTGGTTTTTCTGTTACTGAAAACCTCGATGATGCATTCAAGTCATTCGACCTCTCAGTTCCTGTAGGTATCTCTTACGAGTACATGAATGTTTGTCTGGATGCTCGCTACAACATCGGTGTAACAAAGGTTATGGACGGCGCTGATAGCAAGAACTCTGTATTCCAGGTTACATTGGGTTACAAGTTCGCTCTCTAATCAAGACTTCTTGATAAGACAAAATAACAATCCCCGTTCTTCATTACGAAGAGCGGGGATTTTTTTTCTCGTCATACCTGTTTGAAATAAGCCTCACGTAAACATGGAGTGAGGCTTACTATCGTTTTAAATGAAGCTTACTTCATTTTCTTTTCTAGAACATTCTGCCGCCTGGACGACCACCGCCAAAACCACCATTGAATGGACGACCACTGAAGTTTGGACGACCACCAGGACCACCAGGACCTTCAGGTCCACCCCTACGGGCATCCTTGCCTCCGAAGAGATTCAGGCGGTAAATCACGTGCAGCATCGCATAGCTGTTGATGGCATTATACTCCGTATCCGTACGGGATGTAGCAGAAATGGCACGAGAGAAGGTGCTCTGCTGGCGGAGAATATCGTAGAACTGCAGCATGATGGTAAGAGGCTTGCCCTTCAGGAACCCCTGAGAAAGCTGCGCATTCCATACAAACTCATCCGTATTCATGCTACTGTCGCTATAACCGCGGCGGCTGCTGATAGAGAGGCTTGAGTTCAGACTGGTACCCCAAGGCGCTGTAAGCGTCATGCTTGGTCCATAAGAGAACTGCCAGGTATTGAGGTTGCTGTTAGGCTGCAACTTGTTTGTAGCATGGTTATAATTCAATGTTCCATCGAGCGAAAGCTCCAGCCAGTTGTTGCGATAGCTGAAAGAGAGGCGCTCTCTCCAAGTAGTACTGCGGGTGGTATTCTTCTGGGGATCAGACTGCTTGTCGAGACTCAGATAACTCACGTAGTTGTCGTAACCCAAGTAGGTGTCGGTATTCAAGTTCCATACACCGGCACTATCGATAGAGCAGTTGAACATAAAGGCTCCCATTACATTCCAGTTGCCATTGATATTCTCAGGTCGGGTGATTCTACCACCAGTCTTCTCATCGTAGGTCACCTTGTTGCTGATGCTATTGTTGGTGGTAGAGAAGTTGATGAAGGTCATGACGCCCTTGTTGTGGTTCTGCACGAAATTGTTGTAGAACAACCGGAAGTTCTGGGTGAACGATGGCTTCAAGCCAGGGTTACCCTTCGAGATGTTCAGCGGGTCGCTGTTATCTGTGATATCAAGCAACTGAGAGATGCTTGGCTGAGAGGTGGTACCACGGTAGTTCACACGCAGGTTGCTCATTTTTGAGAAGCGATAACGGAAATCGAGGGTTGGACTGATATTGGTAACCGTGCGGACGGTATCTACATGCACTCCCTGATATTCCTGGATATACTTCGACTGTTGTGGCTGAATCATCACACCGAAGTTCAAGTTATACTTCTGACGGACGAATCGCATCATCACCTGGATATCGTGATTGTAGTTGCGATACTCAGAGAAACGGCTCAATTCATCATTTCTGTAATTACCAAGCTGACCGGCAAACGGATTCAGGTAGCTATCCCAACCACGATATTCATGATCGCCATTCATAGCATACTTGCTGAAATCGTAGGTGCTGCGGGTGCTCTTGGAGTAGCTGTAAGTAAACTTATAGCTGAACTGCAGGAAGGTAGCCTTCCAGAGTGGTTCACTATAGGTCAACTGGCCCGCATAACTGTAATTCTTCGAAGGAGTCAGGTTATAGCGGTTGGTCTGATAAGTAGAATCCTTACCCTCCGCTGTCTGCACGAGATAGAGCTTGGCATTGTTGAGCGAGATGCTCTTGCTGTCATTATCCGTATATTTGGCATCCACACGGAAGGTGATGTTACGTCCCTTGTTGCCCAACTTGCGGTTCACCTGCAGCATACCCTTAATATTGTTATTATCAGAATAGGTGATTCCGTTAGTCAACTGACTGTTCACCATAGCCTCAGCCTTGTCCAACTCATCAATACCTTCCTCAGAAAGAGGGTCTTTGGTGGTAATGGTATAAGGATCCTTGTTGTAAGAAGCTGACTGGCTGCCACTCAATCCATCGCTGGTACTCCAGGAGATGGAAGGACGGAAGAGGATATTGGTCATGGAATCAGGCATCCACTCCAAGCGGATGTTGCCGTTCCAGCTGTTGCTGCGGGAGAAATTCTGAGTCAAGCTGTTGCTGAACGAAGAGCTGCTACCCATGAAGTTCTCGCTGGAACGACGGCTCCAAATATCGCCATCGCCGTGATTCCAACGAAGTGAAGTATTGAACTTGAATTTATCCTTCAGTTCGTAATTGTAGTTTGCGGCTATCATCTTGCTGGCATTCAAACCGTTAGCGCCTCCGAAGCCTCTACCCGGTCCACCACCTCCGAAACCACGGTCGCTGGTGTTATTGGCATTGGCAAAGAGCATGAATCGGTTGTTATCATTGAAATAACCGCCCATGCCACGCATGTTATAGCGGCTCTTGTTGCCCACACCCAGGTCGATGTTGGAAATCAACCCCCTGTTCATACCCTTCTTCACACCGAAGTCGAGCACGGTCTGCTCCTCGCCATCATCAATACCGGTCACCTTAGAGAGATCACTCTTCTCATCGTATGCCTTGATCTTATCGATGATGCTGGTAGGCAGGTTCTTCAGGGCAGTCTTGGTATCACCGGTCATAAACTCCTTGCCATCTATGAGAATCTTCTTTACCTCCTTACCATTAATCTTGATAGTACCGTCATCGCTCACCTCTGCACCCGGCAGACGCTTTACGAGTTCCTCAACTACCGAGCCTTCCGGTGTGCGATAGGCAGAAGAATTGTACACGAAAGTATCCTCCTTTAGAGTTACCTTCTGAGCCATGGCTGTTACCACTGCGCCTTTCAGCATGATAGCCTCAGCATTCAGCACAATCTTACCCATAACTAGATCCTTGTTATCAGAAATTTGGATACGCTTCACGGTAGACTTGTATCCTACGCTCGAAATCTTGAGCAGATACTTGCCATTAGCCGGAGCGGTGACATGAAAGAGTCCGTTCTCATTACTGATGGCACCAGCCACATACGTGCTGTCGCTCTTAAGCAATTGAACAGTTACCTGCTCAATGGCTTCCTTGGTATCGCGGTCGGTAATCTGACCGGATATCAGTCGCTGTTGAGCAAAGGATGCCATTGCCATCAATAGCAGCAGCATCGTCAGAATCGATTTTTTCATTCTTATTTTTAATTTGTTATTATATTCACTTGTTCGTTATTTCCGCCTGACCATTATTTTCACTTAACCGTTATGATATTTTAATGACCATTTTTGTTAATCTGGTAGTTTTGACGCGTTAAATACACCAAGGTTTAATGCATTCTGAGATAAAAAACGCAAAATTAGCAACTTTTTTTTTGTATTATCTCCATTTTAGTGTATCTTTGCACAAAAATTAATACGTTAGAATGTTATGGAACAAAGAGTAATCATATCAACCCAACTGGAAAGCGAACTGGTAAGTGCACTTTCTGAGTGTGAGCACGACAAGCTTTTTGTGCTTACAGATACTACGACATTGGAACTATGCATGCCTATATTGCAGAATTTTTACTGCATGAAGGAAACCCATATCATTACTATTCCGGCTACCGACAGCCATAAAGACATCGAGAGTCTGATGATGGTATGGAAAGGACTGCAGGAGGGAGGAGCTTCACGCCACTCCTGTATGATTAATCTGGGTGGCGGTATGGTAACCGACCTGGGTGGCTTTGCTGCCAGCACTTTTAAGAGAGGTATCAACTTTATCAATATCCCTACCACCCTGCTGGCTATGGTAGATGCATCGGTAGGTGGAAAGACAGGCATCAACTTCGGCGGACTGAAGAACGAAGTAGGTGTGTTCAATGATTCTAAATTTGTTATTCTCGATACAGAATTCTTAAAGACGCTCGATGCAGAAAACATCTGTTCAGGCTATGCAGAGATGCTGAAACACGGTCTGATTTCTACAGAAGCAATGTGGGAAGAACTGGTCAGCTTTGACCTCGACAAGCCTGATTTGAAGCAGTTGCAGCGCATGGTAGGCGACAGCGTGAAGGTAAAGGAGCGCATTGTAGAGCAGGATCCTCACGAGCAGGGCATCCGCAAGGCGCTGAACCTGGGGCATACTTTCGGTCATGCATTCGAGAGTTGGGCTTTGAAGCGCAAGCCTATCCTGCATGGTTACGCTGTGGCATTCGGCCTTATTCCAGAACTCTATCTGAGTGTTGCCAAGACTGGATTCCCTACTGAGAAGATGCGCCAGACCGTAAACTTCATCAAGGAATTCTATGGTACACTGGATATTACCTGCGATGACTATGATGAGCTCATCGAGCTGATGCATCATGACAAGAAGAACCAGAATGGCATCATCAACTTCACGATGCTGGGTGGCATAGGCGATATCCGTATCAACCAGACAGCTACGACAGAAGAGATCAAGGAAGCACTAGACTTCTTCAGAGAAGGATAATTCAGCTAGAGAATCTTTCTTCAGAGAATCTCTTTAAAGAAGGATAGCACGCTTCGGCTTTCCGGTTTCGGTAAGCGGAAGATGCTCTACATGAAGGAATTCCCTTGGAATCCAATATTTATGATCAGATAAGAGGCGGCGAACAGTCGCCTCTACTTTTTCTATCTCCTCATCTTCCGTTAAGAGGACTGCAATCTCTCCAAACTTCCCGTCTTTCTTCTTGGCTATCATGAAAGGTTTTTCAAGATAAGGCTTCAACAGGGTTTCAACCTCTTCTATCTGAATCTTGATACCTCCGCTGCAAATCACATTGTCTTTTCTGCCTTTGATGCGAAAACGGAGTTTTTCCACCTTATTATATATATAGGATTCTATTTCCACTATATCGTTCGTTACCAGGGGCTCAGCACAGACTTGCGGAGCATCTATCACCAGACATCCTTCATCGGTCTGACTGATTTTCACACTATCGAAAGGCTGGTACCATTCGCTAGCCTCAGTACCGTTAATTCTTCTCAGGGCAATATGCGAGAGCGTTTCGGTCATTCCGTAGGTACTCCAGATGGCAATATTGCCGGGAAGAGCCTTCAGTTTCTGTTCGAGAGCCTCATCTATGGCTCCGCCACCGATAATAAGATGCCTGATGCGGCAGAGACGAGCCCGCTCTTCAGGAACCTGCAGGGTGTTATAAACCTGCATCGGGACCATCGCAGCGAAGGTAATCTCTTCATTTACATCTTTCAAAGGATGCCCACTTGGGGATACAGAAATAAGATGGAGATGGCGCTCTATACTCCGCACCACCACCATCTTACCTGCAATATAATCGAGCGACATACAGAGCAGGGCACTGTCGCCAGGTTTCAATCCCAGGAAATCGCAAGTGATGCGGGCTGAGTTGAGCATTCGCTTCTTCTCTACCCTCATCGGCTTGGGCTTTCCCGTGGAGCCACTGGTATGCACCAGCACCCGGTCGCTACCGTTATTCCATTCTGAAAGGAAATCTTCTAAAGTCATTTTACTACAAACAGTTTGTCACCACGAATCTCCAAAGGCATCGGTATATTATCAGTAAAGAGCTGACCGGTACCCAAGCCTTGCGGCATCTTGACATTAGGGCCATATACTTTAGCTGCATAATGAGCAATAGCATTCAGACCGATATTACTCTCAAGAGCAGAAGTAATCCAGCTACCGATACCGCGCTGGTTAGCCAGTTCTACCCACTCGTTACATCCATAGATGCCACCATGAAGTGAAGGCTTGAGGATGATATACTGAGGACGGACGGTATCGAGCAAAGCCTGCTTCATACTCCGGACATTCACACCAATCAACTCCTCGTCTAGGGCGATAGGAAGCGGTGTTTCACGACAGAGCTGGGCCATCTTAGGCCACTGATGCTGCTTGATAGGCTGCTCTATCGAATGAATGTCATATTTAGCCAAAGCCTCCAGCTGGCTCATTGCATTCTCTGGCAAAAAGCCACCATTGGCATCTACACGCAACTCAACCTGCTCCTTGGTATACACATCACGGATGCGCTTGATGAGATCGAGTTCCTTGAAGAAATCGATGGCACCGATCTTCAGTTTCACGCAATGGAAACCCGTCTGGAGTTTCTCCTCCAACCGGGCCAGCATCTCCTCATAGGTTCCCATCCACACCAATCCGTTGATGGTGATGCCCTCTTCTCCCCTACCGAAAGGAGAATCGAAAAGATTGACAAGATTCTCCATTCCGGCTGGAACAGAAACCCCTTTCTGCTTCAACATTTCTGAAGAAGAAGATGCTCCTTCAGCAGGAACAATCTCCAAAAACTTCTTCGCTGCATCGAAGAACGAAGCGAAGGCTGTTTCCAAACCGAAGGTAATGCTAGGGTAAGCACGAATCATATCGTATGGAATGCGTCCCATCTGCTCTACCATCTGGCACACCTGCCTAAGGGTGACGGCATATTCCGGTTTGGCATCGCAACTGAGATCTGGGAGCGTAGCACACTCTCCCACTCCCTCTACTCCCGGCAATTCATCCGATGTAAGGGTGAGATAATAACTGTGTCTCGTGGTATAAACCCCACGAGACGTGCCTGCCGGCTGCTTGAAGTGGAGCGTGCGCTCCGAGATGTCAATCTTATACACTTTATTTAAATGTTAAATGTTGAATGTTGAGTGTTGAATTATCCTTCCTCACTTACTTCTTCTGTTTCAATTCATACAGATCCTTGCGGCGGTCGCGAAGATTTCTTACAGCACCGTAGGTATGAAGCTCATTCAAGAGATTCAGGTCAACATCTGATACGAGAATCATCTCGGTATTAGGTGTTGCCTCTGAACGCTTGCCATCGTTAGGGAAAGCAAAGTCGCAAGGGGTGAACACGGCGCTCTGGGCATACTGGATATCCATGTTATGAACACGTGGCAAGTTGCCCACACTACCCGCAATGGCAACATAGCACTCGTTTTCGATGGCACGCGCCTGTGCACAGACTCTTACTCGGGAGTAAGCATTCTGGGTATCGGTCATGAATGGAACGAAGAGAATCTGCATGCCATCCTCAGCCATTAATCTTGACAACTCAGGGAACTCCACATCATAGCAGATGACGATACCAATCTTACCGCAATCGGTATCGAAGGTCTGGATATGGCTACCACCACTCAATCCCCAGCACTTCTGCTCATCTGGTGTAACATGAATCTTCTCGTACATGTCTACGCTACCATCTCTGCGGCAGAGGAAGCCCACATTATAGAGGGAATCGTCCTTGAGATAAGGCATACTACCCGTGATGATATTGATGTTGTAACTGATGGCCAACTCGCGGAAACGGTCACGGATTTCTTCGGTATACTGCGCCATCTTTCGGATGCTCTGCGCCTCACCCAAATCATTGAAACGAGCCATCAAAGGTGCATTGAAATACTCAGGGAAGAGAATGAAATCGCTCTTGTAATCGCTCACAGAATCAACGAAGAACTCAACCTGTTCGAAGAGGTCATCCACCGAAGCGTATGGGCGCATCTGCCACTGTACCAATCCGATTCTTACGGTTGGCTTGCGGTCTACATAAGAATCCGTAGGTGGCTGATAATAGATGTTATCCCACTGCAAGAGGGTGGCGCAGTGTTCGCTCTCCTCATCGCTAGGAAGATAGTTGCGGATTACGCGGCGCACGTGGAAATCATTGGAAAGCTGGAAGGTAAGAACCGGGTCATAGATTTCACGATTTCTTACATGCTCAATATACTCCTTAGGGCGCATCTTATCGGCATACTTGTGATAGTTTGGTATACGACCGCCAAACATGATAGCCTTTAAGTTGAGCTTCTCGCAGAGTTCCTTACGATACTCATACATACGGCGAGCCAGGCGCAAACCACGATAATCAGGGTGGATAAATACCTCGATACCGTAAAGAATGTTTCCATTAGGATCGTGGGTGTTGAAGGTTTCATTACCCGTAACCTGAGCATAGGTATGATCACCCTTCACCATATTATAATTGACGATGATAGAGAGCGCACAGCCCACAATCTTATCATCAACGATAATAACCACCTGTCCCTCAGGGAAGATAGTGATGAGTTTCTTGATCTGTTCTCTTGTCCAGAAAACATCTGAGTCTGCGTAAATACGCTTAAACGACTTGGCGAGCTGGTCATAATCCTCCATACGGAGGTTGCGCATGCCTACCTTTTCGATTTTTCGAGTTGGTTCCATAACAACTGTATTTTTATTATTATCTAAATCCGGGTGCAAAGATACAGCAAAATATAGATACGACAAAGAGTTTTCGCAAATAATTGACATTTACGAAAACTCTTTTCATATATTGGAAGAAAATCCCCCCTGAGATGAAAGATTTGTGCTAATATTTAGCCTCATCCTGCGGAATTGCCTCATTATGGTCATCCAGATATAGCAACCTGCCCGGGTGATACAGTTCACTTGCCACCGAGTGTTCATCCTGGCGGTATCGGGTCCGGATGCCACCGATGCCCAACAGGGTATGAAATACCGAAAGACTCGTCTGAACCTGCTTGGTATGGTTATCCGCCAGCGCTTTCACTACCTTCGGATATTTCTTATCAAAGCCCTGCGAGGTCCAGATGATAAAAGGCACATGAAGCTCGTAACCAGATGCCTTCGGTGCTGCATGGAGGAAGAGATTCCGATTGTCATCAAAGATATTCTCGCCATGGTCACTGGTATAGAGCATCGCCGAGGTAGGCTGACAATATATGCCATCCGGCTTATTCCTAGCCTTAGTCTGAACCAGCTCCCATTTCTGCAGTCGCTCCACAATCCCATGCAGGATATAATCGGTATATCGGATGGTATTATCGTAGGCATTCAGCAGGTCACGCCGATTCTCCGGCATTGCCTCACTCCTGCCATCAGGCTTGAAGTAAGCAAAGCTGCGGGGATAACGCTCCTGATAATTGAAGTGGGAACCATAGGTATGAAGTACCACGAAGAGCTTGCGATAACGGTAATGGGCTGAGGATGAAGCATCAGCCTCCGGCAAGATCTTATCCAGTTTCCGCAACAGATCCTCATCGTAATGACTGCCCTGGACAGATTCTTCCTTCTTCAGAAAGTAATGCTCATCAGCCTGCTCTCCCAGAAAATCGATAAACGAATGGTTGGGCAACTGGTTGCTGATGAACACGGTATGAAATCCGGCTTCCCTGAAGGCTGCCAGGATGCCTTTCTCATGAAAGAGGCGTGGAAAATCCTCTGCCGAAGCTGCCGACAGAAGCATCGGTACACTCTTGTGGGTGGTATTGCTCTGCGTGGTTGCATCAGGGAAAGCCATGATACCCGGCGTTTTGGAAAGCAGCGGATTGGTATTCCGAGGATAGCCATAGAGACTGAAATTATGGGCTCGTGCCGTCTCTCCCACCACCATCACATACACTTCGGGAGCTTCCGCATCGTGCCCACTCCGGGCATCAAACCGGAAGTTACGGCTTGCCTCCTGGTAATTCTCGGACGCCGCATTGCGCTCGAAAGCCAGATAGAGGTTATAGCAGATATTGACGGGATAAAGCTGATTGCGCATCCGGTAACCATCCACCACTACATAACAGGCAAGGAGACAGAAGAGGCCGATGGATCCAGCCTCCATGACCCATTTGCGGATATGATGCTGGAAAGAGACGGATATCTGATACTTCTTCCTGATATGGATGACAGCCAGGATGAGCAAGGGAAGATAAATCACAAAAACACCTACCACGGCAGGCAACAGATTGTCCAGCAGTTCCATCACTTCTCCCGGATTGGTGGTCACGAGATTCAGGAACATATCCACCGCTATCACTCCCGTTCCGAAGAGATAGAGCAATACCAGCTGAAAAGCGGCGAAAAAGACAAAGAGAAATGCCCACCATACCATCTTGCCCGGACATCGGGCTACAGAAAAGAACCACATATACAGTGCCAGAGGCAACAGCACATTGGCTGCGCCCGCCCAGAAAGAAAGTCTTTCGGTAAAGCACAGGGAGATATTGGGCAGCAGCAATGCCACCACCGCATACCAGTAAAGGAAGGTGCCCGAAGACACCTTATTATATATAGCATTACATATAGAATGATTCATAGACTACACCTTATTAAATATATATAGCATATCACGGAAATGCATCATAAGTATTTCGTGAAAAGACATCATTAAAATGCCTCGTTGATATTAAAGAGGAAGCCAGACTGTCCTGACTTTCCAAATCCATAATCCAATCGTACATTCACATTCTTCTTGAACTCCCAGCGATAGCCTACTCCTGCATTCGGCAGAATCTGTCTGCTTCGCAACGCAGAGAACTTAGGGAAAACGGTACCTGCTCCAGCCCAGACCACAATACCATTTCGCTTCCAGACATGCTGTCGCAACTCCACGGTAGCCTCCAGGGAATGCTTGTCGCGATAACGGCCCTCGTAGTAGCCGCGCATCGAACAGGTACCTCCTAGTTCTGCCATCATTCCCCAAGAAGGATTGCCGAAATTGAGATTGGCTCCGAAATCCTCGGCAAGAATCGTTCCCTTGCCCAGTCGCTGATAGGCATCAAAACGGAAGTGAGTCGTACTGAAGGCATAATCATTACCCATAAATTTTGGTCTGAACATCTGCTTCAGATTCAGATAGATACCCCGGTGCGGATTGGTGAGATTATCCCGGTTGTCATAAACCAGAGATACGCCCGCTCCTACATTCCAGATATGCTTATCCATCCCCTGCAGCAATTCCGGTCGTTCTATCTGCTTGCCTATCACATAGTCGTAAGCTGCCATAGGTCCCACATAGAAGTTATCGGCTACCCTGAACAGGAAGCTGGCCTCTGCCTGAGCCTGCCAACGCTTCATATCACTCTTGTTGTCATCGTTATCGCCCATCTCGTAACCGATTCCCCAGAAATCGGAAGGGAAGGAATAGAAATAGAGATGATAATCGATGCGGTAACGACCGGCAGGAGCTATATGATTGCCCCGAACACCCAACATATAGAAGCCCACCGAACTGACATCACCGAAAAGCGATACATTGGAAGGTGGCAAGATGCTATCGTTAGGATCGGTGCGGTAAAGTCCTGCCGCCACCATTCCCAGACCAAACTTGGTATCGGAAGCATAGTGAGGACCTCCGATTACACTGAAGTCGAATCGCTTATGCCGCTTGTTCTTGTTAGCATCATTGAAGTAGTCAAGGAATCGTGTCATCCACGATTTCTTGACCTGCTGGGCAGTATCCACCTTCTCAGAAGAGAGGGAATCTGAAGAAATTGGCTCCGAGGCATAGCTGCTCAATGTCATCATCGCAAAAAGTATGGTTAGAATATGCTTCATAAAGTCAATATTTTCCTGTTGATTCTATTTTCGTCATTTACTAATAAACCAGTGACACTTCATTAATATACCAGTGACACATTATTAATATACCAGTGATACATTATCTATCCACAAGGTGTTACCTGGTGTTCCGATATAAGCACCGCCATCCGAAGAAGAGAACTGGAGAACGAGATGAGTAGGCGTTTCATCGGCAGCAGCCCATCCCACTTCTCTTACAAGCACACTCTTACCCTTACTGTTGCGGGCATAATCGGTAGAACGGAGTCCCATCGTTGCGGCATGATAGCCAGCCATTTGACGGATATCACCATAGTGGATAGTATAGGTTGCATCTTCCACCCATCCATTCGTACTCTTGCCGTATCTTACCACCATCGTACCCACTCGCTTGGCAGTGATGTTACCCTTGGCATCCTCGTGACGCTTCTGAAGATAGAGCACCACGATGGCATGGTCTCTTCCTGCCACTGTAGAGGCACCACTGAATCCATTCTGCTTGATTCGGTTGGCAACATTAGGAAGGTAGGTCTTGTAATCGAAACGCAGAGCCTTAGGACGTGCCGTAAACGGAATGCCCCAGTTGATGGCCTTCGGACCATCCTTGGTACTAGTAATCGGTTCACGAACATCTCCCAGGAAAAGGGAACCGGCTGCAAGTACCTTGATATTGATAAGTCCCAACACCTTTACCTTTTCTATATGAGTCTCCAGTTTGGCGCAATGCCCACTGCCGTGCCTGTCACGAAAAACCGAATTATTGGTCTTGTAAATGCCGGAAACATGCGCCAAGACATTGGATGAGCCCCAAGGAGACCCACCCTTATTGGTATAAGGAGTATTACCCTGGATAGTCATATTAGGTCCTACGGCATAAATGGTTTTCTGATTACCACCAATGATAGCCGACTCTTTGATATTTCTGATTACCCAGTAGTCCATATTTCCATATTTCAGAGGAACCACTTTTTTCTGTCCCTGCATAGGAAGACATGACAAAATAGCAAGCGCTAATGCAATGCCGAAAATTACCTGTTTTTTCATATCTATTGCTTTAATATTTCTAGATACTGCAAAGATAGAAAAATTTTTCGTACTTTCAGGTTTTCAGGGTACTAAAGAGTGAATTATTAAGAAATAATAATATATTTAGGGGATTTTAATCGAAGAAAAACAAAAAAGCCCTGCAAGAGCAAAAGCTTGGGATAGTTAAAGCTTTTGCCCTTACAGGACGTCTATTAACGGTTAGAATACATGTTGTCGTAGTACTTCTGGTAATCGCCAGAGGTTACATTGTCCATCCATTCCTGATTATCGAGATACCATTTTACGGTCTCCTCGATTCCCTCCTCAAACTGGAGTGATGGCTCCCAACCGAGTTCCTTCTGAAGCTTGCGAGAGTCGATGGCATAACGCATATCGTGACCCTTTCTATCGGTTACGTAGGTGATGAGGTCCATATCCTCGTCTTCCTTTCTGCCGAGCAGTCTATCAACGGTCTTGATGACCACCTTGATGATGTCGATGTTCTTCCACTCATTGAAACCGCCGATGTTGTAGGTCTCGGCAATCTTACCCTTGTGGAAAATCATATCGATGGCACGGGCATGATCTACTACATATAACCAGTCGCGCACATTCTCACCCTTACCATATACTGGCAATGGCTTGCGATGAC
>OLGM01000979.1_pt1 | contig 14779 bp, 11 predicted proteins | sample 1606001 | NCBI WGS metagenome assembly OLGM01 (sample SAMN03283294) | human gut metagenome | biome: human-associated habitat; material: feces | host: Homo sapiens | place: Peru | collected 2012
CGGCGAACAAAATTCTTATATTATTTTTTCTGTCTACTTGACGGAGTGCACTTCACACAATACCGAGGGGCTTCTTTGCATTCAAAATTACAGTTCCGCCAAAATTGCGTCGCCCATGCCGGTGCAGCCCACACAGGTGCAGCCGTCGCTCATGTTGTCAGCGGTGCGGATGCCCTTGTCGAGCACCTTGTTCACGGCATTCTCAATGGCGTCGGCTTCCTCGGTCAGGCCGAAGGAATAGCGCAGCATCATGGCCGCAGAGAGGATGCAGGCGGTGGGGTTCACGATGTCCTTGCCCGCGATGTCGGGGGCGGAACCGTGGATCGGCTCGTACAGGCCGCGCGTGCCGTCGCCCAGCGAAGAGGACGGGATCATGCCGATGGAGCCGGTGATCATCGAAGCTTCGTCCGAAAGGATGTCGCCGAACATGTTCTCGGTCACGATGACGTCAAACTGAGCCGGATTTTTGACGATCTGCATGGCGCAGTTGTCCACAAACATCTCGCTGTATTCCACATCGGGATATTCGGCCTGAAGCCGGTGCATCACAGCGCGCCACAGGCGGCTGGTGTCGAGGACGTTGGCCTTGTCCACACAGCAGAGCTTCTTGCGGCGCTTGCGGGCCGTCTCAAAGCCAATGCGGCCGATGCGCTCGATCTCGTGCTCCGAATAGGGCATGGAATCGATGGCTTCTTTTTCGCCGTTGGGCAGGGTGTGCGTCTCGTGATTGCCGAAGTACACGCCGCCGATCAACTCGCGCACGATGATGAAATCGATGCCCTGTGCCACGATCTCCGGCTTCAGAGGGCTGGCAGGAGCCAGCTGGGGCCAGATCTTTGCGGGGCGGTTGTTGGAGTACAGGCCCATGCCCGCGCGGAGACGGAGCAGACCCTTTTCGGGACGCTGCTCTCCGGGCAGACCCTCCCACTTGGGGCCGCCGACGGCGCCCAGCAGAACGCTGTCTGCGGCAAGGCACTTGTCCAGCTCGTGCTGGGGCAGCGGGTCGCCGTATTTGTCAATGGCTTCGCCGCCCATGGCAGCGTCGGTGTAGCGGAAGGTGTGGCCGTATTTTTCCGCCACTTTATCGAGCACGCGGAGCGTCTGCTTCACGATCTCGGGGCTGGAGCAGTCGCCCCAGATGACAGCGATATTTTTTTCCATGGGGAGTCTCCTTTACTTCTTGGTCAGCGATTTCATCAGGCCGCCGTCCGCGATGATCTTCTGGATGAAGGGCGGGAACGGCTCGGCCTGAAAGGTCTTGCCGGTGGTCTTGTCGGTGATGACGCCGGTGTCGAAATCGACGTTCACTTCATCGCCCGCAGCGATGGCGTCCGCAGCCTCCGGGCACTCCATGATGGGCAGACCGATGTTGATGCTGTTGCGGTAGAAGATGCGCGCAAAGCTCTTGGCGATGACCACCGAGATGCCCGCCGTCTTGATGGCCAGAGGGGCGTGCTCGCGAGAGGAACCGCAGCCGAAGTTCCAGCCGCCGACCATGATATCGCCGTCGTGGACCTTGTTTACGAAGTCTTTGTCGATGTCCTCCATGCAGTGGGCGGCCAGCTCCTTGGCGTTGGGGGTGTTCAGGTAGCGGGCCGGAATGATGACGTCGGTATCCACGTTATCCGGATATTTGAAAACAGAACCATTTGCGTTGTTCATGGAAGCTTCTCCTCTCTGTTAGACCGTGCGCGGGTCGGTGATGTAGCCGGTCAGGGCGCTGGCAGCGGCAGTAGCCGGGGAAGCCAGATAGACTTCGCTCTTCACATGGCCCATGCGGCCCACGAAGTTGCGGTTGGTGGTGGAGACGCAGCGCTCGCCCTCGGCCAGAATGCCCATGTAGCCGCCAAGGCAGGGGCCGCAGGTGGGGGTGGAGACGATGCAGCCCGCATCGATGAAGGCGGTGGTCCAGCCGCGCAGGATGCATTCTTTGTAGACGGCCATGGTGGCGGGAATGATGATGCCGCGCACGCCCTTGGCGATGTGCTTGCCCTTCAGGATGTTGTAAGCGGCTTCCATGTCCTCAAGACGGCCGTTGGTGCAGCTGCCGATGACGACCTGATCGATCTTGATCTCCTTGCCCTCGCTGGCGGGGTGGGTGTTTTCGGGCAGATGCGGATAGCTGACGGTCGGCTCCAGCTGGTCGAGGTCGATCTCGATGGTCTGCTCATACTCGGCATCCGGGTCGGCCTCGTAAAAGACCGGTTCGCGCTGGCTGCGGCCCTTCAAGTAAGCCTTGGTGGTCTCGTCCACGGGGAAGATGCCGTTCTTTGCACCGGCTTCGATGGCCATGTTGCAGATGCACAGACGGTCATCCATGGTCAGGGAAGCAACACCCGGGCCGGTGAACTCCATCGACTTGTACAGTGCGCCGTCCACGCCGATCTGGCCGATGATGTGCAGGATGAGGTCTTTGCCGGAGACGCGGGGGCCGAATTTTCCCTTGAGCACGAATTTGATGGCGGCAGGGACCTTGAACCATGCCATGCCGGTGGCCATGCCGGCGGCCATGTCGGTGGAGCCGACACCGGTGGAGAATGCGCCCAGTGCGCCGTAGGTGCAGGTGTGGCTGTCTGCGCCGATCACGCAGTCACCGGCGGTCACGATGCCCTTTTCGGGCAGAAGGGCGTGTTCAATGCCCATCTGGCCCACATCGTAGAAGTTGAGGATGTCGTATTTGTTGGCAAACTCGCGGCACTGTTTGGACTGCGTAGCGCTTTTGATGTCCTTGTTGGGAACGAAGTGGTCCAGTACGATGGCGATGTGCTCTTTGTCGAACACGCCGTCGAATCCGGCCTTTTCAAACTCGTTGATGGCAACGGGCGTGGTGATGTCGTTGCCCAGAACGATGTCCAGCTTGGCGTTGATGAGCTGTCCTGCCTTGACCTCGGCAAGCCCAGCGTGAGCGGCTAAAATTTTCTGCGTCAGGGTCATTCCCATGATACTCTCTCCTTATATATAATGTAAGAACCCTCTTATTTGCTGTTGATGGCACTGACCAGCGCCTTGATGCCGGCCACGATGATGTCGGTGTCCGTGCCAGCGCCCCAAGTCATGCTGCCGTCGCCCCATGCCAGACCGACATAGGAAGCAGCGCGGGAGGTGGAGCCTTCATCCAAGCTGTGCTCCGAGTAGGCTTCCAGATGGAAGTCCATGCCGGTCGCGCTCTGGATGGCGTTGGCCACGGCATCCAGACGGCCGTTGCCCACCGAGGTGACCACTTTGCGCTGACCGCTCAGGTCCAGCGTGACGGTGGCGGTGATGCCGTTGACCTGTGCGAAGTGGGCTTCGACGACGGACAGCGGCGTTTTCTTGTTGAGGAAGTTCTCCTCGAAGATGCGGAGCACCTCGCTTGCACTCAGTTCCTTGTGGTTGTGGTCGGAGACATTCTTGACCTTGTAGCCCAGATCCTCGCGCATCTTCGGGGGCAGGTTGTAGCCGTAGTTCTGCTCGAGCACGAAGCCGATGCCGCCCTTGCCGCTCTGGCTGTTGATGCGGATGACGTCGGCATCATAGGTGCGGCCGATGTCGTGCGGGTCGATGGGGATGTAGGGGCAGGTCCAGCGGTGCTCGCCGTGCTCCTTGCGGTAGGCCATGCCCTTGGCGATGGCGTCCTGATGGCTGCCCGAGAAGGCTGCAAACACCAGCTGGCCCGCATAGGGAGTGCGCTCGTAAATGTGCATCCGGGTCACGCGCTCATAAGTGGCGCAGATCTCCGGCATGTTGGAGAAGTCCAGCTTCGGGTCTACACCGTGGCTGTACATGTTCATCGCCAGCGTCACGGCGTCCACATTGCCGGTGCGCTCGCCGTTGCCGAACAGGCAGCACTCCACGCGCTGTGCACCGGCCAGAACGGCCATCTCTGCACAGGCGACGCCTGTGCCGCGGTCGTTGTGGGGATGGGTGGAGATGATCACGTTGTCGCGGTATTTCAGATGCTTGTCGCAGTACTCGATCTGGTTGGCGTAGACATGCGGCATGCTCATCTCAACGGTGACCGGCAGGTTGATGATCATGGGACGGTCGGGCGTGGGCTGCATGATGTCCAGAACGGCGTTGCAGACCTCGACGGCGTAATCGACTTCCGTGCCGGTGAAGCTTTCGGGGCTGTACTCGAAGAGGAAGTTGCCCTCGTATTCCTGACTGAGCTGCTTGACCAGCTTTGCGCCGTCGGTGGCGATCTTCTTGATCTCTTCCTTGCTCTTGTGGAACACCTGCTCGCGCTGGGCCACCGAGGTGGAATTATAGAAATGGATGACCGCGCGGGGTGCGCCCTTGACGGCCTCGAAGGTGCGGCGGATGATGTGGTCACGGCACTGGGTCAGCACCTGAACGGTGACGTCCTCGGGAATCATGTCCTTCTCGATCAGGGTACGCAGGAACTCGTACTCCGTCTCGCTGGCGGCCGGGAAGCCGACCTCGATCTCTTTGAAGCCGATCTTGACGAGCATCTGGAAGAACTCCAGCTTCTCTTCCAGACTCATGGGAACGATCAGTGCCTGATTGCCGTCGCGCAGGTCCACGCTGCACCACGCCGGAGCGGTCTCAATGTGGTCCTTCTTGACCCAGCTGTCGTATCCGGCAGGAACGGGGTAATATCCCGGTGCGTACTTGGTAGCGTCCATCATCTTTTTGTCCTCCTGAAATCTTACACTTTTCCCTCTTCTATATAATGAAGAGGGGCGTTTTCCTGCTTCCAAGGAAACGCGCTGAAATTTACGTTGAAACGAAAAGGCTCCCGTCTCTCAAAGGACGAAACCCCTGAGAGACGAGAGCCTGTAAAATCCATACAGAGCACCCGTGGTACCACTCTCGTTGCTGCACCTTTGTAGATACAGCCACTCACACGATCGGCTTTTGGCGGCGAATCGCTGCCCGGGTAACGGTGGGCATCCGTCAAAGCCTACTGTGATTTCAGCTTTGCCGCTCAGGGGCCAGTAGCCGAAGTCCTCTGCGCCGCCTTACACCACCCGGCGGCTCTCTATGCCAGAAAAACGTTCGATTTTTCCCCGTCAACGCATTTGCGCTTGATTCAAAGTGAATTTATTGTAACAAAACCGCTGGTCCCTGTCAAGAAGTTTGGTTCAGATGCAAAATGAAATGATTTCACGCGAGAATGAGCTGAATGTTGCAAAATTATATAGAAAAAGCACCCGGCGGTTTTTATTAAGGTCGGTCAGGTGTCAAGACGCGGAGACATCCGCCTTTGTTAATAAACTGCGAAGTTTTTGCAAAAAGGCCCTTGAAAAACTGGAACTGAAATTTGGTTGTGGTATCATAAGACCAGAAACTTTGAACAAAGGAGGAACCAAACCCATGAAAGAAGTCAAAACGCCCCGGAAACCGCTGGCAATCTACTACGCCATCGTGCTTCTGGTGCTGCTGATCCTCAACTTTGTGCTCGTGCCGTGGATGACGGAACGACAGGTCAAAGAGGTCGATTACGGCACATTTATGAGCATGACCGAGGAGAAGAATATCGGCCGGGTCGATATCGAATCCAACCAGATCATCTTCACCGATAAAGAGGATACGCAGGTCTACAAGACCGGCCTGATGAACGACCCGAACCTGACCGAGCGTCTGTACGACGCCGGAGCCACCTTCTCGAGCGAGATCGTGGAACAGGGCTCGCCCGTCCTCAGCTTTCTGATCTGGTTCGTGCTGCCTATCATCCTCTTCACCGCGCTGGGCAACTATATGAACAAAAAGCTCATGGATAAAATGGGCGGCGCGAACTCGATGATGTTCGGCGGAATGGGAAAATCCAACGCCAAGGTCTACGTTCAGTCCACCGAGGGCATCCATTTCGCGGATGTGGCCGGCGAGGACGAGGCCAAGGAAAATCTGCAGGAGATCGTCAACTATCTGCACGACCCCAGCAAATACAAGGACATCGGCGCACAGATGCCCAAGGGCATCCTGCTCGTCGGCCCTCCGGGCACGGGCAAGACCATGCTGGCAAAGGCCGTTGCGGGCGAATCCAATGTGCCGTTCTTCTCGATGTCGGGTTCCGAATTTGTGGAGATGTTCGTGGGCATGGGCGCATCCAAGGTGCGTGATCTGTTCAAACAGGCCAAGGAAAAAGCCCCCTGCATCGTCTTTATCGATGAGATCGACGCCATCGGCCAGAAGCGCAACAGCGGCCAGTACGGCGGAAACGATGAGCGTGAGCAGACCCTGAACCAGCTGCTGACCGAGATGGACGGCTTCGAGGGCAACAACGGCGTCATCATTCTGGCGGCGACCAACCGTCCGGAGTCTCTGGACCCGGCACTGACCCGTCCGGGCCGCTTTGACCGCCGTGTTCCGGTGGAACTGCCTGACCTGAAGGGCCGCGAAGAAATTTTGAAGGTCCATGCCAAGAAGGTCGCACTGGCCCCGGGCATCGATTTCAACACTGTGGCGCGGATGGCTTCCGGTGCATCCGGTGCAGAGCTGGCGAACATCGTCAACGAAGCCGCCCTGCGGGCCGTTCGTGCGGGCCGCAAGAGCGTGACACAGGCAGACCTCGAAGAGAGCATCGAAGTGGTCATCGCGGGCTACCAGAAGAAGAACTCCATCCTGACCGACAAGGAAAAGTGCATCGTGGCCTACCACGAGATCGGCCATGCGCTGGTCGCGGCCAAGCAGACCCACTCGGCTCCGGTGCAGAAAATCACGATCATTCCCCGCACATCCGGTGCGCTGGGCTATACCATGCAGGTGGAAGAGGGCAACCACTACCTGATGGATAAGACCGAGCTGGAAAACAAGATCGCGACCCTGACCGGCGGCCGTGCCGCAGAGGAAGTCGTATTCCACTCGGTGACCACGGGCGCGTCCAACGACATCGAACAGGCCACCAAGCTGGCCCGCGCGATGCTGACCCGCTATGGCATGAGCGACGAATTTGATATGGTCGCACTGGAAACGGTCAACAACCAGTACCTCGGCGGCGACACCTCGCTGGCATGTTCGGCCCAGACCCAGCGCGAGATCGATCAGAAGATCGTGGAGCTTGTGAAGAAACAGCACGAAAAGGCGATCCAAATTCTGACCGAGAACCGCGACAAGCTGGATGAACTGGCAAAGTATCTCTACGAAAAAGAGACGATCACCGGCGACGAATTTATGGCGATCTTGGAAAAAGAATAACCTCCGCAAAAAATTTCCAACAAAAGTGCAATAACCTCCGGGGCTGGTTCGTATTCAAGATAGAACGGGCAGAGAAAGCCCGAGAATACAGGAGGAAAGAATCCTATGAAGATTTTGAATACCAAGCTGGCTCGTCAGGCCATTGCCGCCGCTCTTGTTCTGTCCGCTGTCGCTGCCATGAGTGTGGGCGCATTCGCCGCCGAGGGCGACGACACCACCGCTCTGACCGACGATGTGACCATCGCCGGTTACCTGCCCCCGCAGGACGAGAGCGTGATGGTCCAAGGCGACATCGCCCTGCACAGCGGCGACGTTGCTGTGACGGACGGGACCTACGGCGGCTATGCCCCTCCGGTGGACAACCCCATTCAGGGCAACGTCATGATGATCTCGGACACGCTGGTGGAAAAGTCTGAGGCGCGCTACACGGTCAAGGGCTTTCTGGGCAAGCAGGTGCTCTACACCGCCCGTCAGGACGGCCGCGTTCTGACGCTGTCGGTCCCCGAGGATGTGGCGACCTTTCGCACGACCATTCTCGACATGCAGACCCTGCTGAATCAGGGTGTGAGCACCGTGGTCCTGACTACCAACAAGACCTCCACCACTCTGAACCTGACCCTGCTGTGCGAGGGCCAGAAGGCAAGCACCAAGGTCACCCTGCGCCATCTCGGTGACACCGCGACCCTGAACGTTGGTCTGCGCTGCCGCCGCGACCTGATCGTTGGCCGTTAACAGCATTCCCCTTCTCTGACAAATTGCTTCAGATCCCGTTTTGCCCCGCTGAAAAGCGGGGCATTTTTTGTTGTCATTCCCGAAAAAGCGCTGTTTGGCTGACTTTCCATGCGTGAGAGTTATAATAAAAACAGCCAAAAGGCCTCCGCGATCACGGAGGCCCTTTGGCGTTACACACACATACAAGGAAGAAAATGGGAGAGTTTTAAGCTTGAAGTTTATTCGCCGCGGACAGCTGCAAAGCCAGCTTCGAGGTCGGCGATGATGTCATCGATATGCTCCGTACCGATGGACAGGCGGATGGTGTTCTGATAGATCTGCTGCTCGGCCAGCTCCTCGTCGTTCAGCTGGCTGTGGGTGGTGGAAGCCGGGTGGATGACCAGGCTCTTCACGTCAGCAACGTTTGCCAGCAGGGAGAAAACCTTCAGATTGTCGATGAACTTGAAGGCTTCCTCACGTCCGCCCTTGATGTTGAAGGTGAAGATGGAAGCGCCGCCGTTGGGGAAGTACTTCTCATACAGAGCGTGGTCGGGGTGATCCGGCAGAGAAGGGTGGTTGACCTTCTCGACCTGCGGATGGTTGGCGAGGAACTCGACGACCTTCTTGGTGTTCTCGACATGGCGCTCGATGCGGAGGCTCAGCGTCTCCGTGCCCTGCAGCAGCAGGAAGGCGTTGAACGGAGAAATGGTAGCGCCGGTATCACGCAGCAGGATGGCGCGGATGTAGGTGACGAAAGCAGCGGGGCCGGCAGCCTCGGCGAAGGAAACGCCGTGGTAGCTGGGGTTGGGAGCGGCGATGTTGGGATAACGGCCGCTGGCCTTCCAGTCGAAGTTGCCGCTGTCCACGATGATGCCGCCCAGCGTCGTGCCGTGACCGCCGATAAACTTGGTGGCGGAGTGGACGACGATATCTGCGCCGTGCTCGATGGGACGGATGAGGTACGGAGTGCCGAAGGTGTTATCGATGACCAGCGGCAGACCGTGCTTATGAGCGATGGCAGCGATGGCGTCGATGTCGGGGATATCGCTGTTAGGGTTGCCCAGCGTCTCCAGATAGACCGCCTTGGTGTTGGGCTGGATGGCGTTCTCGACCTCGGCCAGATCGTGGGCGTTCACGAAGGTGGTCGTTACGCCGAACTGGCTCAGGGTGTGCTCCAGCAGGTTGTAGCTGCCGCCGTAGATGGTCTTTTGAGCCACGATGTGGTCGCCGGCCTGTGCCAGAGCTTCGATGGTGTAGGTGATGGCGGCAGCGCCGGAAGCAGTTGCCAGAGCGGCCACGCCGCCTTCCAGAGCAGCGATGCGCTTTTCAAAAACGTCCTGCGTGGAGTTGGTCAGACGGCCATAGATGTTGCCGGCATCAGCCAGACCGAAACGGTCTGCAGCGTGCTGGCTGTTGCGGAACACATAAGAAGTGGTCTGGTAAATGGGAACTGCACGGGAATCGGTAGCGGGATCGGCCTGCTCCTGGCCAACGTGCAGCTGAAGGGTCTCAAATTTATAGTTAGACATGTTAATTACCTCTCTATTTGTACTATCTGTATAATCCTATCTTACAAAAAATCCCGGTCACTGTTGTAAAAAGCAGTGATACCGGGCTGAAAATCATCTTTGTTCTGCTGAGGTCACATTCGCGTCCACATTCGACCCGTGGAGGGCAAAGCACAGCAGTTCGTCAGAGTTTCTGCCCGGTCTGCGTACATTCGCCCACAGCGGAAATTTGCGTGGAGCAGGTTTTTCCAGATCAACGTCATCGTCGTGCCCTCCTTTCTCGGAATTCCCCACCAGCTTGGTAGATTTGTTGTCTGCATTATATTCCCATTTACCCAGATTGTCAATAGGTTTATAGAAAAATCTTCAAAAAAGTTTTCCGCGGGCTGGGATCGACAAACCCGACCGATTCGCTATAATTGGTTGACCCTGCGCCCCGGCTGCTGTATACTAAGTTTATTCTCATGAAGGGGGTGCGGCGATGTCCATCGGGCCAAGCCGTCCGCTCGTGCTGGAAAAGCCGGAAACCATCGACCTGAAACAGGCGGCGCGGTATTTCGGCCAGCGGGGCGAAACGGATGCTTCCACGGAAGCTTTATTAAAGAAGTGTGCGGTCCCGCTGCTGGCAGCGGCGACGCCCCGGGCCGTCTGGCTGGAAGGGGATGTGGACAGCCTGACCGAAGCGGGGCTGCTGCAGGGCAGCGATGTGTTCCGGCATCTGACCGGCTGCCATTCGGCCGTTCTGCTGGCCGTGACGCTAGGTCCCGGCGTGGATGCGCAGATCCGGCGGGCCGGCATCGGCGACATCGCGGCGGGTGTTGCGTCGGACGCACTGGGTTCCGCGCTGGCGGAACAGGCCGCAGACCTTGCCGAAGCCGAACTCCGCCAGTGGGCCGCAGAACAGGGAAAGTATCTGACTGGCCGCTACTCGCCGGGATACGGCGATTGGCCCATCACGGTACAGCCCAAGGTGGCTGCTGTGCTGGATACCGTCCGCCGCGCCGGTCTGTGCGTCACCGACACCAACCTGATGACTCCGCGCAAGAGCATCACGGCGCTGATGGGGGTCAGCGACCACCCGGTCAAGGGACATCTTGCGGGGTGCGGCCACTGTGTGCTGCGCACCCGCTGTGAATATCGAAAGAGGGGAATTACCTGTGCAAGCGAATGAACTGTTTACCCAGCCGAATACCATCCTGCTGGATGGCGGCATGGGGACCATGCTGCAGGCGTCCGGCCTGAAACTGGGCGCGCGTCCGGAGGAACTGAACCTGACGGACCCGGCGCTCATCGAGAGCATCCATGCAAAATATGCCGCGGCAGGAAGCCGCATCGTCAACGCCAACACCTTTGGTGCATCGCCCCACAAGCTGGCCGACAGTCCGTATTCGCTGGAAGAGGTCGTCGCGGCGGGCATCGCGAACTGCAAGCGGGCCTGTGCCCCTTATGGCGCGCTGACGGCGCTGGACGTCGGCCCGCTGGGCGAACTGCTGGAACCCAACGGAACGCTGGCTTTTGAAGATGCGGTGGCCGAGTTTGGCCGCATCGTGCGAGCGGGCGAAGCTGCCGGGGCCGACCTCGTGTTTCTGGAGACCTTCACCGACCTCTATGAACTGAAAGCGGCGCTTCTGGCTGTTAAGGAAAACTCCACTCTGCCGGTGCTGGCCAGCATGAGCTTTGAAGCGGGCGGGCGCACCTTCACGGGCTGCACCGTCGAAAGCTTTGCCGCAACGGCCCGGGGTCTGGGCGCGGATGCCGTGGGCATCAACTGCTCGCTCGGCCCCAAGGAAATTTTCCCGATGGCGAAGCGGCTGGCTGAAGCCGTCCCGGGGAATTTCCCGGTGTTCGTCAAGCCCAATGCCGGTCTGCCCCGCGCGGACGGCTCCGGCTACGACATCACGCCCCAGCTCTACGCGATGCAGATGAAGCCCTACCGGGAGCTGAATCTGTTCGCGGCGGGTGGCTGCTGCGGCACGACGCCGGAGTTTATCCAGCTGCTCAACAGCGTGTTCGAGGGCTGCCGTCCGGGCCGTCCGGACCACCCGATGAAGTCGGTCATCTGCTCCCCGGTCAGCTGCGTCAATGTGGACGGCATCACGGTGGTGGGCGAGCGCATCAACCCCACCGGCAAAAAGCGGTTCCAACAGGCCCTGCGCGAAAATGATATGAACTATGTTCTCGAACAGGCCGTCAGTCAGGTGGAAGCCGGGGCGCAGATCCTGGATGTCAATGTCGGTGCACCCGGCGTGGACGAGCCGGCGCTGATGGAACAGGTGGTCAAGGCCCTGCAGAGCGTGGTCAGTCTGCCGCTGCAGCTGGATTCCTCCCACGCGGACGCCTTGGAGCGCGGTCTGCGGGTGTACAACGGCAAGCCCATCGTCAACTCGGTCAACGGCGAGCCGGAGGTGCTGGCCAAGATCCTGCCGCTCTGCAAGAAATATGGCGCGGCCGTGGTCGGTTTGGCGCTGGACCAGAAGGGCATCCAGCCCAAGGCGGAGGACCGCGTGGCAGTCGCCCGCCGCATCCGGGACGCCGCACTGGAAGCGGGCATCCCGCCGGAAGATATCTACATCGACTGCTTGACCCTGACCGCCAGCGCCCAGCAGCAGGATGTTCTGGCGACGGTGGAAGCCCTCCACACCTGCAAGACGGAGCTGGGCGTCCGGACCATTCTGGGCGTGTCGAACATCAGCTTCGGTCTGCCCTGCCGCACCTATCTGAACACCACCTTCCTCACGATGGCCATGTATGCGGGGCTGGACCTCGCCATCATGAACCCGTCCAGCGAGGAGATGATGGCGGCGGTCTATGCTTATAATGTACTGACCAACCGGGATCCGCAGAGCACGAAGTACATCGAGCGGTACGCCAACCGCGTGCCCGCTTCGACGGCGCTGGCCAAGGCGGCACAGACCGCTGCTGTGGCGCAGCCCAGCGAGACTGCAGAGGTCTCCGGCCCCTATGCCCCCCTGATGAAGGCGGTGGAAAAGGGCCTGAAGGGCGAAGCCGCCGCCCAGACCCGCGCCCTTCTGGAAGAAAAAGAGCCGCTGGAATTGGTCGATGATGCGCTGATCCCGGCGCTGGACATCGTGGGAAACAAATACGAAAAGGGAACGCTCTTCCTGCCCCAGCTGCTTCAGGCGGCCAGCGCGGCCCAGAGCGCCTTTGAGGAGATCAAGACCGCCATCGCCAAAAAGGGCGAGGGCAGCGCCAGCAAAGGCCGCATCGTCATCGCGACGGTCAAGGGCGACGTCCACGACATCGGCAAGAACATCGTGAAGGTCATCCTCGAGAACTACGGCTTTGAGGTCATCGATCTGGGTCGTGACGTGCCGGTGGAAACGGTCGTGGAGACGGTCCGCGAAAAGGATGTGCATCTGGTCGGCCTGTCGGCTCTGATGACCACCACCCTCAAGAGCATGGAAGAGACCATTGCCGCGCTCCATGCCGCCAAACTGGACTGCAAGATCATGGTCGGCGGCGCGGTCCTGACCCCCGAATATGCGGAAAAGATCGGCGCAGACTGGTATGCCAAGGATGCCAAGCGCAGCGCCGACATCGCCAAGGAATTCTTCGGCGTCTGATAAAAACAGCAAAGCCCCGGGAACTTTCCGCCGAAATGGCAGAGGGTCCCGGGGCTTTTTTACTGCTGCTTGTGCAGCTTCTTTTGTTCGTACATCGAGGCATCGGCCTGACGCAGCAGCTCGGCAGGGTCCACGACGCCGTGCCCTTTGGGCAGATGGAGCAAGCCGAAGCTGAAGTTCTGGGGATACCGGGGCGAAGAATCCTCGAGGAAGGATTCCTGAATGTCGGTCAGCTCCCGCTGGGCTAAGGCGAGCGGGCAGTTTTTGAGCAGGATGCAGAATTCGTCGCCGCCCACCCGGGCAAAAAAGTCCGAGACCCGCAGGTGCAGCTTGACCAGCTCGGTGAACCGGCAGAGATAGCGGTCGCCTTCGGCGTGGCCGAAGGTGTCGTTGACATATTTCAGGTGGTCGAGGTCGCAGAAACAGAACACGAATTCGGAGTCGGTTTTCAACAATTTGTCGAGGTTCTCGTTGAAAGAATGCCGGTTTCCGATCTGGGTCAGCGGATCGAGAGAAACTTCCTTTTCCAGCGCATCCGCGTATTCTTTTTCCAGCTGGGCCTCGCGCCGCAGGGCGGCTTCCCGCTCTTTGAGCTGGGCGGTCATGGTGTTGAACGCCTCCGAAAACTCGCCCAGATAGGAGACGGTCTGGGAGTAATCGCCCTTTGCGACCTGCTTGGCTTGCCACGTTAAATGGTTCAGGTTGGCCTGAATGTTCTTGAGGTTCTCGCACAGCGGATTGGTGCGGGAAGGGTAGCAGTCGTTCAAATTTCCCGTGGACAACGCGGCGGAGTAGGCTTTCATTTCCCGCACGGCCTGTTCCAGATATTGCAGCCCCATTCCCAGCTTGCGGTACGGTTCGTCCAGCGCTTCGAGGTCCAGCGGCTCCACCTTGGAGTCGTAGAGGATGCTGCGCAGATATTCAAACAGCAGGGCGCAGTTTTTGTCCTCCATCATACACCGCTTTCCGGTGCGTCAGGCTCCACTTCGGCGCGGAAGCGGCAGACGCGGTCGCCGGTGGCCCAGCAGTCCACTTCCACTGCCTGATATTCCTTGCCGGAATAGAGCGACAGGATGCCTGAGATGAAGCCCTCATCGTAGTTGCAGACGGTCTCGCCCAGCACCGGAAGACCGGAACAGTCAGCATCCTCGGAGACGGTCAGCATGATCTTTCCGCTGGCTTCGTCCACGCTCTCGATGCGCAGGATACCGATCTTGAGCTTCTGCATCTCGTCCTGCAGCTGTCCCACGAACTGGTCCAGCGGCTGGTCCATGTTGAGGAAGTTCTTGGTGAAGTATTCGCCCGCCATCCGCCCCGCAGAGCGGAAAATATCGATCTGGCCCTCCCGCCCAAAGCGGCGCACCAGCTCTTCGCGCAGGGAGTATTCCAGCATCCGGTAAACGATGACGGGCAGCTCTGCACCGAGGTTTCCGCGGCTGGATTCATCGTAGCGCAGATAGTCCTCCAGCGTCAGAGGTTTGTGGTCCATCGTGAAAATATTTCCTTCCATAAAGAGACTTCCCCTTCAAAAACAAATTTATGTTACATCTGACCAGAAACTTCTGGACCGGTAAAGATTTCTTAGCCAACCTGACGACTAAGCTTAGTATATCATATTTTTAGGGGATAATCTAGGTCAAAATGAGAAATCATGGAAATAGTGGAAATGAAACTCCCCCTCTGCAGCGCGGCAGAGGGGGAGAAAAGGCTCCGGCATCCGGAAAAAGATTGTGAAGTGTGGATGGATTCGGAAAAGGATGCGCAGAGCGGGGTCCGATTTACTGCGGTGCATTCTCAGCGTTCGAAATGACGCCGTAGAACTCGCTGGATGTCTTGGAG
>OLGM01000982.1_pt1 | contig 14753 bp, 9 predicted proteins | sample 1606001 | NCBI WGS metagenome assembly OLGM01 (sample SAMN03283294) | human gut metagenome | biome: human-associated habitat; material: feces | host: Homo sapiens | place: Peru | collected 2012
AGTCCCGCCTCTGCCCGCCGGTTTACGGCCAGCTCGCCTCGATCGGAGCGCTCGACACCCCGCAATCCTATTTCACGGAAGTGAGGAATGAATATGTCGCCAGACGTGACTATGCGATCTCCAGGCTAAATGCGATGGAGGGGGTATATTCCCCTACCCCGATGGGTGCGTTCTACACAATCGCCCGCATTCCGGTGGACGATGCCGAGAAGTTTGCGAAATGGATGCTGACGGATTTCAGACTTGACGGCCAGACCACGATGGTGACTCCGGCGAAGTCCTTCTACAAGACTCCTGGATTCGGAGCCGACCAGATCAGGTTGGCCTACGTCCTTGGAGTTCCGGAACTTGAAAAAGCGTTCGACGCGCTGGAGGCCGGGCTAAAGGAATATCCCGGGAGAACTGTCTGACAAAAACAGTTCAGCCAAGTAATCCAAAGGTTTTATGAAAGCGATCATCGCCATAGATTCTTTCAAGGGATGCCTGACCTCGGCCGAGGCCGGGAAGGCGGCTCTTAAAGCATTCGCCGATGGAGAGGCCGAAGTCATTCCGGTTTCTGATGGCGGTGAAGGATTTTCGACAATTCTGACGGAGAGTCTGGGCGGATCATTCAGGACGGTTTCCTGCCACGATCCGCTCGGGCGTTCCATCAAAGCGAGATACGGAATCATCGGAAGGACCGCTATCATCGAAACCGCCGCGGCCAGCGGACTTGGCCTCCTTCGCAAGGATGAGCTCAATCCCCTTCTGGCCACCTCCTACGGCACAGGCGAATTGATCTCGGACGCTCTTGAATATGACTGTGAGGAGATTTGGCTGGGTCTTGGCGGCAGCGCCACCTGCGACGGCGGGACCGGAATGCTGCAAGCGTTGGGCTACAGATTTCTGCCGGACGATAGCGGCTCATTCGTTTCCGGGGATGTCCAGCGAGCCGCTCCAAGAGAAGAGTCCGTTTCAAGGAATATCCCCAATGTCATTCTCAAAGACATTCACGGGATAGACATCCCGGAACGAAACAAGTTGTTGGATTCCTGCAAGATAACCGGATTCTACGATGTCTCCGCACCATTCTGTGGTACGGGTGGGGCGGCAAGGATGTTCGCGCCGCAGAAAGGAGCGGATCCCGAAATGGTCGAATCGTTGGATGTCTGGCTCACAATGCTTTGCGAAGTCTATTCAAAATATTCAGGAAAAGATGTCTTGAATATTCCGGGAGCGGGGGCAGCCGGAGGAATCGGAGGGGCGCTTGGCGGAGTGCTCGGAGCGTCAATGGTTCAAGGGATTCAAAAGGTTCTGGACATTTCAGGTTTGGACAGCAAGCTGGAGTCCTGCGACATTGTCATCACCGGCGAAGGTCGGGCGGACGCACAGACCCTCCGTGGCAAAGTACCTGTCGGGGTTCTTGAATATGTCAGAGCGCATACTGTTCCGGTTCATAGTCCCAAGGTCATCCTGATCGCCGGCCAAGTCTCTGACCGACAGCAGATTCTCAATGCCGGATTCGATGCCGTGCTCCAAATCACACCGGAAGGGATGCCTCTCTCCGAGGCCCTTGATCCAGTCACGGCCTCAGCCAACATCACGCAATCAATGCAGTCCTATCTCCAGCAAAGATGCTCGGGTGAAAAGTAAAGTATTTCTCACCCCACAATCCATTCAAGACTACTTTCGGGTGAAAAACCGGTCACTATTCACCCGATATTCCTAAAACCTCATAGATCTTAGGAATGAGGAACGAGAGAATATATTCATACTCCATAAAGTGAGTGCCGTCGTAGATGGTCCAGGTGCCGTCGCCGAAGTATTTTTTCCAGGTGCGGATGGAGACAACGCCGCTGCGCCGGTAATGGTCACGGGTGCCGAAAAAGGCATAGAAATAGTCCTTGCCACCGTTGCGTGGGGTGTTTTGCAAAGCGTCGCCGAGAACCCGCCTCCACTTTTTCAAAGGCTTATAGGTGAAATGCAGTTTCTGGCGGTCACCCGGTTTTGGCCTGTAAATCCTGTCGAACAGAGCCGTGACGCCAGGAATCAAAGTCAGCCAGGCCAAGGCAATGAAATATCGCGGAGCGTTCAGTGACGGGGAAACGAAAAGATGCGGATAACCCCTCAGCGCGATGGCGTGCGTGGCACCCATACTCTCCCCTATCACAAGCTCCGGCCGGACCTCCTCCGCCCAAGCGGCCAGCTGGCCTTGAGCGATTTCCGGATCAAAATCGTAAGTCCTGATGATGACCTCGAAATCAGGTCCCAGATTATCCTTCAAAATGGACGGGATGCGGCTGTCACCGCCCCCGCCCATTCCGTGGACATAAAGTATAACGTATTTTCGCATCCGCTATTTTTTGGCGACCAAGTCGCTCATCGCCAGATTGATAAGTATGTACCCTAGGAAACTGGTCAGGAATATGAACGACCAGTGGGAACGTTCGACAAGCGCGATGATGACCGCCAGTCCAACGATGACCAGAAAGGCGATTCGCTTCGCCACCTCCAGTTTAGAGGCTTTCTTTCCGCCACCGAACTTCATCGAGAACATCGGGATCTCGCAGACCAGAAGGTAGCACAGAATAAGTGTCAGAACCGGAATGAAAACCGGTCCCTGGCACCAATGCGCAAGAAAGCAGTCCGGCCGAACGGTCACAAGGGTCGCAAGTGATCCGCAGATCATAGCCGCCGCCGGGGTAGGCAGCCCGATGAAGCTGTCGTGCTGACGCTCGTCAAGGTTGAACTTCGCAAGTCTCAATGCCGAGAATGCGGCGAGGACAAGCGGTAAATATTTCAGGATCAGGATGTCCGTCCCGCTGATCTGGTAAAGCATAACGGCAGGGAGCACTCCGAAACTCACATCATCCGCCAGCGAATCCAACTCCTTTCCTATTTCTGAATATGCCTTCAGAAGCCTTGCGGCCAGTCCGTCGCAGAAATCAAAGACAGCGGCAAGGATCATCAGTTCGAATCCGAGTTCCAGCCTGCCGTTCAAAGAAGCGATTACCCCCAGAACTCCACAGAGGAGATTCATAGAGGTAATCGTGTTGGGAATATGTTTTACGATAATGTTGTTCATTTACTTTATTCCAAGTTTCTTCTTCAGATCCTTAGAGAGGGCATCCTTGTGGACGAGAACATCCATCGACTTCGCGCGGACGAACGAATCGGAGCAGTACCAGATTCCGCCGTACTTGCTTGCGGTTCCCCAAGAGTTCTTGACCATGAAATAGTTGGTACCGTTCTGATCCTTGGCCACTCCGAAGATCTGCATTCCGTGGTCATCAGTGGTGGTCTTGTTTTCAAAGCCTTCCTGACGGGACTCCTGGGTCACGGAAGCCTCCTTTGGCAACTCGGCGACAACTTCCCTCTTCTCGCCGGCCTTGCCGACCCAACGCTCCTGATCAGAGCCCGTGGTCGCCTTAACATCATCGAGAAGCACACCGATTCCATTTCTGGTGAAGCCCTTCTCACTCACGTCTGATCCCCAAGCGAGGGTATAACCTTTGTCGATAGCGTTGTAGATCACCTCCATGAACTCGTCCAGAGGAATGTTGTAGGCGGAGTCCCACCTCCAGTTGTCGGAGATCTCAATGATGAACGAAGTGTAGAACGGGTGGTGGGTGAACGAAGTGAGGGTCACATAGTCAGACGGAACGATTCCCATCTCGTCCCTGTAGGAGGCTGGGGTATAGTTCTTGCCGTTATATTCAAATGTCTCTGGGGTCTCGCCGAGGAAACTGTCCACGATGGCGTCAAAGCCTTTCTTCCAGTTCGTGGAAAGGGTTCTGTTAGGATTCTTGGCGATGGCCTCTACATAAGCCTTCGTGGTGGCGTCGAGTTCTCCGTGAATCGGGAGAGGCTGGAGTCCAGGCATCGCGTCCTGAGGCACAAGGCCGTAGTCCTCAATGACATGTAGAACATCATCGGCCTCTGAACCGGCGGCGAAGTTTATGTGGCCGTCCGTGCGGACATATTTCACAGCCCTGTCCTTGTAGGAATGCGAGACAACGAACATCTCCGAGAAATCCGGGTAGAGTGTCGTGTCCTTGATGTTCTTGATTCTTATGGCCTCTGACTCAAGGAATCCGAGTGCCGAAAAGCACCAGCAGGTACTGGAACGGTACTGGTTCTTGACAGATGTGATAGGGTTCTCCTTCACAACGGTGAACTTGTACTCGGCCTCAGGCTGAGCCGGCTTTGGCTGCGCGTTTGCAGAAATAGAGACAAGCGCCACCGCCGCGGCAATGATGATTTTCTTCATATTCGATAATTTTAATAGTTCTCAGCCTTGATTTGGAAATAACTTCTCGGGTGCTTGCAGACAGGGCAGACCTCCGGAGCCTTCTTGCCGATCACGATGTGGCCGCAATTCGAGCACTCCCAGATCATATCCTCGTCCTTGGAGAACACCACCGCATCCTGCACATTCTTCAGCAGCTTCCTGTAGCGCTCCTCGTGGGTCTTCTCGATCGCCCCGACCTTCTCGAATAGGAACGCGATCTCGTCAAACCCTTCCTCCTTCGCGGTCTTGGCGAATCCGGCGTACATGTCGGTCCACTCGTAGTTCTCCCCTGCCGCGGCGTCCGCAAGGTTCTCCTCCGTAGAAGGCACCCCGCCGTTGTGCAGAAGCTTGAACCAGATCTTGGCGTGCTCCTTCTCGTTCTTCGCCGTATCCTCGAACAGCTTGCCTATCTGCACATAGCCATCCTTGGCGGCCTTCGACGCATAATACAAATACTTTGTGTGAGCCTGGCTCTCCCCCGCGAACGCGGTGCGCAGGTTCTCCTCGGTTTTCGATCCTTTAAGTTCCATATTCTATGAATATTAAATATTACCTTTTGTGTTCCTTTCCGTGCCTTTGCCGCCCCGAGTCCATCATCCATCCCCAAGTGAGCCTCCGGCAGATACTTCCTTCCGCCTTTCGTCAACATCATTCATTCCCCCCGAGCCACAAGACACCGGCCTTGCAAATGTAATAAAATTACCTTGATAAAGAAAGCCCTCCACGACTATTGGTCACGCGAACCGTTTACGGGTCCCCTCCAGAGGAGCAAAAACAGGCAATATCGCTCCCATCGATGGCAAATTAACGTATGACGGCAGCATAATACGACAGAAATGCCACCGTGACCTACAGAGGAACGCTCCCGGGCAGCACTTCAAGCCGATTTCGCTCCCGTAGAGGGCAACGAGGTGTCCCCCGGCGACACTTTCTGGCAAAAACGTTGCCCAGGAACACGCCCCATCGTATCCAATAATGACAAAGAATGCAGTTCCCGCAAGGTATATTGGTTTTACGAAGAGATATTCATAAATTTGTCGGAAGGGAAAAAGATAGTATTCACACTTGCGTTGTTTGCGGTTATGGGCTATCCTATAAATCAATAAAATCGGGCAAAGACTATATTGGCTATATTCACAACCATCATTTTTGACAGAATATGAGCATAACAAGATTCAAGGAGGCGCAGGAGCGCTTCGGGGAGTATGAGACGGCGCTGGAGGAGATCCGGCAGGGACGGAAAAGATCTCACTGGATCTGGTATATATTCCCGCAACTCAAGGGGTTGGGAAGAAGTTACAACTCTGAATATTATGGGATCGCATCGTTGGAGGAGGCTAAGGAATATCTTGGAGATGCGGTGCTGAGGGGACGGCTGCTGGAGATTTCAAAGGCGCTGATGGAGCACAAGGAAGAGGATATTCATAGCATTATGGGAGGAATTGACGCACAGAAGCTGCGCTCCTCGATGACGCTGTTTGAATCCGCCGTTGGCGATGACGATGGATGCAAGGTCTTTGGAGAGATTCTTGACACCTTCTTTGACGGCAAAAGGGACGGGCGCACCCTCGGGATGCTCAAGGCGCAAGAAAAATAAAGAACGGAAACCGACATTTGGATTTCCGTAAGAAAAACGTTAAGTTTGAAACGAGGAAACACGTAAAAGACAGATGCAGAACCTTGATTCCATAGACCTCAGCGCGACTCAGCGGCGGGCGGTAATGAAACTTGCGGTTGAGTTGGTGAAAGCGGACGACCGGATCCACTCGAAAGAGGTCGCGGTGCTGGACAAATTGCAGTCCGGGCTTGGGCTTGATCAGGAGGAGCTGGATCTTACACACTACCTGTCTTTGGAGAGTGCAGTGGATTGTCTCAAGAATCTTGAGGAAGAGCCGACAAGGCGCATCATCAACCTTTTCAACGAGATAATGTGCTCGGACAACGACATCGACTTCGAGGAGAATCTTCTGTTGTCCTCAATCTCAATGTCTTGCGACAGCGGATCCAGAGACTGGTGCAGGATTCTGTCCGCGGACGCAGCCGAATCCGAAGCGCCTGAAAAGCAAATCGTCTTTCTTGAAGGCCAAACTTCGGAAGCGGCGCATCTGGTTCTCGATGACAAATACGACAACTTACTCATTTCAAAGGCATTCGGCGACATCGGAATCGAGTTTTTCTACCTTCCGGACATTATTCGAGAGTTCGGGCAACATCTTGAGGACGATGACAAATTCGGGCTTCTCCAGCGTTCGATGGAATACCTCGTGCCGGCCGGAGACAAAATCAAACTGAACAATCTGAAGGAATCACTGGCGACCCTCGACACCAGAACCTTCTACCACCTCATCCTTTCAAGGTTCAACATTGACCCTGAGCGGATTCCGTACCAAGCGTTCCTGCTCGTCAAAATCAGGGACAGCCATATTCTTGACGACAGCGACACGATGCGCCGCACGGTGGATTTCCTCTGCATAGACATCTCATCCGAGGTCAAAAAACGAATCCTGGCATTCGTCTCCCGCTTCGACGAGCGCCGCGACCTCCTCTCCTACAAAGGCTACTACAAGTTCCTGTACGACTATCTCAGTTCAGAGGCGAAAATCACCAACCCCATCAGCATCAACTCAAAAGGCGACTTCATCCTCGGCTCGGGCGAGATCATCAGGTTCAAATCCGCCCCCCAGGCGAAAACCCTCTACCTGCTTCTTCTGAGCCGCGGCCACAAAGGAATCTCCCAAACCGACTTCAACAAAGCCGTCTCATTTCTCAAAGCACTGGACATCAATGAATATCTCACCTCATCCGGCGATTTCGACTTTCCGCGTTTCAATGAATATCTCGCCGGCAAGGCTGATGAATATGCCCGGATCATCCTCGACACGATCACAATCTACCGCACGCTTTCGACCAAGGACTGCCAGAAGAAGAATTTCCTTGAATATATCCAGAGCATCCTCCAGCACCGCAGTTCGCTGAAGACCTACATCAACTCCGGTTTCGCTTCCGCCAGGAAACTCGCTAATCCGGAGCACTTTACGGTCCGTTTCGACACCGCTTCCCAAACCTACTCAGTGTCGGCCAGTCCATCGCTTTTCACCTCAACCTTAGGTTCCACAAGCACCAAGCCTCTTACCGAGACTGCTTTCTGGAACTCTCTTAAGTAACCAGCCTTAAGTACCCCAAGCGTACCCGGCCCTAAGTAGCCAGCCAAGCGCATTCGAACTTAAGCAGCCTGTCAAACGAACCATACTGAATTTCAACCAGTTACAGATTACCACCAGTCAATTCGAGAGGGCAGGATTACACAATAAAATGATCATCAAGGAATTACGGTTCAGCCGCATTTTGAAAGTCAGTCACGGGATATTGATTTCAGGACACAACACAGTAATTGTTGTCAAGTGGTGTGTTTATTTTCCAAACGGTTGGATTCTTGGTAAAAGAGTCTGGAAGGAGTGCTATCTTAGCGGACTCCAAGTAAGAGTTATAGGATTATGGCCAAGAAAAACAACGGTAAGGTTTCGGGATATTTCCAGAATGGCGAGACGCGAAACGACGCTAAGACAATAAGTTATCTGTGTGGTGACTCTGCGGAAGTGGTCGGGGGGAAAGGACGGAATGTCATTCCTGAGGCGGAGAAGGAACCTCTTTGGAAGGCATATCTGGAGAAGTTCAAGGATCCAATCATCATCATATTGCTGGTGGCGCTGGGGCTGTCGCTTGGAGTGTCAGGATATGAGATTGCATATTCAGGAAGGGACGCATCGTGCCTGATCGAGCCACTGGGGGTGCTGGTAGCGATAATTCTGGCGACAGGAATCGGATTCATCTTCGAGGTCAAGGCGGAAAAGGAGTTCAAGATTCTGAACAAGGCCAAGGACGAAAGACCGGTCAAGGTGCTGCGCCTGAAAAACAGGAATGACATACTTCCGCAGACCTATGAGATTCCGAAAAGTGATGTCTGTGTCGGGGATGTCGTAGTGCTGGAGAACGGGGACGAGGTCCCGGCGGACGGCAATCTGATCAGCGACCGGAATCTGATCATAGACGAGTCGAACTTCACGGGCGAGCCGTTCACGAAAAAGAGGACCGAATCCGATGGCAAAAAGGAAGAAAGCACCTATCCAGAGAACTTTCTGCTGCGAGGCACGACCGTGATCGAGGGCAGCGCGACTTATCAAGTCACGGCTGTCGGCACGGAAACCGAGGAAGGGAAAGGCGCAAGAATATTACAGGAAGAGCCTGAGGTTGAGACTCCTCTGAACGCCCAGCTGAACCAACTCGCCAAGTGGATCACCTACGCCAGCTACATCATCGCGGCGCTGATCGTGGTCGGAAGGATGAGCATATTCTTCCTCACGAACGATGCTGGGACATATTCATTCATCGAAATTATCCGGGTGGCGCTCAACTCGCTGATGATCGCCGTGACGCTGATTGTCGTGGCGGTACCGGAGGGACTGCCGATGAGCGTGACGATCAGTCTTGCGCTGAGTATGCGTAAGATGCTGAAAGAGAAAAATCTGGTGCGCAAGCTTCACGCCTGCGAGACACTCGGGGCGACGACGGTCATCTGTACGGACAAGACCGGAACGCTGACCGAGAACAGGATGAGCGTGGTGGAGTCCGAGTTCTGGGGAGTCGATGAAAGCCTTGTCGCGGACAGCATAGCCGTGAACTCCACAGCGGCGCTGAACATTTCGGAGAATGGCGAGCCACGCGCTATAGGCAATCCGACGGAAGGGGCGCTGTTGCTTTGGCTTCGCGGTAAGGGAATAGACTATTCCGAACGCCGGAACGCCTACAAGATTCTGAACCAAGAAGCATTCTCGACTGAAAGGAAGAAAATGAGCACGGAAGCGATTGATCCAGCGACCGGAAATGAATATCTTTTCATCAAAGGCGCGCCGGAGCTTTTGCTGGAGACTTCCGAGGTCATTGACGGCGGCCCGTCCAAGGAAAGCGTACTCGACACACTGGCCACTTGGCAGTCTAAAGGAATGCGCACCTTGGGATTTGCCATCAGGAATATGTCAGCGGAAGACTCCAAGGTCATATTCATCGGCATTGTCGGCATCGCAGACCCGATAAGGGACGATGTGCGCCAGGCGATCGACACCTGCTCCGGCCACGCCGGGGTGAGGGTGATTATGGTGACCGGGGACAACGCTCTTACCGCCAGCGAGATAGCCCGTCAGGCCGGAATCATAAGCGACAACGAGAACAATCCTCTGACAATCACCGGCTCAGAGTTCGCCGCCAAGAGTGATGAATATCTAAAAAAAGAAGTGATCCCGACTCTGCGGGTTCTCTCACGGGCACGCCCCGAGGACAAAGTCCGTCTCGTCACCCTGCTTCAGGAGATGGGCGAAGTCGTGGCTGTCACAGGCGACGGAACGAACGACGCTCCCGCTCTGAAAAAGGCCCAGGTGGGACTCTCGATGGGTGACGGTACTGCAAGGGCGAAAGAGGCCAGCGACGTGACGATCATCGACAACTCGTTCTCCAGCATCAATAAAGGCATTCTGTGGGGCCGGTCGCTGTACATGAACATCAAGCGTTTCATCCTGTTCCAGATGACGATCAACGTCTGCGCCTGTCTGATCGTGCTGCTGGGAGCGTTCATCGGCTTGGACTCCCCGCTGACCGTCACGCAGATGCTGTGGGTGAACCTGATAATGGACACATTCGCCGCGATGGCCCTGTCATCCCTGCCGCCTGACCGCCGGGTTATGGAAGACAAACCACGCGACCAGAAAAGCCACATCATCGACCGACGGATGGGAAAGCGGATAGCTTTCACGGGAATATTATTCTTTGCATATCTGGCTCTTCTCTGGCAACTTCTCTGGCGAATGGACCTCAATTCTGTCGCCGACCTGCTTCACTGGAATGTTGTCGGAGAGTTCTTCAGCGGAGCGTTCTCAGCCCACACAAAGGCACATCTTTCCGGCTATGAACTGGGTGTGTTCTTCACGACATTTGTGCTGCTTCAGTTCTGGAACCTGTTCAACGCCAGATACTTCAAGACTAATGGTAGCGTCCTTCAGGATATTCTTGATTTCTTCTTAAACCATAAGAGATTCAAGGCTTCCGCCTGCTACGGTTGCCTGATGGTTGCTGCGATCATTCTGATCGGCCAGTTCCTGATCGTCAACTGTTTCGGAGCCTTCTTCGAGGTCTCCTCTCTTCCTCTCGCCGATTGGGGCTGGATTCTTCTCTGCACCTCGCCGGTACTCATCCTCCCGGATCTCTACCGGTTCATCCGCTCCAAGGTTGTGAAGTAATCATGCTTGGAGCGCGATTGAATGCCGCTTCATACGCATCGAGACCATCCGCTACAAGGTTGTGTGAAGTAATCATGCATGGAGGACAAAACACTGTGTATCAGCTGGATAAAAGCACCTGCTCCCACCCGTACAGGGCAGGAGCAGGTCTAGCTTATTATCTATTAATCAGAGTGTTGACCTCCACGGGTTAAAACGACACCGGACGGATCGGCAGACCGAGGTAACGTGGGAATGACGATAAGTCGACACGACCATCATTGCTCTTTTTTATGGCAAATGTGCCTGCTATTGTAATATCCTTAATCTTGCCTTGTGAGGTCCAGTACAGCCCATTGTATATTGTTGGATTATATGTTGGTGATGGGAGGAAAATGCTGTTTCCTTCATAGCCAGGGAATTCGCTTGTCACGATGTAGCCGTTCCTTGTATCATCCCATGTACACTTACAATGTTCTACAAGTTTTAAAAGCTCATTGAAGGTCGGAGTACGCCATGTTCCTTCCCAGTTAGCTGTGGCGGCATCATCATCTTTATTCAAGAACAACTTACCATCTGTAGAATTGTACTTTGTGTAGTTTCCGTTCTCGTACCATTTGTAGTTCTCCAGAGTGTACGTGGATTTAGGTGTTGTCTCACCCCAGGCGAAAAGAGACCCGACATCTTTTGGTTTGTCAGCACCTATGTTGCAGGTAGCCCATTTTAAGCCGTCACCCATCTCGACATATTCATGCCCATAGAGCTTATCCGGCTCCAGACTGCCCGACACCACCTTAAGACGGATGAAGTCAGATGAGATTTCCCAACCAAGGGTAGAATCCTCTATGAGAAGCTTCGCATAAGTAATATACGACCACGAGCTGTCAAAGAATGTAGCCGAAGAGTTCTTGATAGTCTCAGCCGAAGCCTTGACCGCGATCACACCGTTTGATTCTGACACGATTCCTATGACGGTCAGATCAAATGTCTTCCATTGACCGCGCCCCCAATCCACGTAGGCTTGCATCTTGACGTTGCTTGTGTTCAATTTAGACACCACACTGGCCGGGCGGATCTCAAACATCATTCGGAAGGTTTTGGTGTCTCTATACACGTTATGTACACCATCTGAATACTCTGGGCGATAGGTCACAGACTGGATCTTACTGTCCGCACCCATCTCCTTCAGGGCCTCGTTCATCTTGTCAATAGCCGCTTTCACCTGATCCTCACAGGATTTGATTCGGCTTTCCCAATCGCCTATAATCTTATCTATCCTGTCATTGACAGCCTCGATCTCATTCGTCAGTTTGGTGTCAAGCCTGCCCTCAAGGGCTGAGATCGCATCATTAATGGCTTTCTCATACGCTGCCTTGATGTCAGTCTTGGCCTTTTCCAAATCGGATTCCAAGTCAGAGATCGCCTTGGTGTTGGCCTCGATGTTCTTCTCGGTCTCCGCCAAAGCCTCTTTCAGTTTGGTGATGTCGCCGGTGTTGGCGTCAATCAGACCTTTCAGAAGAACCCTCTGAGCCTCCAACTGCGTTTCGAGGTCTTTCTTCTGAGCCTCAAGGGCCGCCTTGGTCTCCTCGATTGTCCAGTAGGCGGTCAGTCTCTCATTCACCCAAGACTTGAGGGATTTCTCCAATTCATCAATGGATGTCTTCAGATTGGCGGCCCAGGCCTTCTCCAATTCGTCACGGGTGGTGGAGATGGCGGTCGTGTAGGCGACGGTGATGTCGGACACCTCTTTGTCGATTCTCGTATTCAGGCCGGAAACCTCATCGGCGATCTTGCCATTCAGGTCACTGACGGCCTTGTTCAAATCCTCGGTAAACTTGTTCGTAAGGCGGGTCTCAAGGTCTGTGAGAGATTTCTTCAGACCGCTGATCTCCGAGTTGATTCCCGCGATCTGCTCCACGATGCCGTTGTACTGCGCCAAAGTCGCGAACGTGGTGGTCGCCCAGTCCTTGGTGCCTTTGATCTCCTTGTCAACATATTCCTTGAGGTCCGAGATCTTCTTCTCAAGTTCGGCATCCTTTTTCTGAAGATCCGCGATCGTGTTGTTTATGGTGGTCAATTTGCCCTCGATCTCGGTCTTCGCTGACTCAAGGTTGGCGAGGATCTCACCCTTGGCGGTGTTTATCGCCGCGATGAGTTCCTCCTTGTTCTTCTTGTCGCTTGCCTGAAGGTCTTTTACAGCGCTCTCAAGATCAGATTTCACAGCGGCGATGCTTTTCTCGTTGTCAGAAATGGACTTGGCGAGATCCGCAGCCGTGCCCTCAAGAGATGTAATCATACCCTTGAGATCCTTGTCGGTCTGTTCCAATTTCGGAAGTGACTCATTGATGTTTTTTATCTGCGACTCGATCGATTTTATCTGGTTGCTCTCGATCTCATCAATCCTCCGCTCAAGCCTCTTGATGTCAGAGTCGTAATCCGCGCAACCGGATGCCACAAGGGCAATCGCGCCGAAGAGGGCAGCAATATATTTTTTCATATTCATTGTGTTTATATTCATTAAGTGATTTTATTTTGTTACTATGTTGCAACGACCATCTTTGAGCGGTTCGCCTTGGGCAATCACCGAGTTATTGACCCATCTTTTCACTGCTTCCACGGTCTTCTTATTGCAGTTTCTGACGTATATATTAAAATCGCGCCTTCGGCAGTTGATACCGCTGAAAACATTCCCTTCATATACCTGTGGATATGGATATGATCCTCCGGTGTAATTGTTCAGATTCCAGTTATCCAAATACAATTCTTTAAGTGACGCACAGTTATAGAGCAGTTCAGTAACTCTTTCAATCTGGCTCATATCCCATCCCGAAAGGTTCAATGTCTCTAAATTACTGCAGCGATAAAAGGCTTGATACATATCCTTGGGTTTAGGCTTCCAAGACGATATCCTCAAATCCTTCAGTCTTGTACACCAAGCAAACATCTCCATAAAATTATCGACTTTCGAAACATCCAACTTTTCCAAATCCGCAAATTCAAGTTTGTATTGGTTTCTAAATTTCAATTCTATGTAAATACCGGATTCAGCCACCGCAACATTCCTGCACACCTTTATTTTCATCAATGTTGCGTTTGGATCTTCTTCATAACTCTTTCTACTGAGATTGAGCAACAGTTCCCCAATCTCAGCCCCAGTAAAGTCAATCCTGCCATAGATGTGCTTCCTATTCAGAATGCCGCCATCTTTACTAAAACCTCTCACTCCTACGATCTCACTGTCCGGTAGCATCTTTCCGTCAGTTGTGGTATAACGGATCACTGGATCCTCAAGTGCCTGAGCCTTAAGAGGAACATATTTCGTGCTGACATTTCCGACAGCCACGGCCACACTCGCTGGAATCTTGCCGTCTATGAAATCCTTAGAGACCTTGCCGGCGTCAATGGTAACGGTAATGGATCCAAACTCGTTCTTGAAATCAGTTATGTCCAGCTCCTCAACATCACCGGCGGCAGCCCTGGTCTTGGTGTAAAGCAGACGGGCTGACAGCAAAGATTTTGTGATGCCAGACGCTTCGCTTGCCGGGCTCACCTCAAACCTGAAAGTAATATACCTGTAATTCTCACTGCCAGGGAATTCCGGATCCCCCTTATCATAGTAAAGGATCTCCTTACCGTCCTTGGATAACGGGAACCATTCCACCGATTGGATTCTTAAAGACACACTGGCATTCAAGAACTCGGACAACTTGTCCTTCAAGCTGTTGACAGACTCCTCAAGAGCCAACACCTTACTCTCTATGGCCTTGTTTTTCGTCTCAAGGCTATTGTTCACAGAGACAATACGGGACTTGATCTCATCTGAGAAAGTGCCTTCAAATTCAGATATCGCCTTGGAAATCGCATCGGTGTAGGCCTCGGTGAGTTCATTCTTAGCCTCTCCCAAAGCCTTACCAACAGCATCGATGTCATCAGAGTTCTTCTTCACAGCCTCGTCAAGCTCTTTCAACTTGTCATTCAAAGCCTTGATGTCGGCCGCATTGGCTTCGATAAGGCCATTCAGGAAAGTCTTTTGCGCCTCAAGCTGATTCTCGATGTCATCATTAAGCGCCTTGAGGGAATCCTTGGTCTGGGCGATTGTCCAGTAGCCGTCCAAAGTGCTGTTCACCCAGGACTTCATCGAGGTCTCGCAGTCATCGATGGATTTCTTCAGGCTTTCGTTCCACCATTTTTCCATTTCCTCACGGAAAGTGGCGATG
>OLGM01000992.1_pt1 | contig 14534 bp, 10 predicted proteins | sample 1606001 | NCBI WGS metagenome assembly OLGM01 (sample SAMN03283294) | human gut metagenome | biome: human-associated habitat; material: feces | host: Homo sapiens | place: Peru | collected 2012
AGTCTTGGGCTCCACGTCACCGTGGTGGGCCTCGATGGCGTGGATGACCTGCGGATTCTCGCGGTACTTCTTGCAGATGTCAACGCCGATCTGCACGTGGCTGCCCTCGATCTCGTGGTCGAGCGCCTTGCCGATATCATGCAGCAAACCGGCGCGGCGGGCCAGCTGGACGTTGACGCCCAACTCGCCAGCCATCAGGCCAGCCAGCCAGGCCACTTCCAGCGAGTGGCTCAGCACGTTCTGGCCGTAGCTGGTGCGGTACTTCAGGCGGCCGATGAGCTTGACGAGGTCGGGGTGCAGGCTGTGGATGCCAAGATCCATAACAGCCTTGTCACCTTCGCGCTTCATCTGGATCTCGAGCTCGCGGCGGCACTTGTCGACAGTTTCCTCGATGCGGGCGGGGTGAATACGGCCATCGGCGATCAGGCGTTCGAGGGCCATACGGGCGACCTCACGGCGGGTCTGGTCAAAGCTCGAAAGCGTGATGGCTTCGGGCGTATCATCAATAATCAGGTCGCAGCCGGTGGCGGTCTCGAGGGCGCGGATGTTGCGGCCCTCACGGCCGATGATGCGGCCCTTCATCTCGTCGCTGGGCAGCGGCACGACACTGACGGTCGTTTCGCTGCAATGATCTGCGGCGCAGCGGGCAATGGCCTGTCCGATCATGTTGCGGGCCAGATTGTCGCAGTTCTCCTTCAGGTCGGTCTCATAAGCGGCCACACGGACTGCCTTTTCGTGGGTCAGTTCCTCGTCCACCTTGTGCAGCAGCACTTCGCGGGCATCCTCCTGACTCAGGCCGGCCAGCGTCTCCAGACGCTCCATCTCCTTGGCGCGGATGGCGTCCACCTCGGCCAGATGGGCGTCGGCTTCTTCCTTCTTGCGCTTGAGTTCCTCTTCTTTTTTCTCCAACGCCTCGGTCTTGCGGTCGAGGGCGGTCTCTTTCTGGTCGATGCGGTTCTCCTGACGGGTGATCTCAGCGCGGCGCTGCTTGATCTCCTTGTCGGCTTCCGCCTTCTGGGCGTCCACCTCTGCTTTCAGGCGGAACGCCTCATCTTTGGCTTCCAGAACGGCTTCTTTGCGTTTTTGGTCTGCGGTCTTGATCGCTTCGTTCACCAGCCGGGTCGCCTCGGCTTCGGCGCTGCCGATCTGGGCTTCGGCGGTCTTTTTACGGTTGTTGTAACCAATAAAATAACCCCCGCCGATCCCGGCAGCAGCTGCAACGATCACGACTACGATCCATACGATCGTGGGCATCGTGTTCACTCTCCTCAAAGTTAAAATTCAAATTCAACTCAATGCTGGAGACGCTGCCGAGCAAGGCGTGGGGTACACAATACAAGATCAAGCTCTCAAGCACAAAACAGACCGCAAAAACACGACACCGCGGCCATGCGCCGGGGCGGTTTTTGGGTGCTGGTTTGCAATTTACAAGGTTTTCATATAAAAACGGGCAGATGAAGCCCCATTGAACTTTGGTTGCGGAATTCCCTTGCACACAGCGTCATGGATTCCATACTACTTCTTATATTACGAAACATTTTGAATAATGTCAAGGGAACGAAACCTATTTTTGAAAATTTACTCCAGATACATCCGCCGCAGACGCATCAGGCGGGCAGGAGTCAGGCCGTATTCGGCTTCGAGGTAGGCTTCGGCGCTGCCACATTTTTCCCGGATGGTATCCAGCACAAGGTCTACGGATTCGGGGTGCACGCCCGCGATGCCCTGATAGAACTTTTTCTGTTCCGGGCGGGCCGCGATCTCCTCAGCGTGTTCGGCCCAGATCTGTTCCAGTTCCGGGCGGCGGCAGGTATTGCTCTGCACAAAATCCGCGTAGATGGTCGCATCCGAAGCACCCAGCGCCAGCAGGATGAGCATGGCCGCCACGCCGGTGCGGTCCTTGCCGCCGGAACAGTGGAAGAGCACCGGCGTTTCGCCCACTTCCAGCGCCCGGAACAGCTCCTTGTACGCCTTGTTGCCGAACAGCATCCGCTTGTACATCGCATCAGCCATCCGGCGGCCTTCATCCGGCTTGCCTTCCAGCAGACGCTCCCGGTCCTCGGGCGAAAAGTCCACCTCTTTGCCATCCTCCAGACACAGCCCGCAGATGCGCACCATCCGTGCGCCGTCGGGCACATAGTCCGGTTCCTTGGCGGCTTCCTGTTCGCTGCGCAGGTCGAGGATGAGCCGCAGTCCCAGCGAATCCAGCAGTTTGCGGTCCGCGTCGCTGCTCAGCAGACCGGTGGGGATTCCGCGGTAAATCTGGCCCCAGCGGATGTGCTTGCCCTCGTCGGCCTCATAGCCGCCCAGCTCGCGGAAATTGTTCCCGCCCGCAAAGGGCAGCTGGGTCCCGGGGGCGGGATGGGGGACCGGCTTTTCCACCGCCGTGCTGGACAGGACCGGCAGATTGTAGAACGGCTTTGCCGGACGGCCCCGCCTGGGCGGCAGAGAAGCCGTTCCGCCCAAAACTTCCATCAGATAGCTCCGCAGAAGGTCCAGATAGGCCGAGTTGTGGTCCCGGCGCTGGACCATCGAGACGCAGAGCGGCGGCATGTCTTCCAGCAGGACGTCCCGCACCCGGTCCAGCTCCCGCCGCGCACCCGGCTCATAGCGGGTCAGGCAGGTGCACAGCTGCTCCTGCACGAGGTAGTACGCCTGATAGAAGCTGGGGCCGATCTCGGCATCGGGCGCAAAGCCCGCCTTGGCGCAGGCGTCCCACAGCGGCGCAAACAGGTCCTGCCGCAGACTGGGCAGCAGCACCCGCTGCCCCCGCAGAGCCGCCAGCGGGACCCGCTCCTTTTCCCAGAAGGGGTGTCCGCGCGGGACCAGCAGACAGGCGGGGTCCGCCCGCAGGGTCGTGCGGGCCAGCACCTTGGCCGCACAGCCGAGGTCCATCACCAAGCCCGCGTCCAGCTCACCCTGCTCCACGGCGTCGGCCACGGCGTCGTTGTCCATCAGGCGGAACCGCATCTCGATATGAGGGTACTGCTGGCGGAACTTGTCCAGCTGCGTTTCCAGTCCCGGCAGATAATCCGGGACCAGCGACACGCTGATGCCGATGCGCACCGGCTGGGCCGACTGGATCTCGGCATGGAGCGCCGCCTGCATCTGCTGGAACTGCTCCACCACCGGGGCCGCATGGCGCTGCAAGCTCAGCCCCCGCTCGGTGAGCGAGAGCTTGTGGTGGGCGCTGACGAAGAGCGGCCCGCACAGTTCAGCTTCCAGTGCGGTGATGCTCTGCCGCAGGGCCTGACGCGACAAAAACAGCCGCTGTGCCGCGCGGGTATAGTTCATCTCTTCGCACAGGACCAGAAAATAGTGCAGCTGGCGGATATCCATAGTTTCCTCCTGAAACGGTTCTGGGACAGTTGTAAGAATAGATAAAGAATACCGCCTTTTGCCCGGATTGTAAAGGCGGCAGGGGAAAAAAGTGAAACCGGATTGACAGCACCCGCCTGCCGGGTGTAGACTTTGCATAAGACTCCCCATGTTGGAGGAAGAAAAAAGAAAGAAGGTCCTTTTTATGAAAGTTATCGCTACGGAAAAAGCCCCCGGCGCCATCGGCCCCTACTCGCAGGGCTTTATCACCAACGGTTTCGTTTATACTTCCGGCCAGATCCCGGTGAACCCCGCCGACGGCACGATCCCCGAGGGCATCGCCGCACAGGCTGAGCAGAGCTGCAAGAACGTCGGCGCCATCCTCGAGGCCGGCGGCAGCAGCTTTGAAAAGGTGGTCAAGACCACCTGCTTCCTCGCCGAGATCGCCGATTTTGCCGCCTTCAACGAGGTCTACGCCAAGTTCTTCACCTCCAAGCCCGCCCGCAGCTGCGTGGCGGTCAAGGACCTGCCCAAGGGCGTTCTGTGCGAGATCGAAGCCATCGCAGAAGCCTGATAAAACCGCCCCATGAATCTTCAAAAGATCACACGCAAGACCCGCATCCTTCCGGTGGTCGTGTTCTGCGCCGCCTTTGCGGTGCTGACCTTTGCCACCCATCTGCTGTATCAGAATCAGGCCAAGGATGAACAGCTCCGCGCCGTGTACACCGCCGAATCCACGGTCGGGCGCGTTTCCTCCCAGCTGAACCAGTACCTGTCCGAGTCGAACTTCATCAAGAAGCTCATCGAATCCGGCTACGACATCAGCGGGCGGCCTTTTGCGGTCATTTCCGGCCACATGCAGGAGGGCAAGGATATCATCAAGGCCCACGAGCTGGCCAAGGACGGCATCGTTTCGCAGGTCTATCCGATCCTCGAGAACCAAGCCGCCATCGGGCTGGACATGCTGGAAAATCCCGCCCGCAAAAAGGAAGCTACCCTCGCCAAGGAGAGCGGCGAATACACCATCGCCGGTCCGTTCGAGCTGGCGCAGGGCGACACGGGCGCGCTGCTGTTCGACCCCATTTACACCACAGACGCCACTGGTCTCCGGGATTTCTGGGGCTTTTCCATTCTGGTCCTGCGCTGGGACCAGTTCATGGACGAGATCGAGCTGAACAAGCTGGAAGAAGCGGGCTACCGCTACCAGATCTGGAAAAAAGACCTCTACACCGAAGAAAAAGTCGTCATTGCCGAGAGCGAGGGCTTTCTGCCCAACGATGCGCTGGAAGTGACCTGTTCGGTCCCGAACGACACTTGGTATTTTGAGATCGTACCGGCCAAAGGCTGGGTCTCGCCGCAGCAGATGCTGTTCGGTCTGCTCCTTTCGGTAGTCATCAGCGGTCTGCTGGCCTATGGCTGCTGGCAGTTCCTCGTCCGGGAAGAGCAGGACGCCCTGCACGAAGCCGCCCTTGAAAAGTCGGCGCAGGAAGCCCGCGAGGCCAACGAGGCCAAGACCCGCTTCCTGTTCAACATGAGCCACGACATCCGGACGCCGATGAACGCCATCATCGGCTTTTCGGACCTGCTCGAAAAGCACATCGACGAGCGCGAAAAGGTGCTGGACTACACCAAAAAGATCAAGTCGTCCAGCTCGTTCCTGCTCTCGCTCATCAACTATGTGCTGGAAATAGCCCGCATCGAGAGCGGCAAGGCCGTGCTCAAGGAAGAGGTCGGCGATCTGCAGCTCCTCACCAACACGCTGTCCGATGTCTTTGAGCCGTCGGTCCGGCAAAAGCAGCTGACTTGCACCTACCATACGGACCTCGTGCACCCCTACGTCATCTGCGATAAAACGAAGGTCCGTGAAATTCTTTTGAACATCATCAGCAACGCCATCAAGTACACGCCGGAGGGCGGGCACATCGCGGTCAGCATCTCTGAAACACCCAGCGAACAGGCTGGGATGGGCCGCTACACCTTCCGGGTGCAGGATGACGGCATCGGCATGAGCGAGGACTATCTCCCGCACATCTTCGAGGAATTTTCCCGCGAGCACACCAGCACCGAGAGCAAAGTCGTCGGCACCGGGCTGGGACTGCCCATCGTCAAGGCGCTGGTGGACCGGATGCACGGGACCATCGATGTCCAGAGCAAGATCGGCTGCGGGACCACCATGACCGTGACCCTGCCCCTTCCGCTGGCGTTGGAAGAGCAAATCCGAGCCTACCAGCAGCCGGTGGAAGAGCAGCTCCCGGCCGACCTCAAGGGCCGCCGCATCCTGCTGGCCGAGGACAACGACCTGAACGCCGAGATCGCCATGACCCTGCTCCAAGAGAACGGGCTGGAGGTCGAACGGGCCGCTGACGGTCTGCTCTGCGTGGCGGCGCTTCAGAACCACCCGGCAGACTACTATGACGCCATTCTGATGGACATCCAGATGCCCCGCATGGACGGCTATCAGGCTACCCAGACCATCCGCCAGCTCCCGGATGCCCGCCGGAACATCCCCATCATCGCGATGACCGCGAACGCCTTTGACGAGGACTGCCAGAAGGCGCTTGAAGTGGGCATGAACGAGCATCTCGCCAAGCCCATCGACCTTGATGCGCTGTTCAAAACGCTGGAACGGGTCTTGAAATGACCCCTCTAAAAAACAAAATCATCTGCATTGCACCGCTTGAGGTCCAGCCTCAGCAGGGTGCATTGCAGATGATTTTTTATTTTGCAGTTATTTCAGGATGATCTCATCGTTTTCGGCATCCACGGTCAGGCTGCTGCCCGCACCAAGGGTCCCATCGATAATCTTCTCGGCGGCGGGGTCCTCCACAGCCTTGCGGATGACGCGGCGCAGGTCACGCGCACCGAACTTGCCGCCCTGACTCTTGACCACCAGCGCATGGAGCGCGGCCGGGGTGTAGCTGTAAGCGATGCCCTTGGCTTCCATGCTGGGCTTGTACTCATCCAGCATGAGGGCGGCGATGCCCTCCAGCGTCTCCTGACCCAGCGGCTTGAAGGTGATGACCTCATCCACACGGCCAAGGAACTCCGGCCGCAGAAACTGGGCCAGCGCCTTGCGGGTCTTGTCCTCGCTGAGCTGGCTCTCGCTCTTGTTGAAGCCCAGACCGCCGGTGGACTGGTCGCCGCTGCCCGCGTTGGAGGTCATGCAGATGACCGTATTGGAGAAGTCCACGGTCCGGCCCTGTGCGTCGTTGATCTTGCCTTCGTCCAAAATCTGAAGCAGGATGTTCATGACGTCCGGATGTGCTTTTTCGATCTCGTCGAACAGCACGACGCTGTAGGGGCGGCGGCGGACCTTTTCGGTCAGCTGACCGGCCTCCTCATAGCCGACATAGCCCGGAGGCGAACCGATCATGCGGGACACCGCATATTTTTCCATATACTCGCTCATATCGAGACGGATGAGCGGGTCCGGGCCGTCGAACAGCTGATTTGCCAGCTGCTTGACCAGCTCGGTCTTGCCGACGCCGGTGGGGCCGACAAAGATGAAGCTGGCCGGACGGCGGCGGCCCGACAGGTCGGCGCGGCTGCGCTTGACGGCCTGTGCCACCAGATGCACGGCTTCGTCCTGCCCAATGATCTTCTTTTTCAGCTCGCTCTCGAGGTTCGCCAGCTTGGCGTATTCCGTCTCGCGGATCTTGACCGCCGGGATGCCGGTCCACAGCTCGATGACCTTGGCCACATCGTCCATCGTCACCTTGATCTCGCTGGCAGCAGCCTGTTTGGCCGGCAGTTCGCTTTCCAGCTGGGCCATCCGGGTCTTGCGCTCGGCCACCCGCTCGTAATCGATGGGTTCATTGACCCCGGCATTCTCCATGTCGGCTTCTTCCTGCTTCAGGGCGTCCAGTTCCTTCTGCATCTCGAGGTACTCCGAGATGACCGGATGGGCCAGATTGCAGCACGCACAGGCTTCGTCCAGCAGGTCGATGGCCTTATCGGGCAGGTAGCGGTCGGTGATATAGCGTTCACTCAGGGTCACGGCGGCCCTCAGCACATCAGCGGGGACCTGCACATGGTGGTGCTCCTCGTAGTAGTGCTTGATGCCGTTCATGACAGCCAGCGTATCGGAAACGCTGGGTTCCTCGACGCGGACAGGCTGGAAACGGCGTTCCAGCGCCTGATCTTTCTCGATATACTTGCGGTACTCGTTGAAGGTCGTTGCGCCGATGACCTGAATCTCCCCGCGGGACAGGGCGGGCTTCAGGATGTTTCCAGCGTTCATCGCGCCTTCGCTCTCGCCCGCCGAAGTAATGGTGTGGATCTCATCGATGAACAGGATGACATTGCCCGCCGCCTTGACTTCGCTCAACAGGCCCTTGACCCGCTGTTCGAACTGGCCGCGGAACTGCGTGCCCGCCACAAGGCTGGTCAGGTCCAGCAGATAGATCTCCTTGTCCTTCAGGCCCGCCGGGACCTCACCCTTGGCGATGCGCTCGGCGATGCCCTCCGCAATGGCGGTCTTGCCGACACCGGCTTCGCCGATCAGGCAGGGGTTGTTCTTCTGGCGGCGGCTCAAAATCTGAATGGTGCGGTAAATTTCGCGGTCGCGGCCAATGATGTCATCCAGCTTGCCTTCCCGCGCCTTGCGGGTCAGATTCTCGCAGTAGGTATCCAGAAATTTGCGGCGGGGCGGCTTTTTGCCGTTCTTCCCGGCCTTTTTGTCGTTCTTGGGGGCCTCCTGCGCGCCGCCGTTCATGCTCAGCGGGAAGGTCGCGCTCGAACCCGGCATCAGGTCCTCGTCGCCGTCCTCGTCCTCCTGCGGCTGGCCCATGTTCATCATCATGGAGAACGGATTCGTGGAGCCGTCGCCCAGCTCCTGCATCATGTTCTCCATGCGGTCCTCCATGTTATCCATGTCCTCGTCCGACATGCCGAACTGTTTCATCAGGTCCTCAACGGGCTTGATGTGCAGTTCGCGGGCACAGTGGAGACAGTACCCTTCGTTTTTCATCTGGCCGTTCTCCATCCGCTGGACGAAGATGATGGCCGGACGCTTTTGGCATCGAATGCAGACCATAGTTCCTCCTTCAGTTCCGCCCCGTTACAGGAACGGGTTGAACAAATTGAATGCTTTATAGTAAAGGCTGCCGCTCATCACCGTGTCGTTGAGCACGGTGAGATTGCCGCCGGTGATGACGATGAGCGCCCAAACCACGCAGAGCACCAGATAGATGTCCACGATGCTGGCCAGCGCTCCCACAGACCAGCCCAGCCAATGATTGATATTTCCGATGACAGGCAGTTTATTCACCAGTCCCAGCACGGTGACCAGCAAGCTGATGCCCATGCGCAGCAGCGCGAACACCACAAAGAAGAGCACCAGCGAGATCACCGGTGTCAGCAGCGGGGCCAGCACCTTCTGCACGATGGCGTCCGCCAGCAGAACGGCGTTGTCGTTGAGCACCGCCGAGATGGATCGCTCACAGGCTTCGACGATGGACGCCCGGAAGCTTGCGGGCAGGAAGCCCGCATACTTTTCGGCGATGCCGGAAAGGCTGACCGCCCCGCCCGCCGAGATGCTGGCCGCGATCTGGTCCCGGAAGCTGTTCGCGAAGAACCGCTCGAACACCTGACCCGCCGCCCAGCCGGAAAACTGCCGTGCGCCGAACAGGCTGACCAGATTGCCGGTCAGCTGCACCACGCCCGCCAGAAAGCCCTTTCTGGCATAGCGGAACGCCAGCAGCAGCCAGACTACCGTGCATATGATATCAAAAATAAATGACGGATTCTTGAACATACGTTGTTATCCCTGTTACTTTCTGCCGCAGAGTGCTAATTTGAAGAAGCATTCTCCCTTCACCGCAAGGTTTTCCACCGTTTTCCTGACGATCCATCCAGCTGGCAATGGAGCGCACGGACTGAAAGATCATTCCGTCGGCGGGGTCAGCACCTGCACGGTATTCCCGCTGAACACCAGCAGCTCCTTGGTATCGGCCAGCAGCGCCTGCGGCTTGGCCGCGAAGCTCTGCACCCACTGCTGCTCGCCGGACGTCTGGAAGCACTCCACCGCATTGTCCGTCAGCAGATAGAACAGATTTCCCGCACGAACGATGGAATTTGCCGACGGGACTGCCGCGCTGAACTGAACGTTCAGCTCCTTGTCCAGCAGGACAGCCTGATTCACCTGTCCCGATGCCAGCAGCAGAGCCGCATTGCCCCCTGCATCCACCGAGATGTCCTTCAGGGTCGTACCCGCGAAGTCATAGATGGCCCGTTCGCCGCCGCCCGCATTGTAGAGCACGGCGCGGGAATCGTAGACTGCCAGAATGGTCGAAGCCGACGTCCAGCCCAGCCACTGGGGGACGCCGCTCTGGTTGGCGATACTGACCGGGTCGCCCTGCGCGAGGTTGACCAGATACAGGTTGGTCATCATCTGCCCGCCGCTGGCCGTGACGGCCGCTGCCACCAGCTTGCGGCTGTCGGGCGAAAACGCCATCCGCAGAGGCGTGCCATCGTTGGAACTCATGCTCCAGCTCAGGACCTGCTCCATATTGGCGTTGTAGATCAGCAGTTTCGCCATAGCGCTCTGATCCTCAGTCACAACGGCCAGATTGCCGTTGTCTGCCAGCGCACAGAGGAAAATGCTGTTTTCCAGCTGCTTGGTATAAAGATTCTGGGTGCGGCTCTCCACCCGCAGTTCCGTGCCGGAGCGGTTGTAGAGCACAAAGCGGTTCCGGCCCACCGCCAGCGCAGGGCGGGCATAGCCGCTCTGGATGGAGTTCAGCTTTTTGCCGCTGCGGGAGTAGACCACACAGCCCTCATCGCCCAGCTCCACGAAACTGCCGGTCAGCGATTCCACCTCTGTCAGCTTGAAAAGGCCGGTCTGCTGGGGCCAGCCTGACCCGGGCAGCAGCGCGATACGGGCCGTATCGATAAAGTCCTTGGCCGCTGCCACCGAACTGCCGACCAGTCCCGTGGTGAACAGCACGATGGCCGTCAGCAGCACCAGAAGCGCCACGGTCCGGCGGATGCGCTTGTTCCGCACCCGCTGGCGGGCCTGTTCCAGATATTCGACCCGTCCTTCCGAAAGCGGCTCGCTGCTTTCCGAACGGCCGCGTGTGATTTTTCGCATTCGATTCGCCCTCTCAGTGATAATTTACGCATTTCAGGAACAGTCCCTGTGCGGGCAGGGTCGGCCCCGCCTTGCTGCGGTCGCGGCTGGCAAGGATGGCCGGAATTTCTCCCGAGTCCAGCCGCCCCGCCCCCGCTTCGCAGAGGGTCCCAGCCAGAATGCGCACCATATTGTACAGGTAGCCGTCCGCCGTCACCGTGATCTCCACTTCGTCGCCCTTCCGGACCACGGTGCAGTCGGTGATGGTCCGCACGGTGTCGCCGTGGGCCGCCGCAGAGCTTCCCGCCGCGCAGAGCGCCAGAAAATCGTGCGTGCCGACGAACTGTTTTGCCGCCTCCTGCATCTTTTGTTCGTCCAGACGGCGGGGGACCCGCGTGTAGTACTTTGCATCGAACGGCGAGTCGATGGGGCTGTTGTGGATGCGGTACAGATACGTTTTGGTGTGGGCGGCATACCGGGCGTGGAAATCGTCCGGGACCACCTCTGCCGACAGCACCCGGATATCCGGCGGAAGGTGCTGGTTCAGGGCCAGCGGAAGCTTCTCCGGCGGGATGTGCGTGTCTGCGTGAAAATTCAGTGCAAAGCCCAGCGCGTGGACGCCCGCATCGGTGCGGCTGCACCCCTTGATGTCCGGGCGGCTGCCCAGCACGGCTTCCAGCCCATCCTGAAAGGTCTGGGCGACGCTCCGCCCGTTGGGCTGGACCTGAAACCCGCAGTAATTCGTGCCATCGTAGGCTAGGGTAAGTAGATAGTTCATAAAACAATCAACCTCTCAGTCTCACCTTCGGCTCGCCAGCTCTCCTAACAGGAGAGCCTCTGGCGTATCCAAAAAGCTGTATCCGACTGCCAAGGCCTCTCCTATCAGGAGAGGTGGCAATGCAAAGCATTGACGGAGAGGTTACTCCTTAGAAATTCGGGAACACCAGCCGCGACGACAAGATCAGCACAAAGCAGACGATGCAGACGGCCAGATCGATATAATCCTGTTTGGTGCAGCGCAGGACCTTGAGACGGGTGCGGCCATCGCCGCCGCGGTAGCAGCGGCACTCCATAGCCATGGCCAGCTCGTCGGCACGGCGGAACGCCGAGATAAACAGCGGAATCAGCACCGGGACCAGCGCCTTGACCCGCTCGGTCATCGTGCCGCTGTCCAGCATCGCACCGCGGGCTTTCTGCGCATTCATAATTTTGTCCGTCTCCTCGATGAGGGTCGGGATGAAGCGCAGGGCAATGCTCATCATCATGGCCAGCTCGTGCACCGGGAAGTGCAGCTTGCCCAACGGCTTGAGCAGCTGCTCAATGGCATCCGTCAGCACGATGGGGCTGGTGGTGTAGGTCAAAAGGCTCGTCCCTGCGATCAGCGCCATGACACGGACCGCCATCAGCACCGCATAGCGGACGCCCTCGGCGTAGATGTTCAGGACCCAGAAATGCACCAGCGGGTCGCCCTCGCCCGAAACGAAGAAGAGGTTCAGCACCGCTGTGAACAGGATGATAGGCAGGATGGGCTTCAGGCTCTTCAGGATCATCTTGAAGGGAATTTTTGCCACTGCATACATGACCACGAGGAACAAAATGGACAGGGTCAGGCCCAGCGGATTGGACGCTGCGAACAGCAGGATGATGTAAACGATGGTCAGCACCAGCTTGAGCCGGGGGTCAAAGGTGTGCACCAAGCTGTTGCCCGGGAAGTGCTGACCGATGGTGATATCTCTCAGCATTCGGACACGCCCCCTTTCTCGCGATCGTCACGCGGGAGCACGAGCTGTTCGCCCGCATCCCGGCGCTTTTTGGCTTCCAAGATCATCTTGACGGCATAGGGGACCGTGTACACGTCCGCCGGGACGTCCACACCCATTTCCCGCAGCTTGAGGAAGATTTTCGTCACCTGCGGGACCGACAGGCCCAGCTCCAGCAGTTCCGGCGCACGGGCAAACACCTTTTCCACGGTGTCGTACATGGCAATCTTTTTCTTGGACATGACCAGCACGCGGTTGGCATACTTGGCGATGTCCTCCATGCTGTGGGAGACGAGCAGAACGGTGGTCCCGGTCTTTTTGTGGTACTCCTTGACCTCGCTCAGGATCTCGTCGCGGCCTTCGGGGTCCAGACCGGCCGCCGGCTCGTCCAGCACCAGAATGCGGGGCTTCATCGCCATCACGCCCGCCACGGCCACACGGCGCTTCTGACCGCCGGACAGCTCAAACGGACTGCGCTCGAGCAGCGCTTCGTCCAAACCGACGAACGCGGCCGCTTCGTGAACGCGGCGGTCGATCTCGGCATCGTCCAGCCCCATATTCTTCGGGCCGAACGCGATATCTTTATAGCAAGTCTCCTCGAAGAGCTGATATTCCGGATACTGGAACACCAGTCCCGTCAGGAAACGGAAATCACGAATTTTTTCCGGCTCTGCCCACAGGTCGCGGCCATCGATGATGATTTTTCCGCTCGTGGGTTTGTTCAGGCCGTTCATGTGGGTGATGAGGGTGCTCTTGCCGGAGCCGGTGGCTCCGATGATTCCCACGAAATCGCCCTCTTCCACCTCGAAGCTCACATCGTCCAGCGCGGTGACGGCATTCGGCATCCCCGGGTTATAGACATAGCTCAGGTGTTCTACTTTGATGATGCTTCCCATCTTGTCCGCCCTCCTTACTGCAAAAGCTCATAGAGAGCCTGTGCGCATTCGCCGGTGTCGATGATGCCTTCCGGCATCGGGATGCCCGCCTTGACCAGTTCATCCCGCAGTTCTGCGGCCTGCGGAACGTCCAGCCGCAGAGCGCGGACCTTTTCGGTCTGGCTGAACACCTCTTTGGGGGTCCCTTCCAGCACCACATTGCCCTTGCTCATGACCAGAACACGGTCGGCCTGTGCGGCTTCTTCCATATAGTGGGTGATGGCGACCACCGTGATGCCCATGTTCTTGTTGAGGTGGTGGATGGTCTGCATCACCTGCTCGCGGCCGCGGGGGTCGAGCATGGCGGTGGCTTCATCCAAGATCAGGCAGTCGGGCCGCATGGCCACGACGCCCGCGATGGCGACGCGCTGCTTCTGGCCGCCGGACAGGTTGTGCGGGGCACGCTCGCGGTATTCGTAGATGCCGGCCATCTTCATGGCGTCATCCACACGGCGGCGCATCTCCTCGGGCGGAACGCCGAGATTTTCCAGCGCGAAGGCCACATCTTCCTCCACCACGGTGGCGACGATCTGGTTGTCCGGGCTTTGGAACACCATGCCCACCGTCTGGCGGATGTCGTAAATTTTCTCCTCGTCCTTGGTGTCCATCCCTTCCACGAGGACCGTGCCGCTCTCGGGCAGCAGGATGGCATTGAAATGTTTTGCCAGCGTTGATTTTCCGCAGCCGTTCGCGCCCAGAACGGCCACGAACTCACCGCGCTTGACCCCCATCGACACGCCGTTCAATGCGTAAGTCGGCTGGTCCGGGTCATAGCGAAATTTCAAGTCTTTCGCTGTCAGGATCGTTTCTTCCATTTGCTTTTCTCTTTCCGGTGGTGCGCCCTCTCAAAGGGCTGTACCCCTTTCCCTGAAAATACTCTATAACTTCCGTTCCCTGCCTGTTTCCTCTCACAGCAAGGCCCGGCTGTTTTCCGTTTCGCAGGTGTTGTCCGACCTGCCAATGGCTCTCCCTTTGGGAGAGCTGGCGCGCAAGCGCCTGAGAGGGTCATTCTTCCCAGATCGCGGTCGCGCCGCAGGGCACGACGCCGCCGGTGGCCGAGACGGGCAGACCGATCTCGTCGCAGCTGGTCTTGCCGCCAAAGCGGGGGACCAGCGTCGTCTTGAGCATATACTCCATGACGGCGGGCGACAGGCCGGTGGTGTAGCTGTTGACCGCGAAAAAGAGCGGTGTATCGCTCAGGACCTCTTCGCACTGGCTGATGAGGTCATAAATGCAGTCCTCCAGCTTCCAGATCTCACCGCCGGGGCCGCGGCCATAGCTCGGCGGGTCCATGATGATGCCGTCGTAGGTGTTGCCGCGCCGCTTTTCGCGGGCGACGAACTTGGCACAGTCGTCCACGAGCCAGCGGATGGGCCGGTCGGCCAGACCGCTGGCGGCGGCGTTGTCCTTGCCCCATGCCACGATGCCCTTGGAGGCATCCACATGGCAGAC
>OLGM01001000.1_pt1 | contig 14462 bp, 8 predicted proteins | sample 1606001 | NCBI WGS metagenome assembly OLGM01 (sample SAMN03283294) | human gut metagenome | biome: human-associated habitat; material: feces | host: Homo sapiens | place: Peru | collected 2012
TACAAAAAAATCGGCACATATCCAAGTCTTTTACTTGGTCTGTGCCGATTAAATCAGACCGGTGTCCTACAAAGGGACTTTTTCAGTGTCCTCGCATTAGCAGGGGATTTTCTTTAATCAATAAAAAAGCTGGAAATCCTACTGAATTTATTCGTTTAAGAGAACTATTGGATAAGAGATATACTTGTGTACAAATCAGTAATTCAGAATATTTCCAATTTTCATTTAAATCTGGACACTCAATAGAAGTTATATTCAAATCATTAAAATGGCTCTTTATAGAACAGGATATAACATATTGGAATCGAAGCGGAGGAGCTATGCTATATAATGGGCTGTGTAAGATTTGGGATTAAAATGGCAAATCCTGTCCATATTCTACAAGAGGTTCATTAAGAGGCTGAATCTCTTTGCCCTCAAATAGTTGTGCTTGCTTTTGAAGTTTCTCCAAAAACAAAGTACGTTTTGAGATGTCGTTGATTTCCTCTCGACGGGCTTTACTCATTTCCAAGAACTCTTCGTTTTGGTATTCGAAAAATTCTTTGCAAGTTGAATTACGCCATCATTATCAAGAACGTCGGTTAATCTCCGCTTACCATCCGGGGCGGATAGTTTCAACTGGTTAGTGACACTAACCAGTTCGTTGTTTTCTTTCTTTAACTTGGTTTTCAGATACTTCCAATAGTTCCTGTTCTTCTGGTAGTCATCTTGGCCATTCAATACCCCGACAATATCAAGCACGGAAAACCACCATTTGGAATTATCTTCATCCCAAACCGCCCGCACCTCACGGTCATTATAGAATCTGATGGATATTTTGCTCATATGTTTATAAATAAGGTCTTCTTAAATTATTTAAATCGTAGTGAATCAACGACCTGCGACCCTATTGCCGTTTTCCGCACATAGCCTTTTTCACGCTTTTGTGTCGAAGAGACGGATTCTTATTTTTAACGGTTTACGTAGGTGTAGGCTGTGCCCACGAGCAACGCTCCGCCAATGATGTTGCCGATGGTTGCCGGCAGCAGGTTGGCTATGAAGAATTGGTGCAGGGTCACGTCGGCGCCCTCAAGCATTCCTATCGGAATGAAAAACATATTGGCGATGGAGTGTTCGTAGCCGAGCGCCACGAATGCCATCACGGGCAGCCAGCAGCCAGCCATTTTGGCCAGCATCGTCTTTGCCGAGGCGGCGAGCCACACGGCGAGGCAGACAAACCAGTTGGCTCCGATGCCTTTGAGCAGCACGACGTGCCACGGCATCGCAACTTTCGCTTCGGCGATGCGTTGCACGGCGCTATGGTAGGGCTCTGCGGCGGTGAGTCCGACGGCATATACGAAAAGCATCGTGAAGAGCAGCGCGCCCATAAAATTGCCGAGATAGACGGCAACCCAGTTGCGCACGGCTGCCCACGGCGATATTTTGCCCTGCAGGGCGGCGGGCATCAAGACAGCGTTGTTGCCGGTGAAGAGTTCTGCGCCGAGAATCACCACAAGGATAAGTCCAATCGGAAACGCCGCGCCGCTGAGCAGACGCTGCAGCGACGGGTTGCCCGCTGTAAGTTCGGGAAATCCGAAGCCTGCCACCACCGACAGCACGCCGCCGATGGCTATGTAGGCGCCTGCCATCATCGACAGCAGCATCAGTTTGCCGCCACGCAGTTGCGCTTTGGCTATACCCACGTTTACAAAGTTGTCTATGACGTTTTTAGGTGTATTCATAAATCTATTGTTGCTTAGGTTCGGTCCAGTCGCCGTTGGCTTTTATAAGGTCGATCAGATGCGTGAGCGCGACGTCCTGAGGCACGTTGCGTTCCACGCACTCCTTGCCTTTGTAGAGGCTCACTTTTCCCACGGCGGCGCCCACATATCCGTAGTCGGCGTCGGCCATCTCGCCCGGACCGTTGACAATGCATCCCATAATGCCTATTTTCAAGCCTTTAAGATGCGAAGTGGCAGCTTTTATCTCCTTTACGGCGTGTTGCAGGTCGTAGAGGGTGCGGCCGCAGCTCGGACATGAGATGTATTCTGTTTTTGTGGTGCGTCGTCGTGCCGCCTGGAGGATACCGAACGAGTATGCCACGGCATCGGCGTTGTTGGGCAGGTTGGGCGCGTCAAGCACGATTCCGTCTACGAGGCCGTTGAGCAGAAGCGCACCGAAGTCGGCTCCGGCTTTTACCTGCACGTCTTCCTCGTTGGCGTCGTCATAACTCATGCGCACCACGACCGGCGCTTTGCAGCCGTTGTCCCACAGACGGTGGATGAATGCCTCGATTTCGCCCACGGGGTTGGCGTGGTGGCTTGTGAGGAGCAGCACGTCGTCATCGCTGAAGCCTTCGGACTTGTCGGAGGCATCGACCGCTTTCCAGTTCACGTCGGAGAGGAAGAAATCGGGTTTAGTCGCGATTGCCGCCACGTCGGCTGGACACAATGCGGTGGCTACTACCGGCACGTTTTGCCCGCCGATGCTTCCCACGGCGTTTGTGGAACGGCGTTCGGGAGCGATGCGGTTGTAGGCCTTGACGAAGCATCCGCTGATTGGGGCATGGCCTTCGCGGGCGGTGATGTAGTCAACCAGTTTGCGCGCCACTGGGATTTCAAGTTCCGGCTCCTCGCTCAGCGACACGCGCACAGTGTCGCCGATGCCTTCGGCGAGCAGTGTGCCGATGCCCACAGCCGACTTTATGCGGCCGTCCTCGCCGTCGCCAGCCTCGGTCACACCGAGATGCAGCGGATAGTGCATGTCCTCGCGGTCCATCTCCGCCACGAGGCGGCGCACGGTCTCAACCATGATCACCGTGTTGGAGGCCTTGATGGAGATTGCCACGTCGTTGAAATTCTCCTCGCGGAATATCCGCAGATACTCCATTGCCGACTCAACCATTCCGGCAGGGGTGTCGCCGTAGCGGCTCATGATGCGGTCCGACAGCGACCCGTGGTTCACGCCGAGGCGCACTGCCGTGTGGTGTTCGCGGCAGATGGCGAGAAAAGGCACCACGGCACGGCGTATCTTCTCAAGTTCCGCGGCATACTCCTCGTCGGTATACTCCAATTTCTTGAACGTGCGCGCGGCATCGACAAAGTTGCCGGGATTGATGCGCACCTTGTCGGTCGTGGCGGCTGCCTCGAATGCGGCTTTGGGGTTGAAATGGATGTCGGCGACAAGCGGCTTGGTGTAGCCTGCGGCATGGAGGGCGGCGCGGATTTCACCGATATTGTGCGCCTCGCGCACTCCTTGTGCGGTCAGGCGCACATAGTCGGCGCCTGCGTCGAAGATGCGGCGGCATTGCGCCACGCTGGCGTCGGTGTCGAGCGTCGAGGTCGATGTCATCGACTGTATCCGTATCGGATTGTCGCCTCCAAGCGGCACGTTGCCTATCTGCACTGTCGAAGAGTGACGGCGGCGGTAGTTGAAGTCGTTCATAGCTGGAAGATGCTTAGTTTGTCTTGAACTTATACGAAATGCGGGCAAGGTCTTCGTTGGCTTTCACGATTTTCTTGGCAAGACCCTGCTTGTATTCCGCAAAACGCGCGGCGATGCGCTCGTCGGTGAGTGATAGCATCTGCACGGCAAGTATGGCGGCGTTGAGACCGGCGTTGATGCCCACGGTTGCCACTGGGATGCCCGGAGGCATCTGCACGATTGCGAGCAGGGCGTCCATACCCTCGAGCGTGGACTTGATGGGGACACCGATCACTGGCACTGTGGTCTGGGCGGCGATAACGCCCGGCAGGTGCGCGGCCATGCCCGCTGCGGCGATAATCACTTTCAGCCCGCGCTTGCTGGCGTTGTTGGCGAAGTCGGTCACTTCCTGCGGTGTGCGGTGCGCTGAAAGGGCGTTGATTTCAAATGGAATTTCAAATTCATCAAGTAGTTTGGCGGCTTTTTCGAGCACTGGCATGTCCGATGTGCTGCCCATAATGATGCTTACGATAGGATTCATATATGTTCTTGTTTGCTAATTCTGTTGCAAACTTACACAAAAACTTTGAAAAAGGCGAGGTTATTCAATAGAAAGGTGCGGAAGGCGCAAAATGTCTATTTTTTTATGCGAAGACGGATGATTGTGCAGAAAAAGGCGATTTGTGATAATATTTCTTCAGAAAAATTCGCAAAAAATTGGCAATTTGATAGCAAATTTCTATATTTGCACATCTAAAAAGAAGTAATAGGAATTATTTATTTCTTTAAATATATTTTTATGAGAAAGTTTACTTATTTATTAACAATGTTGGCTCTCGCTTTAGGTTTTTCTGTTGCGAGAGCCGACGTGGTGGCTCCTTACACCTATGATTTTTCGGGTCTGGGGTCGGAAAAATTGGTGTCGTCGTTTGCCCCTCCGGGTTGGGCGCACTATGTTGACAGGTTTCAGGCCGACTCTTGGAGCACGCCTTCGTTTGTCGAGTACTTCGCTCAGAAAACGGGCGGTTATGGCGATGACGGCGCATGCTTGAAGGTCGGCTCTCAAACTCTTTATGATTCTTGGGGCGAGAGCTCGCAGACAATGACCGACATGATTGTGACTCCTGCAATTACCGGAGATGCAAGCATCTACGTGAAGCAGAGCGCTGCTGAAGGTTCGGTGTCATTCTACACCTGCACAGTTGCCTCCGACGGCACTGTGACTAAGGGTGACAAGTATGAGGTGACTGTCCCTGCTCTCAGCACCGACGCTTGGACAAAGGTGGAGCTTCCTAATGTTGCGGCAGGCACCCGCCTGGGCATCTGTGGCGACCAAGTGCTTCTCGACGAGTTCTCGGCAGCGAGTGCCGATGTCGTTCTTAAAAGGGAAATGACAATCCTTTCGTCGCCTACAATGATTTCTTCGGGCGACCTTTGTGCTGACGCCGACGGAAATGTTCAGGTGCAATTCAAAGCCAAAATCAAAAACTCTGGTGAAGTTCCCTTGGCTGTAGGCGATGAAGGCTACACAGTGTCTTTGTATGACAACACTGACGGTGTCGCAGTAGGTGAACCGGTGCCGGTTTCGTTCCCTCTTGCCGTTGGCGAGTCGCAATATCTTGAGGGTACAGTAACTATGGCTGTTACGAAAAACTACCGTCATGGCTTCCATTTGAAAGAAAATATTTCGGGCGTAACGACTTATTTAGGTTGGATAGAGGTGTTCCCTCACGCTCCTGTGTTTACTTTGGAGGACAACTTGTCGCACGTTGTGGAGAACGGCTCTACTGTCGATTTCCAGGTGATGCAGGCAAGCACCAGCAAGGTGCTCGTTATAAGCAATGCCAAGGGCGGCGCTCCGCTGACAATCAACAGCGTAAGCGTTCCTGAAGGATTCTCATATAAAATCAGCGCTACAGAAAATGGCGAGGCTGCAACATTCCCTTATGAAGTGGCAGCCCTCGGAAAGGCTTATCTCACGGTGACTATGGATGCGTCTGTGGTTGGCAAGCGTTCTGGCAACATTGTCATCACTCCTGCCGACGGTCAGGGCGAGGTATACACTTTGGCTGTGACTGGTGAGATTGTTGACCCGTCGAAGGTTTACATCAACTTCAACGACCAGAAATTCCCTGCCGGCACCTACATCGAACTGTCTTCAGGACAAAAGAAATGGAAAGTGTCTAACTTCTCTTATGGCGAGAACGGATATGCCGCTACAAGCGACGAGGTGGAATTGTCAAAATTCGTGCTTCCGAAAATCCGCTTGGCTGAAGGCGAACACATGACTTTCGACGCCAACAAGCGCAATGCAACATCGAAGCTCAATGTCTACTATTCTGCAGACCGCAAGAATTGGATTCAGGTGAAAAACATCACCATCGACAATTCCGACGATGCAAACTGCTTCGCTATGGGAACATATCCTGGCGGATACTACGACAACTTCATGTACAAGACGTTCACTCTTGACAACATTCCTGCCGGCGACTGGTATATCGCTTTCGAGGCTGGTTATGCTCGCGTGGACAACATTATCGGCGGTTCATACCTCGACACTCCTGACTACGAGGCTGAGCTTGGCAATGTGAAGATTCCGGAAACAGCAATGGTCAACCATGCTTCGACTGTTTCGTTCGACGTCGCTTCTTTCGGTAAGAAAGACATCGAGGAAGGTGTTTGCACTGCAAAATTCTATATCGGCGAGGACTTGATCGCCGAGAAGGCTCTCCCGGCTATCGCTTCGGGTGAATATGCAAGTGTTGAATTCCAGTTCACTCCGCGCAAGAATGGCGAGTTTGCTGCCAAATTGGTTGTCGACGGCGGTGTTCAGATTGAAAGAACTGCAACAATCACTGTTGCCGCTGAGGAAGTGGTAGGCGAGGCTGTTGTCGGCAACTGCACTACAACTGCCAACGACATTCCTTTGCAACTCAACTACTACAACTCGCAGTCGGAAATCATCTATCCTGCCGACATGCTCAACATTCCTGCAGGAACTGAGCTCAAGAGCATCACGTTCCTTGGTTATAAGAACGCTTATAGCAACAAGGAAATCACTTCTAATTTGAAGATCTGGATGGAGAACACTGATGCTACTTCTCCGAAACAAGATGAATGGTATCAGTCGGAGTCGATGACTCAGGTTTATGCCGACACTTATGCTGTAGCGGCTGTCATTGGCAGCAGCAGCGACCATCAGCCTGTCATCAAGGTGACGTTCAACACTCCGTTTACCTACACTGGCGGCAACTTGCGCGTGACGGTTATGTCGTCGGCAGAGCAGTATTCAACAACCAACTTCGAGGTTGACGGCGACCATGCCGCTCTTGCGGCTATCCGCTATGCCGATGGCGCGCTTTCTGGCACGATGACTTTGAAACCGCTCCCTGTAACGGTGTTCGGTTTCGACAAGGAGGCTTCGGTGTTCAGCGGTGTGGTTACTTCTGCAGCCGACAATGCTGTTGTTGAAGGAGCCGAGGTGAAACTCGTGAGCGACAATGTTGAATATTCAGGCACTACTGATGCTGAAGGTAAGTTCAACTTCATCGTGGTTCAAGACGGTCTCGAATATAATCTGACTGTTTCTAAGGAAGGATTCTTCGCTGATCGCGAGAAAGTGAATATGGGAGGAACTTCTTTTGTTAAGAATGTTGCTTTGAATGTGGCTCAGGGCTTCAACGTGCTGAGCGCCGACATCCCTGAAAACGCTGAGGTAAACAGTGTCTACAAGGTTGTGGCTCGTGTTGAGAACGGCGAGGCTAAAGAGGCTGGTTCTTATAGAGCGGAATTGTGGATGAACGACGGTATCGTTGCCACTGCTGAGACTCCGGCTCTTGAGGCAAGCAAGGAATACGACTTCGAATTCTCTGTAATACCTCACGCTGTCGGCGCTGCCGAGACTTTCGTCAAGTTTACGGCTGAAACTGGCACTGCGGCGAGCGAAACAGTAAATGTGACTGTAAACAAGGAGAAGGGCAACGCTGAAGTCCTTGTAGGAACTCCTACGGAAACGGCTACTGCCGGTCCTGCCGACTTCTTCTATAAGTTCTCAAAGACGGAGATTATCTATCCGAAATCTCTCATCAATCTGCCTGCAGGTACGAAAATCAACGAAATCCAGTTCTTCGGAACGCACTCTTCAAAGAACATCACATTCTCTGTAGATGCTTGGATTGGAAATGTGGCTGCTGGCACTGCTCTCATGGGCGAAAGCACAGAAGGATTGACTCAGGTTGCCGACAAGATGACGGTTGACCACAGTGAGGCTATCACTGCTGAGAACATCAAGAGCGTTGTTACTCTGACATTCCCTGATGGCTTTGTTTATGACGGTGGCGACATCCGCCTCTTCTTGACTTCTGCCGGAACTGCATACAACAGCACATCGTTCGAGGTGGACAAAAATGTAGAGGGTCAGGCTCAACAGGCTAAGAAGGATGATGAGACTCAATTTGCAACGGCGTCATTCAGCGATATCAGCCTTCCTGTGGCACACTTCGTTGTCAGCCCGTACAAGACGCTGAGCGGTGCGGTTAAGAACGAGAAGGGCGAGGCTGTGGCAAGCGCCTACATCATTCTTGCAAGCGCCGACGGCGTGGAATACTACAGTGAGACCGACGCCGAGGGTGCATTCTCGATGGATGTCATCAAATACGGCAAGGAGTATAAATTGACAGTAAGCCATCCGTCTTACGACGCTTATACTCATCCTGAAACCATCTCACTCGCCGACGGCGACATCAGCGGTCTGGCTATCACGCTGACCAAGACCTACACGTTCAGCGGAGTGGTTACCGACGCTGAGACCCACGCTCCTATCGCCGGAGTTGAAATCTATGTAAGCAATCCAGAGAGCGGCGCCGACGTGATGACCGGCACCACCGATGAAGACGGAGTGTTCGACCTCAAGTTCAAGCAGCTTGGCACATACAACGTTCTGTTCAAGGCAGCTGGCTACGACATGGTTTCTTCTGAAGAAGTTCCGTTCGAGGGCAACTTCGACATAACAGTAGAGATGCAGAAGACGGTACGCACATTCAGCGGAACAGTTACCGACGCCGAGTCGCATGCAGCAATCGCCGGCGCGTCAGTGGCACTCTACAAGGGTGAAAACAAGGTTGCCGAGGCAACAACCGGTGCAGACGGCAGCTTCGAAATCAAGGTTAAGGATCAGGCAGTCTTCAGCCTCGTTGTCAAAGCAGAAGGCTATGAAGACTTCACATTCGACACTATCGACCTCACAGAGGGCGACATGACCGGCACTCCGATTGAGCTGGCAAAAGACAACTCAGGCGTAGGAATGCTCACAGCCGACGGACTCCGTGTCTATGGCACAGTTGGTGCAGTGGTTGTTGAAAGTGCGTCAGAAGCCACCGTACGCGTCTACAACGCCGCCGGCTCACTCGTGCGCCGTGCCGACGTGGCAGGCAAGACCCGCATCGAGGGCTTGCAGCGCGGTGTCTACATCGTAAACGGTGTAAAGGTGATTGTGAAATAACAGTCATTTCCCCATAAATAGAAACATCCCGGTTGCGGCTGCAATCGGGATGTTTTTTTGTCCTTGACAGAGCGATGGTCAATTCAGGATTTCAAGGATGTCGGCGGTGATTTGGTCGGGAGTCAGACGGTTTGCTGCATACTCCTCGCCGACGTTGTATCGGTCGATGAACTCTTTGCGAACACCACGGCACATCACGCGCATCTCCGATTCGCCATAATAACGGGCTATCTTTTCCCCGTATCCGCCGTCGAGCACACCGTCTTCAAGCGTCACCACCAGGCTATGGCTGTCGCGGAGGTCTTCAAGACGCTCTGTGTCGAGACCGGTGAGGAATCGAGGGTTGACAACAGTCGCATCGATGCCGCTTTGCTTCAACTGTTCAGCCACAGTCACGGCAAGAGCAAAGAAATTGCCCACACCGATGATTGCCACACCGCTACCGCGATGAGCCATCTCAAAACGGTTCATCTCAGGCTCATAGTCGGTAGGGAAGTCAACGCTGCGCGACCCAGCCACGCCAGTGGCAGGCACGCGGATAGCCACCGGATGCTCAGTCTGCTGGATGCTCCAGTCGAGCATTGCCAGATATTCCTCGCGGCATGTAGGCGCAAGGTAGACCATATTCGGGATGTTTGAAATCAGCGGGATGTCGAACAGACAGAGGTGTGTCACGTCGTTCATCGCGCCGAGGCTGCCCCAAAACACGAGAATCGTGGCAGGATTATTGTTGATGCAGAGATCCTGCGACAACTGATCGTAGGCACGCTGAATGAACGTGCTGTAGACCCCGAACACCGGTTTCGCTCCACCTTTTGCGAGCGCCGACGCCATAGCCACAGCCTGCTCCTCCGCGATTCCCATGTCGATAAACTGCTTTCCCGCGCGCTCGCGTCGGTCTTTAGTGAAACCGAACACCGCCGGAGTGCCGGCCGTAATGCCCACCACCGTCCGGTCGGCCTTCATCAGCGACAGCAGATGCTCCGCAGTCAGCGTGTCATAGCCCTTGTCGCCAGCCGGCTTTTTCAGTTCTCCGGTAGGGATGTCGAACGGCATGCTCCAATGGAAACGTTCCTTCTGGCACTCGGCAAACCGATACCCTTTGCCTTTAAGCGTGTTTATGTGGAGCACGACGGGATGGTCGATGTCGCGCACACGACGGAAAGCCTCGATCATCGCCTCGACACTGTTGCCGTCAGCCACATAGAGATAGTCGAAGCCCATAGCCTTGAAGAAGTTGCAAGGCGCCTCGCCGTTGGTTTCGCGCAGCAGCTGCAGGTTGCGGTAGAGTCCGCCGTGGTTTTCGGCAATCGACATCTGGTTGTCGTTGACCACCACAATCATGTTTGAGCCAAGCTCAGCAGCCACGTCAAGACCCTCAAACGCCTCACCGCCGCTTAGCGAGCCGTCGCCGATCACCGCCACCACATTAAACCGCTCTCCGCGCAGGTCGCGCGCCTTCGCCAGTCCCGAAGCAAGGCTTACAGAAGTCGAGGTGTGTCCGATAACAAAATGGTCGTGCACGCTTTCAGAAGGCTCGGTGTAGCCCGACACCTCGTCGTAGCAATCCGGGTTTGTAAATGCCTCTTTGCGTCCGGTGAGCATCTTGTGAGCGTAGCTTTGATGAGACACGTCGAACACGAATTTGTCCACCGGCGAGTTCATCACATAATGCATAGCCACTGTGGCCTCCACCATGCCGAGGTTCGGGCCCACGTGTCCGCCATGCACGCTGAGTTTCTGAATCAGCGCCTCGCGCATCTCAGCGCATAGAGAAGTCAGTTCGCCGACAGACAGCTTCTTCACATCGGCAGGAGAATTGATGTTTTTCGAGATACATGTTATAGTTGTTTTTATTGATTTACCACGATGCAAAGTTACATCATCATTGGCAAACAACAATAAACAATCTTACTTCAATGACAACCCGAAATACAGAGCTTTTTCCCCAGCAAATGGAAATTACAGGAGCGACATTCGGAACGTCTTGGTGTATGGAGCGTCGGTGGGCTGAATGAGAGAGATGCCGCCGTCGTGGAGCGACAGCACACGCCGAGCCACGGCAAGTCCGATGCCCGATCCGTTCTGCTTCGTGGTGAAGAACGGCACGAAGATGCGGTCGCGGCATTCTTCAGGAATCGGAGAGCCATTGTCGGAGATGTCGATAACCACCGAGTCGTCGCTGCACGAGCGAGAACAGATGTCGATTTTTGTAGCTCCGGCGTCAACCGCATTGTGAAGAAGGTTTACAAGCGCGCGGACCATCAGCGTGCGGTCGGCATTGACAATCAAGCCATTTTCCGTATGTATTTTCACCGAAGCATTCGCTATTGACTCGCAGAGCAGAGTCGTAGCCTCGGATATGAGATCCGCAACGTAGACCAATTGCCGTTGCGGCTTTGGGATGGCAGAGAATTTGCGGAAAGTCTCGGTGAATGCCATCAGCGATGCCGAAGTGTCGCGGATTACCTCGATTTTTTCTTTCATTGTGCCGGATGCCGTTGGCAGCAGGCTGTCGCTCAGGGCGTTGATAGGAGCGATGCTGTTCATAATCTCGTGTGTAAGCACCCTTGTAAGGTTGATCCATGCATCAACCTCCTTGTGGCTCAGCGCATTGTGGATGTCGGTCAGCACGCACACCGTCGTCGTGTTGCCGTCGTGAACGAATCCCGACACGCTTACCGACAAGTTCTTGTCTTTGCCACAGCCGACGATTGTAGTTCCCGCAACAGTAGAGTCGGCTATTATATTGTCGAAACCAGGCAAAGAGCGGTTTATAGCGGCAGTGTTGGCGGCATATTTCATTCCGAGCATTTTGAGCGCATTGTTGTTGCAGATGCGCACGTTGCCATTGCTGTCGATTGCAATGATTCCCGCATTTACCCGGTCGATGATTGCCTTGTAGTAGCGTTCGCGCAGCTCGGCGCCCGACTTAGACTGCTTTATAATCTCAGTCAGCGAGTCGAGCAGAGCGTTGATTTCCTTGTCACCTTTCTGGAAGCGCATTGTGAAATCGTTGTTGCGTATGGCTTCGAGCAGCGTGGCGTATTTTTGCCGCTCATGCCTGACAGCCGCTATTCCGATTGCAGCGGCGGCAGCCACGGCAGCCATTGCGGCAGCCATAACCGTCGGCGAAGCGCCGGCAGAGAAAAGCAGAGCGCCGGCAATTACGGCTACGAAGACAATATGTTTTAGAATCCTGGTCATTGTCAAGGCTCAATTTCGTAGCGTTTCATCTTGTTGTAGAGAGTTTGGCGGCTGATGCCGAGTCTTGTCGCCACAAGCGACAGGTTGCCTCCGCAGCGCGCAATGGCGTCGCATATCATTTTCCGTTCCATCGCCTCAATCGTAATCTCCGGTTCGGCTGAAGTCGCGTCAGCCACCGGCAGCTGCAGGTCGGCAGAGCCGATAACCGCGTTGTCGGTGATTATCACCGCCTTCTCCACGGCGTGGCGCAGCTGCCTGATGTTGCCGGGCCAGGCATTGCTCTTCAACGCCTCCATAGCCTCCGTCGAGAAGCGGCATATATCTTTGCCGTAGCGTTTGGCATAGCATTTAAGAAAGCTGTCGGCGAGCAGCGGAATGTCGTCACGGCGATTGCGCAGCGGCGGCAGTTCGAGCTGTATGGTGTTTATGCGGTAGAGCAAATCCTCCCGGAAAGATCCGTCGGCAACCATCTTTTGAAGATTCTTGTTGGTGGCGCACACAAGGCGAATGTCTACGGTCGTAGGCGTGTTGCTGCCAACGCGCTGCACATACCGTCGTTGCACCACGGTCAGCAGTTTTGCCTGCTGGTGCAACGGCAGGTTGCCTATCTCGTCGAGAAACAACGTGCCACCGTCGGCCTCCTCAATCAGACCCTTGCGGTCAGTCCTGGCGTCGGTGAACGCACCTTTGACATGACCAAACAGCTCGCTTTCAAACAGCGTGTCGGTAATGGCACCCATGTCGACACACACCATCGGTTTCGCCACGCGGGCCGACAGGCGGTGAAGCTCATGGGCGAGCACATCCTTCCCCGTACCGTTTTCGCCAGTAATCAGCACATTGGCGTCGGTGCGTGCCACTTTCTCCACCAAAGTCTTCAGTCGCAGCATTGCTTCCGATTGTCCCCAGACCATCTCCGTCGGTGCTGGATTGGCGGGAGCGGATTCCAGCCGCGATTTAACCGCGCGCATAAGCGTGTCGATCAGGCGGGTATTGTCCCACGGCTTTTCCACGAAATCAAAAGCACCGTCCTTCATCGCCTGCACCGCCAGTTCCACATCGGCATAAGCCGTAAACAGCACAACAGGCACATCCGGAAACTTGTCGTTGATTTTGTGAAGCCAGTACAGACCCTCGTTGCCATTGTTGATTCCAGCCACGAAATTCATGTCGAGCAGCACGGCATCGACGCCTTGCGCCAAGACATTCAGCATGGTTTTTGGCGACGGCAGCGTCGTCACTTCCTCAAAGACATCGTCGAGCAGCAGCCGCAACGATGACAGAATGTTGCGGTTGTCGTCGACAACAAGTATTTTGCCTTGCTTTTTCATTGTGTTGCGAAGATAAGAAAAATCCCGGCAAAAACGGCAAGAGTCAATTGCCTTTCTGCCGGGATTGAGGAAACTTATATTTTCAGGAAGCTATTCAGCGTGCAGGCTGTCGACAGGATTAGCCCTTGCGGTGCGCCAGCATTGATAGGTGACAGTGGCGGCAGTCAGTGCGGCAAGGGCAATGAACGTGGCGGCATACACCATCCAGCCGATGCTGATCCTATATGCAAACTCCTCAAGCCATCGGTTCACGAACCAATATGACAGAGGCACTGCAGGAATGAAGCTGACAGCCAGAATCTTTAAGTATTTCAGATTGAACATTGCCACAACATCGGCAGTCGACGAGCCGAACACTTTGCGCACGGCAATCTCTCGTCGGCGGTACTCGCTGTCGAACACCACCAGCCCGAACACACCCATAATGCTGATAGCGATGGCAAGCAGCGAGAAAACCGAAATCTGATTGGTGAGGCGCATCTCGTTTTTGTAGGTGTCGTCGAGAATCTTGTTGTAGAACTGCATCTCGAAAGGGTATTCAGCGTTGAACTTCGTCAATTCCGTGCGAATTTTGGAGGCAGCGTCAAACATGTTTGCGCCTTTCTTGACACGCACAGTCAGGTTGTCGCAATTAAAGTCCTTACTCAACACAATCATTACAGGCTCCGTCTTGCTGTGCAGCGACGAGAACTTCGCATTGTCGCAGATGCCCACGATTGGAAACTGCGTGTCGCCGAATATAAGGCATTTGCCAACATCGACAGAGCTGCTGTATTTGTCGCGTGCCAGCTTGTTGAGGATTATGGCATTTGTGTCGGATGCGCAGAAGTCGCGTCCGTCGACGATTTTTATGCCCATTGTGTTGCAATAGCCGGCGGTGGCAAACAGGGTGCGTGGCGCCACCTCATCACCGTCGGCGCTGTGGAACACCCATCCCTGGGAGTTGTCTTTGCGCCCAGCCACACTCCACGACAGCGAAGCATCAGCCACCATCGGCAGACGTTTCAAAGCCTCAACGGCGG
>OLGM01001001.1_pt1 | contig 14457 bp, 9 predicted proteins | sample 1606001 | NCBI WGS metagenome assembly OLGM01 (sample SAMN03283294) | human gut metagenome | biome: human-associated habitat; material: feces | host: Homo sapiens | place: Peru | collected 2012
GCATCACCGGCGGATGTATCTGGGACTGGGTGGACCAGTCGGTTTACGACCCCGAGCGTCTGCTTAAGGGCGAGAAGAAGGATGTCAACGGAATGAACTACTGGGTTTCGGGCTACGACTATAACTCGCCGTCGGGCGTCGGTCAGGGCTTCCAGGGCAACTTCCTCAACAACGGCATCATCACTCCGGACCGTGCTTGGACCGGAAAGCTCACCGAGGTGAAGCATGTCTATCAGAACATAAGCTTCTCAAGCAACGACGGAAAGACCGTAACCATAAAGAACAAGAACTCCTTCGCGTCGCTCGACGCTTATCGCCTCGTCTATCGCGTGCTGCGTGACGGACGCCTCGTGGAGGAAGGAACGGCTCAGATGCCTAACATAGCAGCCGGATCGTCAGCCGACGTCACTCTCCCCATCAAGGCAGAGACCGACAACGACGCCGAATGGCTCGTCAACGTGCAGCTCCAGCTCAAGGAGCAGACGCTGTGGGCAGAGGAAGGTTACGCCGTGGCAGAGGACCAGTTTGAGCTGGTTAAGCGCCCGTCACTCGCCAGCCACAACGCTGAGGGCGGACAGCTAAACGTGAACGGACAGACCATAAGCGGAACAACGGCTGACGGCAAGACGTTCGCAGTAAGCTTCTCCAACGGCAAGATGACGTCGTGGAAGTTCGACGGCGAGAACATCATCGCTCAGGGTCCCGACTTCAACAGCTACCGCAAGGTGGACAACGACCGCAACTTCTCGCCCGACTTCACCAACTCCACCAGCGTTTCCGTAACCGGAGCCTTGGCTAAAAGCGGCAACAACGCCACAATGTCAGTAAGCGGACGCGCCTATTCATGCTCATACACCATCGACTATACGTTCTATGCGGACGCCACAGTGGACATGAAGGTGACCTTCTCGCCCAGCGGCAACCTCGCACGTATGGGCCTTGGAATGCAGTTTGCAGAGGGAATGGAGGACGTGGAGTATTACGGACGCGGCCCGTGGTCGAACTATTCTGACCGCAAGACAGGCTCGTTCCTCGGACGTTACCAGACCACCGTGGACGACATGGTGGACGAGATGATTCATCCGCAGACTTACGGCGACCATCAGGACCTGCGCGACCTCACGCTCCGCAACCTCACCAACGGACTCAGCCTCAACGTGCAGACGAAGGGACAGGTGAGCTTCTCGCTCGGTCATTATGACGAAACACGCTGGTGTACGTACGGCGACTCGATGTGGAACTCACAGCTCCACTGGTATGACCTCTCTCGTGACCCACAGATTTACGCCCACTTCGACTATTTCCAGCGCGGACTCGGCAACAACTCATGCGGCGGCGACAGCTGTCTGAGCGAGTACACCTGCCCGTCATGGGGATCATATTCTTACACCCTGCGTTTTACACCTACAAAGTAAAGAAGTTTTATAACTTCTAATATACCTTTCAAGCCGTGGACAAGAACTGAAAGACAGCGACGCTAACATTCAGTTCGTGCCCACGGCTTTTGTTTTCGCTTAAGGGAAAAGCATAAAATCGTACTTAAATATTATACTATTTTTATTGTGTATTCAGACAAAATGTACTAAATTTGCATTACGAAATATAAGATAAGATTAAGATTCATACATTATTTGATTAATACACATTTTGCTTAATATAAAATCTATAAAGAACTTATGAACAAAGGTATCAACAAATCCAGAATTGTTGCCTGTATGCTTGCAGCCGGCTTCTTAGCCGTTGGCTCGGGCTGTACGGACAGCGACTTCGACTTGTCGAACATTGATCAGACCATCGGAATCGGTGGCGACGGCCTTCAGCTTCCCACCAACAGCACGGAGAACATCGTGCTTGACGACCTCCTGGATCTGAACAACAGTGACTTCATCTCCATAGCAGAGAACGGTGACTATATGTTCTCCAAGCAGAGCGACGACGTAAAGCCATCGCATCCGAGCATTGACGAGGTGCTGGTGAAAGAGGCTAAGGTGAACAACAACTTCAAGATTGAGATTCCCGAAAGCTCTCTGATGCAGACCAGGCGCAAGTCGGCTGGACACACCAAGCTCAGCAAGACAGCAAGCGTGGAGGGTGAGGCTTCCGAATTCCAGTATCGTGGCAACGTGCCCTACGAAATCCGTGAGCTTATCTCTGCAAAGACAGCGTCTGACATCAACATCCACGTGAACGTAACAGCAGAACTGAAGAAGGTCATCCCCACATTCAAGACCATGACCGTAACCATCCCTTCTTACCTCAAACTCAACATCGGCAACTGCTCGCCTTCGCAGCCCGAATACGATGCAGAGAAGGGCATCATCACTTTCCGCAATATCTCAAGCTCAGCCAATATCAATATCAAGGCCACTGTTGGCAGCATCGACTTCACCACCAAGCCGACAAAGCAGAACAGCGTAGTACTCACACCGGGCGTAGGCGAGGCTGACGGCAGCGTAGACCTTAACGGCGTGGCGCTCCTCGGCATCACTTTCGACGAGGTGAACAAGGAGGGCAACTCGCTGCAGAACCTCTATATGTCGGCTAAGATGACTATGGGATCCATCAGAGTTACGGAGACTACGGGTAAGTTCAACCCGAACCTTGACCTTGAAGACCTCGGCAACGTGAACATCAACGACGTGCCCGACTTCCTTACCGACAAGGACGTGACCATCAATCTCTATAATCCCGTCATCGAACTGACTGCCACCAGCGACATCGACGTGGCTGGCGTCGCCAAAGCCACCCTCATCGCTGAGGACAAAAGCGGCAACGAGATGGCCAAGGTGGTGATTGACGGACTCAACGTCAAGCCCAATGCCGTAACACGCGTATGCATCTGCAAGCACAAGGAAGGCATTGACGAGACTAAGTATGACCAGGTGAAGGTGGTAAGCAACCTCTCTGACATCGTAAAGAAGATTCCGCACCGCATCAACTGCGAGGCTGAGGTGCATGCTGACAGCAAGCGTGTGAGCACCGTGAAGCTCGGCAAGGAATACACCATCGACGCTGACGTATATATGAAAGCCCCGCTTGCCTTCGACGAGGGAGCACAGATTGTCTACACCGACTCCATAGACGGATGGAACGAGGACATCGACAAGTTCAGCTTTGCTGAGGGCGCATACATCGAGATGACAACGGAGGTGGAGAACAAGATGCCGGCTTACCTTAACGTAAGCGCATTCGCCATCGACGTCAACGGCAAGGAGATTCCGCAGAGTAGCATCCGCGTGGACGTATCCAACTCCGTGAAGGCTTCTGAGGACGGCGAGAAAGCCGTGGTGACACCCGTGACCATCAAGCTGAGCGAGAACGAGAAGGGCGCGCTGAAGACCGTGGACGGCATCGTCTTCCGCGTAACGGCTGCAGCTGGCGATAAGGACGCGCAGACCATCGTCGGCAAGACCATCAACGCTTACAAGCACACGCTCACCGCACGAAACATCAAGGTGAGACTCGTAGGTAAGATTATCGCAGACTTCAACTAATAACGACAATTCCACAGATTAAATGAAAAGAATAGGAAAATACATACTTGCCGCCTCACTTGCTGCCGTGGGCTGCAACGCAATGGCGCAGGGACTCAATTCGGGCTACTTCGTAGAGGAATATAAGTTCCGCCACAATATGAACCCTGCCTTCGGCAATGAGCAGAACTACGTTTCGCTGCCGGCTCTCGGCAACATAAACGTACGTACGCAGGGCAATTTCGGACTGGGCGACGTGCTCTTCGACAATCCCCGTTACGGCGTGGACAGCGACAAGAAGAAGACCACATTCATGAATCCCTACATCTCCACTTCGGACGCTCTCTCGGGTTTCGCTTCAGGCACCAACCGCATCAACGCTGACGTAGACATCACGCTGCTGTCGGCTGGATTCAAGGCTTTCGGCGGTTACAACACCATCTCTATCGACTCGCGTACAAACGTAGGCACCTCTCTGCCCTACTCTCTCTTCGAGTTTGCCAAGAACACCGGCAACAAGACCTACAAGATGGACGACATCAACGTGCATGCTCAGTCGTTCGTGCAGCTGGCTTTCGGACATTCGCGCAAGATTGACGACAAGCTTCGCGTGGGCGGCAAGGTGAAGGTGCTGCTCGGTGTGGCTCGCGGCGACGTGCAGATCACCAACCTACGTGCTGACCTTGCCGGCGAAAACAAGTGGACAATGTCAGGAAAAGCCGAGGCTAACATCTCTATGAAGGGATTCGCTTACCAGCAGGAGGAGAAGGAATATAAGCAGGAAGGCAAGGGCACATACCGCTACGTCAACGACATCGACATCGACGGACCGGGCGTAAGCGGCTTCGGTCTGGCTCTCGACCTCGGTGCCGTATACAAGATCAACGACGACTGGCAGGTGAGCGCTTCACTTCTCGACCTTGGCTTCATCAGCTGGAGCAACAATATGACGGCTGTGAACAAGCAGGAGAGCTTCGAGTTCGGCGGTTTCCACGACATCTCTTACAATAAGTATGACGACAACGGCAACCTCAAGGACAACTCGTTCAAGGGTCAGGGCGACAAGTATTCGGACCAGTTAGCCGACTTCGCCAACCTTACTGACCAGGGCGACAAGGGCGGACGTACCACAGGCATCGGTGCCACGCTCAACCTCGGCGCAGAATACGTGTTCCCGCTCTATCGTCAGCTGAAGTTCGGTGCGCTCAGCACCACACGCTTCAACGGCAAGTATACATGGACCGAGGGCCGTGTGAGTGCCAACGTAGCTCCTCTAAGCTGGCTCGACGGTGGCATGAGCTTCGCCGTTAACAGCTTCACAGCCAGCTGCGGATGGGTGATCAACGCTCACCCCAAGGGCTTCAACGTCTTCATCGGCATGGACCACATCTTGGGCAAGGTGAGCAAGGAATTCATCCCGCTCAGCTCCAATGCCAGCGTAAACGTCGGATTCAACGTAACGTTTTAGATTCTACCGAATACAATATTTGTATTTCTGATGCTCAATACTATGAGTCCAGCGCACAACAAAATCTTTGGTGCGAAATTCTTGAGTTTTGAGCGGTTGGAGATAACATGTTTATATACAATGGATTATACGGCTTTCTGACAAATCGCTATGAAATCAGACTTGCAAAAGAGCCTCTTTCCTCTGCTATAGAGCCTCTTTTACACTCCAATACAGCCATTATTGTAATACAACAAAGCCTCTTTTACACTCTGATAGTGGCACTATCGGACTGTAAAAGAGGCTTTATCGTTAAGCATGAGTGCCGTTCAGACAGCAAAACACCATAAAAACAGCAATCTAAATCTCTATAATCAATTTTTATTTTGTAACAGGATTTTACTCTTTAGACGATATTTGCATGGCGGACAGAAAGGACATGGTGGACAAGAAGTTTTCTTCTTTGACTTACTTACTCCATGTTTCCGGCACAATCTCTAATCATTTCACTTCATAAATCCAGGCGTATGTCTTTGTCCATCGCCATATTGTGGTGCGAGGCAAATCTGTTACATTCCTAATTTGGGGATTAGACATACCAATACGCATCAAGTAACACACTTGCATCTGCTGTTCATTCAGGGCAGTTGTCCGGCTTAGCAGCATATCAGCGAAATCTGGATAAACACTGTTAATTGCAGAGAACAACTCTTTCCAATCCTCGTCATTAATCTTCGTCTTGCCTTCTGCCGCCATACGCACCTTTGCAACAATGTCTGTCGCATTCTCCTGCATTTCTGAATGATGCAGCATTTGCAATAGCGACAGGCTTTGTTGACGCTTTTCTTCGAGCTTATCTTGTGTGTCTTCCAGAAGTTTCTCGACAGACTTCAATCTCTCATTGGCATCATCCAAACACATTGTACGTCTTACTATCTCGGTTTGTGAATTGACAATCATTTTTTCTTTACGACGCATATAATATATCGCAACGGCATAAACCAAGACAACCATCATGACAAGGGCGATAAGAACAGCAAGCATATATCTGTCTGCGCTTGGCTGTACGTAATAAATAATATCTGACATTCCACAAAGGTACGCAGAAATTGCAAGAAAACTTATATTTCAGATAGTCTTTCAAACAATGTTTTATAGAAAAAACAGTAATTTTGCAACATATCCCCTAAGAAGCAAACAGTCAAGAATACATACTCATGAAGAATATCCCGGATTATTTTATTGCCTTCGTTTATGTGGCAGCCATATCGCTACGCTATATTAAGGCAAGGCGACAACTCGACTTCCCTGATACATGGAACAAAAGATTTCTATCCGACCAAGTATTGGGGATAGAGAAGATTTCGATGTGGGTTACTGCCATGTTCATGATTAAGCATACCGGAGTCACCGTTTATTCTTCAGCCACATGTATATTGACAGTCATTTCAGGAATGCTGTTTCTGCGATGCAATAAAGAAGCATCTTCCATAGAGTTTCTCTCCAGCATATCCTGTATGGCGCTTGTCGGACTGACACATATAGTGTGGTACGCTCTATTACTCATTGTATAAACTTATCTCAATTTTACAAATTGCATAAGATTGAGGACAAAATGTAAGGTTGGAACAAGTTGGAACAAGGTTTTATTATCCATAACAGAAACATATTGTAATTTTGCAGCAAACGAAATAGCGGAACGAAGATATGAATTATTTAATATAAAACCTATAAATTATGACATTAAAAGGAATGATAATTATCCTTGTCCTGACGATATTGGCAGGTTTGGATCAATGGGAGTTAAGGCGCCGATTACGCAAAAGCCATGCTGACGGACAGACAATACGCTTTAAAAGCCTTGAGAGTCTCACTGGTATGCTGATGACGTCAACCCTTATTGTGATAATAGTATCACATGGACTATCAATGTTTAGTGCCATATTCACTACAGCTACATTTGTTGCAGCTATATGGACGTTGTATGTTGGCAACAAAAGCGAAAGCAACCGTTATTCGTGGAAGGTATTCAGAATGATAGCCGTCACACTGTTAGCTAATATCGGCGGATGGTACGTGGAAACTCTTTGGCATCACTAATGATAATGTTTGGAGGATGGGTGTCGAGAGCAATGCTCTCGTAAAGCCCATCCTAACACAGCAATGCATCACTATGTCTTCCTTCCAGAAACCTTTCCAGTTGCCCTGCATAATACAACGGAATCGTTTGAACATATCTAAATGGTTATATATCAGTGACAAAGATACATAATAATATTCAAATCCAAACCAAAAATGAGCGAAAACTTAATCAAATCCAAACCAACTTTGCTTGAAAACCTGAGCAAATCCAAACCAACATTTCCAAAAAACTGACCAAATCCAAACCAACTGCTTGTTTTCTTGTTTGCTCCAATAACTCTATTTATTGGCTTAACAGCATATCTTTAAACAAAAAAGTTCAAAAATTTGTTGCTACATATTTTTTTTATTAATTTTGCAACGAATACAAATTAATTGCATAGAAATACTATAACTCACGTGCAAAGAAGTACGACAGACCACTTAAACCAGAGTGACCTAAAACGATTAAAATTATAAACAAGTCTATTTTTTATTCACTTTATCAATATCAACTAACTATCAATTAAAAGAAAAGGATTATGAAAAAGATTCTATCCCTTCTTGCATTGTTAGTGATGACGCTTACCGCGTTCGCAAAGGACTATACGGGACATCGTACCGTAACTTACGGTTACAATACCCCCACAGAGTCTGACGACGCAGTTGTGTCTATTACTGACAATGGTGACGGCACGTACAACGTGACGTTCAATGATGTCATCAATGTTTCTGGAAGTTACAGAGACAATTATGGCACTTACACCTTCAGCAATGTTGCAGGAACAACAACTGACGGTCTTACAACAATTGACCTTACAGGTTTGACTGTAGCAATTGCCAATTGCGATCTTGGACTGACATCTGGTGAGGATGCCACTTTGTTAGCCAAGTTTAATGATGAGAAGGCTTATGCCAAGTTCTCTGCAAAGATTGGTGGATACTATAAGTCTCTTATCTCTGCTGAGTTTGGTGTTGACGACTTCGGTTCTACCGGCGGTGGCGGTGTAGTTGAGACAACAGAGGGTCCGCTCGTAGAGGCAGGTCTTACTCCTAACGGCGCAAGAATCGAGGCTAAGCCTTTCACCATCAACTGGGACACACACAAGGTTGTGGCAAAGCTGGATATGACTACTTGTCAGGGCGTTAATGAGAATGCCTTGTCATTCTCTAACAATGCTGCTAACCTTGCAGAGTGGAACACTTCTAACGGAGCTTCTCTCCATTTCTATTACACAAAGGATGCTTATGTATGGAATGGTACTGCTAATGTGCAATTAACCAACACATTCACTATCCAGTTCCGTAACAGCGATGATCTCAGTACCACTCCGACAAAGTACGTTCAGGTAAATGATCCTTCTAACGTTCGCGTTGAGCTTCGTCAGGATGGCGTTTATATCGACGGCACATTGGCATTCGAGGCAAGCGACTATGCTAAGCTTCTCACTTACAACGACCTCGTATTCGGATCGACACAGGGCGATAACCGTAGCAACGCTACATATAAGTATGTAGAGGTGGTAGGTCTTGACTGGACAGAGCCTGCTACTGTTGTGGCTTCTAAGGAATATACAGACAAGCTCTTCATGACTATGGCAGGTGGCCAGCCTTCAGAGCTTGGCACCAGCACTGTTACCGTAAAGGAGATGTCTGATGGCACATACAACATGTCTCTCGTTATCGGCGAAAACACTGTTGAAGCTGAGAACGTAGTGAAGGGCACTGACGAAAAGGACCGCACCACATACGCTTGCACTTTCAACATGGGCGAGCAGGAATATCAGGTAAACGCTGTTGTCTATACCAACGACAACAACGAGGAGAAGATTTATCTTACTGCCACCACCACTGGCGCTACGTTCACTGTAGGTTCTGATCCTGACTATGTGGCTCCGGCTGAGCCTGAAGACGTAACACTCTGGGAGAAATATCAGGCTGATGGCAATGGCTTCTCTAAGACAGCTACTATCGACTGGGACAAGCAGAAGATCGTTGCTTCTATCGACTTCTCTAACGGTGGTGACGACAAGGATATCCTTGCTATGACTACTGGCGAGAGCTTCGCTGCATTCCAGACAAGCACATACCGCACAATGCACTGGTACTGCAATCAGTCTGTAAAGCAGATGTCTGGTTTCTTCGCAAAGAGCGGTGCTGGTAACAACAACACTGGTCGCTTTGACGTTGCCGACTGCCTCGCTAAGTTCGAAATCTCTAAGGCTGAGGGTCTGAAGGTTAACGGTGTGGTTAAGATGACTCCTGAGGCTCTTGAAGAGCTCTTCGCAAGCAACACTGTTCTTATCGGTAGCGGCGAGTCTCCTAAGTTCAGCCAGGCATTCTACAACTACATTAAGGTGGTTTCTCTCGACTGGACAGAGCCGACAACTCCGGAAACTCCGGAGGCAGTTGTATACAAGAACACTCTCAAGGTGGTTCGCAATAACGAGACTCAGACTTACGAAGAGGCTGAGGTTAAGGTTCTCGCTAAGGAAGAGGGCAAGTACGAGGTTACAATCCCCGCATTCTCCGATATGGACGGCGTTCCTGGTCAGGTAGGCCCTGTCACATTCGAGGCTACTGGCACAGAGTCAGAAGGCAACACAGTTCTTACAGCTGAGAACCAGGAGTTCACACTTACTAACGTAGGTTGGAAGAACTATGTGGTTGTTGTTTCAATGAACGGTACAATCGCTGATGGCCAGCTCACTGGTACATTCAACGTTGCATTCAAGAACGACGCTTCTTACACATTCAACCTCTATTACGGCGTAGAGCCTCCAGTAGAAGTTACTGAGGTTTCTAACAAGGACTACACAAGCAACCTCCGCATCTACGATTCTGAGTCAGAGAGTGAGGAGAATCTCTTCCAGGCTGACGAGGCTACTGTAAACGTAGTTAAGTACAGCGACGAGTCATACAAGATCACTCTCAAGCAGATCACTCTCAACGAGCAGACCGCTGACCTCGTGTTCACCGGTACTGAGCAGCGTGCCACTCCGTACGAGGAAGGCGGCACTGTAGAGACAGAGGAGACTATGATTGTTGCTAAGCCTGATGCTGCTACAGAGGAGTTCCTCGGTGGCGAGGGTGAGGAAATCGGGGCTACCTTCCAGATCGTTAACGTTTCTGAGAACGAAATCAAGATGGCTCTCAACATCTCTGGCAATACATTCATGTATGACGGTGAGTTCAACTATGAGCAGCCTGAGGAGCCGAAGGAGGATTATGCTATCAACTTCGAGAAGGACGCTAAGCAGACTCACGCAAGCCGCTACTCTACATCTGTATCGCTCACCGTTAACGGTCAGGCACAGACCATCGAGTTCGGCAAGACAATGAACGGCTACGAGGATCTTACAGCACAGAGCTTCACCGTAACTCCGGGTGCTGAGGTAACTCCGGCTATCGGTTATGTAGGCGAGTGGATGCACGGTTACGTATACGTAGACCTCAACAACGACAAGCAGTTCTCATTCAACGCTGACAGCGACGACCAGACTGGCACTGAGGTTGTATCTTACAGCTTCTACAGCGCTTCTAATGGTTCAACCGGTCTCAACTCTAAGGGCGAGACAGTAAGCAACAACTGCAACGTTAACCCGCTGCCTTCGTTCACAGCTCCTGCAGAGGAGGGTACATACCGCATCCGCTTCAAGGTAGACTGGAACAGCGTAGACGCTGGTGGTTGCGTTGTTTCTGGCAACAATATCCTCAACAACGGTGGTGGCATCTACGACGCTACTCTCGTGGTTAAGGACGTTACCAACGGCATCGACAGCATCAACGCTGAGGCTGCCAACGCAGAGCTCTTCACTGTTGACGGCGTTAAGATCAGCAAGCTGCAGAAGGGTCTGAACATCGTTCGCACTGCTGACGGCAAGGTGAAGAAGGTTGTCATCAAGTAAATGACACGGTTTGGTAGGTGTGACCCTTTGACGGCACATCCGCAGAACATAACATAAAGGGAAATCCCGGTTCCGAAAGAAGGAGCCGGGATTTTTTTAATACACCAGGTCAGAAACAAACATAGGAGGCTATGGCGTCTCGCCGTAGCCACGCACCCACGAACGCAAGCTTATTGATTATCTTTTGTTTATGACTATTTGTCAATGTTTTGTGACTGATTGTCTGAATAATCTGACTATTTGTCTATTTGTTTGATATTTCGCTTTACTGTTTAACAGCAAAGCCTCACGGTTGTGACGTTGGCATGCAAGTTGCATTAGAGATAGTGCAAACCGAAGGCGGAAGCTCGAGGGGAGCAAAGAAAAGATAAAACAACTAAAATATAATTGGAGGTTTTTGATATGTTACCAGTAATGAGAAATACTTGGATGCCTGAAGTTTTCAATGACTTTTTTGATACCGACTTCATGCCGCGTACAAATGCCACCGCACCAGCCATCAACGTTAAAGAGACTGAGCACGACTACACAGTAGAGCTTGCAGCCGCAGGAATGAAGAAGGGCGACTTCAACATTAATGTCGACGCCGATGGCAACCTTCACATCAAGATGGAGCATAAGGATGAGAAGAAGGACGAGAACAAGAAAGAACATTATCTCCGTCGCGAGTTCTCATACTCAAAGTTCGAGCAGACTCTTCTGCTTCCTGACGATGTAGACAAGGAGAAGATTGCAGCCAACGTCAGCGACGGTGTGCTCACCATCGACCTTCCGAAGATTGAGAAGAATGAAGAGAAGGCTTCACGTCAGATTGAGGTGAAATAATCGCAACGCGAAAACAGACCCTGCTTCGGTCAGGAAATGTATAGACACAAATAACCGTGGTCGGTTATGAATGTATAGACATAGATAGGTGAATGAGTTAGGATAGTATAAGCAGATAAGGTTGAATAATAATAGGTAGGGTTTGTTTTTACAACGACAAACGCAATAGACCACAAGAACGTGCAGTTTTTGTGGTCTTTTTTTTGTAATTTTGCAGCCATACACAAATTTTACATCATTTAGCGATATGAAGAATTCAATCGACAATCTCTATCAGCTTGACGGTAGAGTGCCCATCGGGAAAGCTCTCCCGTTCGGTCTGCAGCACGTGCTGGCGATGTTCGTCAGCAACATTACGCCAATCATGATTCTTGCGGGAGCCGTGGGACTGGACAGCGCAGTCAGTGCCGCCCTTATTCAGAACTGTATGGTGATAGCCGGTATCGGTACGCTTGTGCAGCTTTATCCCGTATGGCGTATCGGCTCGCGCCTTCCCATCGTCATGGGCATCTCCTTCACGTTCCTTTCGCTCGCCATCAGCCTTGCCAGCGCTTACGGTATGGGCACGCTTATCGGCGCTGTCATCATCGGTGGTCTTGTGGAAGGCTTCCTCGGACTCTTCGTCAAGTACTGGATAAAGCTTATTCCGCACGTAGTTTCAGCCACAGTGGTGACCGCCATCGGCTTCTCGCTGCTTCCCATTGGTGCCAATTCGTTTGCCGGTGGAGTGGGTGCAGCCGACTTCGGTAGCCTTAACAACTGGATTGTGGGTAGCGTTACGCTCCTTGCCTGCCTCCTTTGCCAGGTTTTCGCAAAGGGATTTCTTCGTTCTCTCTCCGTTCTCGTAGGTCTTGTGGTGGGCTATGTGTTGGCTTGCTGCCTGGGAATGGTCGACTTCAGTGGCATTGCAGGTCAGTCAATCATCGCCTTGCCTCGCCTCCTTCCCTTCACACCGGAGTTTAATATCGGTGCCATCCTTTCCGTAGTGGCTGTTTATCTTGTTTCTGCAACTGAGACCATCGGCGACACTTCCGCCCTTTGCAACAGTGCCTTGCACCGCGATCCTGAGACAAAAGAGATGGGATCAGCCATCTGCTGTGACGGTTTCGTAAGTTCATTGTCGGGCATTTTCGGTTGTACGCCAATCACATCGTTCAGCCAGAACGTCGGTCTTGCAGCCATTTCGGGCGTCGTAAACCGCTTTACCATCGCCGTTGGAGCCGTTGTTATGATTCTCGGTGGCGTATTCCCGGCAGTAGGACATGCCCTCACCACCATCCCGCAGGCCGTTCTCGGCGGTTGCACCATCATGATGTTCGGTAGCATTCTCTTCGCCGGATTCGGCATGATGGCACGTGCAGGCTTCTCTCAGCGCAATATGGTTATAGTAAGTCTGTCGCTCAGCATCGGTCTTGGCTTCACACAAGCCACCGGCATGTTCGCCATCTTCCCTGAGATTATCCGCACCGTCTTCGCCGAAAACTGCGTAGCAGTGGTGTTCCTCCTCGCCGTAATACTCAATCTGGTATTGCCCAAGAAGGATTTGGTGGAATAATAAAAGCAAATAGATAGAATAATAAAAGCTTAAGAGGGTGTGCATTCCATGTTTTCTTTGCAGGAAATAAAAGCAAAGTAACACGGAATGCACACCCTCTTGTATTGTTACGCTTACATTATAGCGTCGATTTCGTCTTTGGTCAATCCCGTTGCATTGATTATCTGCTCAACCGGTATACCAATCTTCTTCAGATTTTTGGCTATATCCATAGCCTTGTTATGCTCGCCTTCCGCACGTCCTTCTGCTCGTCCTTCTGCTCGTCCCTCCACTCGTCCTTGTTCAAGTCCCTCCGCACGGGCATTTCCGAGCACGTCGTTTTGGATCATTACGGCGTTTACATGCTCGTCGTATGCGTAGCGTTCGGCGTCGCTCATAGAGTAGTATTGGAGTTTCTCGCGTGCTTCGCGCAGACCCGGGGCTGTGGTCTTTTCGTTGATCACTCCTTCCTTGAGATAACGCATCCATTCTTCAAGCGGCGACTTTGCCACTTCGTTGAAGTTGTTCACACGCACAAGATAGTATGTGGGGAATATCTCTGCCGGGTATTTAGGCTTGATGACACCCTCCTCTTTAGTGCTGATGACAAGATGGTCTTTGGTATGGACACCCACGAAATTGTTCTGCCCGATGTACAGATAATCGGAGCCACGACCGAGGTCGAAGTAGAGAATGCTGATGGAGTAGACCTTCTTCACCTCCTGATAAGTATTGCCGAGCTTTATGTGTTCGGTTATTGCTTTAGCCACACCGTAGAGGATACGTTCGAGATAATATAGCTCGCTCGTATTCTGCACCTCCACAATGATTATCTCTCCCTTCGAGTTTTTGGCTTTGATATCCACGCGGTTGAACTTGTCGTCCTCAGCCTTCTGGTTGCCTTCGCTTTCGAGAATCTCCATTATCTCCACCTTTTCGTTGAGGAAGACGGTAAGAAAACCCTCCAGCACGTCGAAGTTGGCCTTCTGACGCAACAGTCGCTTAATGGCCCAGTCAAATCGTATGCATCTATCTTTCAATGAATTCATATCGCTAAATGTTGAGTTAAGACTTTACTTTGCAAACTTACACAAAATACTTGAATGTCAGATATGTTTTTCTTAAATTTATCTTTTATTTGTTACGTAT
>OLGM01001003.1_pt1 | contig 14445 bp, 11 predicted proteins | sample 1606001 | NCBI WGS metagenome assembly OLGM01 (sample SAMN03283294) | human gut metagenome | biome: human-associated habitat; material: feces | host: Homo sapiens | place: Peru | collected 2012
TAGCCCATTTCCATTTTCCGGATAAATCCGTCACAGTTTGCCGCCTTACAAGCAGCTTCGATCTCTGCGTCCGTGGCCTCCGGTCTGGCATGCCTGATATTTTCCCGAACTGTATCGTCAAACAGAAACACTTCCTGATCGACCATTGAAATCTGAGTAAGCACCTGTTCCGCTGCGACCGGCGAAATGGATCTATCTCCGATCATGATCGTGCCGCCGCCCGCCTCATAATATTTTGCGATCAGATTCAGGATCGTGGATTTGCCGGAACCGGAATCCCCGACGATCGCTGTAAGCTTCTGATCCGGTGCAATAAAGGATACATCCGTCAACACCGGCTCTCCCGGCACATAGGAAAATGCCACATGGTCGAACGTGATCTCATGCGTCTTTGGCCGGAACGGCTTCCTGCTTCCGGTCTCCTCCGGTTCCTGTGTTACCTTCTTTATCTTTTCCTTTGAGATCATCAGATTCTTATACCCGGTCAGATCCACAAAAATTGCGTTTGCCATTTTAGCGCAGAAAAGCGGCAGCATGCAGATCAGAAGATAGGATATCGTATCCAGATCTCCCACCGCCCACGGCATGTATGCAAGCCGGATGATCAGCGGACAGGTGAGCCAGATCAGAATGCCACATCCGGCTCCGATCGGCAATACCTTTGCTTCATATATAAAGCTGATATCGCAGAAATCCTTCATCGCTTTTGTTACTGTCTTATTTTTCGTTCCACCGATGCCATATGCACGAAAGGTCTGGATTCCGGAGACGTATTCCACAATACTGCTGACATTTTCCGCACAGATGGTATTTTTTTTACTTCCATATTTACGCACCATGTAAAAGGACAGATAAAGCGCCGGGATCAGCAGCAGATCCGCCGCAAGCAGGATAAGCCCCGCAGGAACATAGAGCGTCATCACGAAACCGATCAGCATGAGCGAGAGCGAAATATTCTTTGCCAGATCACCAATCTTGTGCGTCAGTATCTTTTCGTAATTATTGACATCGCTGGTGATCACCGAGATATAATCTCCGGTCTGACCTTTGGAAAAACATGAAAGCGGAATCCGCTTTAGCTTATCTCCCAAAAACAGGCGGATCTGTCTGCTGACCGCCGCCCCTCCGATCTGTGCTCTGGTATAGCCAAAGCTGTAGATCACAATACGGAAAAAAAAGATCACTGCGATAATTCCCGTGACTTTGAGTGCCCGGGAAAGATCAAATGTTCCACTCCACAAAAACTGCATGACCGTATAAAGCAGCAGAAACAAACTTCCGGAGAGCAGTCCTTCGATCACCGTTCCCGCAATCCCGATGTAAAAATTTCTGTTCTTCCCAAACACTTCCCTATCTGTCATCCCGGTCTCCTCCTTTTCGTTTATAAGTGATATTCCGCGCCGTCTCATAATCTTCCCACGCTTTGCGGTAATAGGCATTGTTCGCCCTTACCTCGTCATGTGTGCCGACACAGTTTATCGTGTGGTCTTCGATGACCGCCACGCGGTCACACATTTTCAGTGCGCTTAACCGGTGCGCGACCACGATAACCGTCTTTCCACGGCAGAGATTTCGGATCGCCCGGTCGATTTCCATCTGGTTTTCCGGATCGGACGCACTGGTCGCCTCATCCAGGATCAGGATCGGCGCATTTTTCAGAATAGCGCGCGCGATCGCAATACGCTGCTTCTCCCCGCCCGAAAACCGGGAGCCAAAGCTTCCCACCTTCGTATTATAGCCATCCGGCAGCGACATGATAAAGTCGTCGATCTGGGCTTCTTTTGCTGCCGCACGCACCTCATCCAGGCTCGCGTCACTGCCCATGCGGATATTTTCCAATACACTCTCCCTGGTTAAAAACGTCTTCTGAAAGACGATCGCCACATTTTTTAAGATCTGCTCATAATTTAATTCTTTTACATTTTTTCCACTGATCAAAACTGCTCCGTCCTGCACATCATAAAAGCGGGAGATCAGTTCCACGACCGTACTTTTTCCGGCTCCTGAGCGGCCGACAAGTGCCATGCATTCGCCATCTTTGATCTTTAGATTACAGTGGCTCAGTACATCCGGCTTTCCATTTCCCGGTTCGTAGGAAAAACACACATCCCTTAATTCAATGTCGTGCTCTTTCGGAAAATCCAGTCCTCCCTCATAGACCGGAATACTTAAGATATCATCCGTTTTTGTCACTGCATTTAATACATTTGCAAAAGTTGTTCCAAGCTCCTGCAGTGGGCGGATCTCGGTCAGATACATCGAACCGACATAAACAAACAGTAAAAATGCGCCAGCCGTGATCGAACCTTTCGCAAAAAACATACCACCAAACGGCACCATAAAAAGCATACCGCACTCCACAAGTACGAGAAACGCCGCAAAAGGCGGCCCCATACGTCTGGATGTTTCATTCCATACCACATTTTCTTCGTTTACCGCACCGGAAAATTTGCCAAAAGACTCACTGCCCATATCATAGGCTTTGATCAGCTTCATGCCGTTTATATATTCGATCATCACTGAATTTAATGAGGTAATGGAATGGTTTGCACGCTCCATCAGTTCATCCGTGTTGCGGAACATGATCCCCATGACAACCACGGCTGCCACAAGTGGGATCAGCGAGATAAATGCGAGCGGCACATTGACACTCATCAGATACAAAAAGATTACGACCGGTCCTACCAGATAGCAGACCAGATCCGGAAGACTGTGTGCCAAAAACAGCTCCAGTTTCTCAATATCCTCGTTCAATACGGTTTTAATGTCACCGGTGCTCCGCTCGTTTAATGCCCCGAGCGGAACCTTTGCCATATGATCGGCAACCATGCACCGCACCTGAAACAGTGCGCCGTAAGCGCCTTTATGCGATGCGACTCCCGAAAGGCCGAACAGTGCAAAGCGCAGGATCACCGCTGCTGCTATAATCACTACCTCATGCATGACCAGTTCTTTTGTACAGGTACGCATAAATACCGCATCCATCAGCCGATAGATCCCAAGGTACGGTACCATCGTACAAAGTCCGCTGATAAACGATAAAAGAACAGCTAAAAGCAGCCAGATCCTGTTTTTTCCTGCCCAGTGCAGGAGCAATGCCACTCTGTTTTTCTTTTTTTGTTTCATTCTTACTCCCTTTTCCTTTCTTCCATTAAAACAGAAAATAATTCCTGTATTTTTTTCAGATTATCCGTTTTGACTGCAAGATCATCCAAAAGCTTTCCATGATCCAGATGCAGTACTCTTGTGCAGGTACGGCAGACAAATTCATAATCATGTGTTACAACAAACACGATCTTCCCTGACGCCGCAAGTGCTCCGATCAACCCTGCGACCTGTACCATGCTGTCATAATCCAGTCCGCTCGTCGGCTCATCAAACACCAGCAGCTCTTTTTTACAGATCATGCTGACTGCGACCGCCACACGCTGCTTTTGTCCGCCGGAAAGCGTATTGGGATGACGTCTTTTTAACTTATCGATACCAAGCTCTTTCATTGTCTGTTCCACAAGCGAAGCATCCGGATCTTTGATGCCAAAAGAGCACTCTGCCTCCACACTCTCCGCAAACAGTTCATAATTGACATCCTGCATGACCATATAGGAAAGTCCCAGTCTCTTTTTCGCATTCTGCGGCTCACCCCGCCAGAAAAATGTCCCGTCACATTCCTTGTGCAGTCCACACAACGCCCTGGAAAATGTTGTCTTTCCGGTTCCATTATGACCAACGACCGCAATGACCTCTCCCTGTGACGCAGCAAAACTGATCTGAGAAAGCACCGGCTGTTTTTTCCGGAAAACAGATACATCGCGGATCTCAAGAACCGGCTCCCCTTTTTTTGTACTGTCCGCACACAGCGGACACATTGGAACCTCCTTCGCAAGATCGATCGCACGGAGTCCCATTTTCTTTCGTGTTTCATCCGGGATCTTCCGAAACTCATCCGGCGAATAAATCCCCGCAATCCGTCCTTTTTCCAGATATACGATGCGGTCTGCCAGATCCATCAGATAATAAAGCCTGTGTTCCGCCACAAGCACCGTTTTTCCCTGCGCCTTGATCAGACTTAAATGCTGTTTCAATTCCCCGATCGTATCCACATCCAGATTGGAGGATGGTTCATCAAGCAGATAAATATCCGGATTCATCGCATACACTGATGCGAACGCGATCTTTTGTTTTTCTCCTCCGGAGAGTTCAAAAATATTTCTTCCACGCAGTTTTTCAATATGTAATTCTCTCCCCGTCTGCTCTACACGCGCGTGCAGCTCCTCCGGCGGTATCGCCTCGTTTTCAATACCAAATGCGATCTCGCTGTCCGTGTCCACATTAAAAAACTGTGTGCGCGGGTTCTGAAAAACCGAGCCGACCCGCTCCGCGATCTGATACATCGGCATATCCCGCACATTCTTTCCGTCCACAAATACATCTCCTGTCATTTCCGCCGGATAAAATTCCGGGATCAGACCGTTGACCAGACGTGTGACCGTTGTTTTTCCGCAGCCACTGCGTCCGCACAACAACAGAAACTCTCCTTTTTTTACAGTCAGATCCAGATCCTTTACTCCATAATCCAGTGACACGGATTTTATCTCTATCATCATATACTCCTCCCCAGATACAGTCCCGCCACAAAATAGCCCAAAAATAAGAGCACTGCGGCGGCATCTGCGATCCCCAGTTTGATCTGCACCAGACAGGTGCGCGGCTTTGGATTTTCAATGCCCCGTGTAACCGCTGCGATCGAGAGTTCGTCCGCTGCCTTGGATGCCGCCATCATAAACGGCACATAAATGCAGTCCACCGTCATACCGGGAGCCGCAAGAAATCCTTTTACCGACGGAAATACATCTCGCATCCGCATGGCATCCTTGATATACCGCCAGTCCTCCCCGACCGTCGGCAGGTAACGCAGCATGACCGCCATCGGAATCACCAGTTTTTTTGGCGCATGCAATCGGTTCATTGCCGATAAAAATTCACTGACCTTTGTCGTGGCAAGCACGACTCCCGCCAGCATGCCGCAGGCATAAACTTTATGAAGCAGACCGAGAAATGCAACAAACATCGTCCGAAGCGTACCAGTCATTTCCCGCATGATCCACGCAGTAAATAAACAGATCAGCGCATATACAATGACTCCTTTGAACACATAACTCCATTTCCCGCAACATACTGCAAGCACTGCAATAAGCGCTACCAGGCCAAACTGATACGCAAGCGATGGCGCAAACATGGACGACAGCACACACAGCAGGATCAAAAGAAGCTTGGTCCTGGGGTCCAGCCAGAACTTTTTTTTCACATTTTTGCAGATCATGCCGTAATACCTGCTTTTTCAAACTGTTTTTTTAACATTTTACAGCCGACTGCTGCACTGACAAGTGCTGCTGCCAGCGTTCCGATCAGCATGGCTGCAAGGATGACGCCATTTCCGGTTGCCTGCATCGTGTCAATATAACCCTGCTCTGTTCCGTTTCCAAGCATGGTCTTTGCCCATCCGTCCGGATCTGCAAAAAACACGAGATAAGAACCGGTTCCTCCAAGACTGTAAAGCATATAGGAAATCGTGTTGATCTTTTTACTGTTGTACTGTCCGAGTCCTGCAACCAGATCCGCCACGATCCCCATAAGGATCGTTCCGAGCGCAAATGCCCAGTGCATCCCGGTCACAAACCAGATGATACCTATCAGCACGCCAAGGATCGTTATCGCAAAACGCTTTTTCACTTTTGCGATCAGTAACAGATAGATCGGTCCGCACAAAATTGCACTCCCCACCGGCATATAAAAGGTGAGCACCGGATTTGGCGCGAAAAAAATGCCGCCTACCATGCTGAAAACCAGCATAAGCGCTGTGAAAATACCAATCGTGACCAGGTCTTTGACCGAAAGTCCCTTCTTTGCTGTTTGATTACTCATATCAATTTTCCTCCTCTTACTGCAGGCGATTGACCATCTGCCCACATTCTGTTAATATGTGATTAGTTCCTGCTAACCGCACTTATACGATACTTATTTCAAAGTCGAACCGCAATACGAAACGGGCAGTTTCGTCTTTTCGTTGCAAAGGTTCGTCTCATCGTTGCAAGGAGGTTACTTTTTGAAAAGCAATATATTAAGTGACTGCTATGAGCCGCTTATGGCAGATCATCATTTTCTTCCGGCGGACGAATCAGCCAACATCCGCTCTGTCGGGCAGTGCTGGACGCTCTCTCCGGAAGTCGGCGAAGGTTCTTACTGGATCTATGCCAAAAAAGATCTTTATGACATTAAGATCCATGATTTTCTTTTTTATGAAGACTGTTTTTTGGAATTTCCGATGCCGGAATGCTTGAGCATCACGCAGTACGAGTCGATCTCCGGAGAAGAGCTTTCTCCGTACCGGCGGCTTTCTGCGGGCTGTATCAAAACTTTTATCGGCGGCTATGAGCCATACAAAGCACTGATCCACAAGCGTATCCCCATCCGTTCCATCGGGATCGAGATCATGCCCGCCTACTATGAAGATTATATGAAAAAGCAGTATCCGGGAGATTATGTAAACCCGTTTACTGCCTTTAAGGAAATTGACCAGACCATGGATTTTCCTGCCATGGCGAAACTGCTCTATGAAGTGAAAAACTATCGGGGCAGCGGGATCGCTGCCGGTCTCTACTATGAGGCAAAAGTTGCGGAAGCGGTTTCTCTTGTGGTCGAAGAACAAAAAAAGCTGGCCAGCCGAAAAGAAAAAAAGCTGACCGCACAGGACGCGGCACAGCTTGAAAATGTCATCGCATATCTGAATGACCATTATGCATTTGAGATTCCATTAGACCGGCTCGCCAGGATCGCCTGCATGGGCACGACCAAGCTAAAGTCGTCCTTCAAGCAGCTCACCGGATGCACGATCACGGAATATATCCAACAGCGCCGGATGAGCCAGGCGGAGCATCTTTTGATCAACACGGATTTTTCCATGGGACAGATCGCAGAAATGATCGGCTACTCCACGTCAAGCCGCTTTGCGGAACTGTTTCGCAAAAGCACCGGAATCCTCCCGGTGGAATACCGGAAACTGGCAAGAGAGAAATAAAAAGTGCCCCGGGAGGCTGATTTTAGCTCTCCCCGGGGCATGATTTTTTATGTTATCTTTCCAGATCAAAGATACTAAGCTGTTCCTCTTTTAATGAACTTACTTTTAGTGAACTTACCTTTAACGATCTTACCTTTCGCTCCGTGATCCTGTCTTTCTCCGTGAGCACCCCACAGAGTAACGGCGCATTTGGATCATACTTTTCCCAGTTTCTGCGGACACACTCTTTGCTCACATTTGCGTAACAATATCTGCATCCGTTTTTACAGGTGTCATAGGCTCCGATCTCCACGCTTTCCACACAGCCGCACGCCGGTCGCTGATTTTTGTCTTTTGCCACTTTTATCGGATAACCGGCAAGTTCCTCGATCAGCGCTTTATCGATACAGCAGTTGTGCACGATCCCGCATTCCGTCAGGTCCGTATACTCCGCACAGCTTCCGACCATCATTCCATTCTTTTTCGCTGTCTCACTCAGTTTTCCTGCAAAGTCCATAAGCTCCGTCTCTTTTAACTCATATGCATGAAGCTCTTCCATCTGCTTTTTGTTCTTCGCGTAAATATCAACAAAGCTGATCACGCATTTATGTGTATATCCCTTTAGCGCATCCGCGATCTGCGCAAATGCCTTTAAGTGGTATTCCGGCGTATAATTTTCCGTAAACAGGATCGGATCATATCGCCATATCACCCGCCTGCTCCCGATCTTGTCCGACAGCCTTTGAAACACCGGGATCATTTTTTCTTTTTTATGCGGGACACCGCACTCCATGTCTTTTCCATATCCGGTCAGTGTGAACTGAAAATAGTACGGATATGCCGCCAGTTCATCCAACCTGTCCATCATCGGCTCCGGATTTTTCGTCCAGAACACCATACAGTCCACAACCGCAGGCGACAGATCTATCCTGCTGACCTGATGCGGATTCATCGGATTTCTGACATATACAAAGCCATCCTTTATCCGGTTATAAAACCATTCGGAATAATAATTCGGGATATCCGTTCTACGGCTTATACTGAGGATCATATTATCCAGTCCTTTTTCCTGTTTTGCAACGTTAAACACTGCATCTTCATATTGATCGTTACATTTGCTCTTGGCATGAAATAAGGCCTCCCATGATTTTATATTCTATCATAGAATACCCAAAAAAACTATTTACAGAAAAACTTTCACGGACTCTGTTTCTCTTATCGAAAAAGGCAAGCAATGCTACAATCAAGCTGCCAAAGGCCATCAGCAATGCTGATATCCCAATGAAAATTGAAATGATCTCATAAGCTGTCATGGGTACTTTCCTTAAAAGACAGTCTGACATAAAAAACGGTATATCCGCAACGGCTTTCTCCGCTATCAAACTACTTTCGAATCACGAGCATTTTATTAGCATTCTTCTGAAATTGATAGCTTGTTACCTTCAACTCTACAACATACCTTTTTTTGAATTCATCAATCACATTTGAAATCATATCAGACTGACAAGCATCCAAATCGACAACTGGAAATATTCGTACTTCTTTGCAAACTCTTAACATTTCATCAATATGACTTATTTATCTGAAGCGTTTTCTTTTCAAAATTGAAATCTGTCGGTGTCAGAGCAAGTAATTATCCCTCACGTATTCCCGTCCAGTAAAGCATTTCAAATGCATAATACGAAATCGGCCTATCTGCCACACATTCCAAAAATCCCTGAAATTTCTCCTGTGTCCAGAACTCCATTTCCTTATTTTCTTCCTTCCCCATAGTTCCGGCTTTTCGTGCCACATTATCCTTTAGCCCATACATATTGACTACATGGTTTAATATGGCACTGAGCTGGTTATGAATCGTTTTCAGATAAGTTTGGGAGAGCAACTCCCCATTATCTTTTTTCAGTTTCATAATCTCATTTTGCCACTGGATCACATCCGAAGTACGAATATCATCCAGTTTCCTTTTCCCGAAATATGGCAGAATCTTAGTCTCAATAATGCGCTTTTTTGTTAGGAACGTATTGCGTTTTATTCTCGGCTCCAAATCCGTCAAATAAATATCCACAAAGCTTTTAAAGCTCATACTGATACTCTGATTCTCTTTCAGCTTGAAGTTCCGCTCCCATTCGAGGGCTTCGCTTTTCTTCGCAAAGCCCCTCTTGGGCTTCTGCTTCCTTTCTCCGGTCAAATCCTTATAATAATTCCTCACCTCCCACATTCCGGTCTTTTTGTTCTTGATAACCGCCATCTATCCCACCTCCTTATCTGTGGACAGTCCGTAGATTCGTTCCACAAAATACTGGGTGCTGACACGCCCTTTTATTGTCACAAATCCTTCAGACTCAAGTTCTGCATTCAGCCGCCGTATCAGCTTATATGCATAGGATAGTGATACGTCCAACATTTCCATGACATCCTGCGCTATTAAAAATCGTTTGTTCTCCATAAGCAAATGCCTCCTCTCTTTCGTTTTATTACTCAGTTCACTTCTGAACTGTTTTGATATGTTTTATATTAGCAGTTCACTTTTGTACTGTTAATGTTATAATCTATGTAAATGCATGATTTGTGCCTCGTGTTTTCGTGCATGCTACAACACGCATTACACTTATAAGGAACAGTTAAAATGGGCGAAAAATTCACCAGCCGGGTAGGCTTTTTGATTAGGAATTTCAGAATTGCGACAGAGATGACACAAAAGGAATTGGCAGATAAATGCGGACTAAACGAATCCACAATCCGAAACTACGAGCTCGGAAACCGATATCCTGACGAGGCGACTTTACTCAATATCGCCAACAATCTAGGTGTCAGTTTTTATGCATTATCAGACCCGGATGTTGCCAATATCTTCAGTGCGCTCCATGTGCTGTTTGATATCGAATGGGCATACGGACTACGTCCCACTATGAAAGACGGAGAAATATGTTTCAAATTTGAAGAGCGGCTTCCAAATGCCGGTCCCCGCCCACAAGAAGACCTTGATTACTTCAAGAAGATGGTTGAGTACTGGGCACGCCTGCGAGACAAACTGGAGGATGGCGAAATAACGGAAACGGAATATTATCTCAAAGAGATAAAATTTCCGATGAATCCAATAGATCCGGATAAGGAATATACTGTTTCGTTAAATCTTGACGATGACGACCAACTACTGGTTCTTGTATTGCTAAAATCGAATCAACTGCAGTAGATAAAGAATTTGTCCCACTCCTAAACAAGGAATTTAAATCATTTAAGAAATTACTTTTTTACAGAATTATTGACTTTGTAAAAGAAAGACCTATCTTATCTATTGTAATCACTTTCATTAGTACAATTATAATAAATATATTATCATCATTTTTGTATGAATTTTTGAAAAATTTTTTATAATTTGATAAACATACCAATCAAGAAAGGACTATACAAACATATGAGATTTTGTGATTTATTTATCAGCTATAAAATCGGATTGAAAAATATCAAAAGCACAATTCCATTCACCAAACTACCACTTTACCGCAAGATTTTTGTAATCATTCTTTTCGCCAGTGCCATTACTAGTGGTATACTTTTAATCTTTCAACAAACATGGGCTTCATATATCCCAATAGTATTAGGAGCTCTATCACTTATAGTATTTTTTATAATTGATTCTACAAAAAGAAATCTTGAAGTAATGCTTCAACAACATTATGCCCCTTATTCCGAAAAAAGAATTAATATGACCATTAATGTATTAAAAGACTACAGAATAGACATTAAAAATCCTGACTCACTTGATATGCTAATCGAAGAAGCAAAACATGCACAAATCCAATGCGATTATATAGCTCCCTTAAAAACTCCCCTTAAAACTTTATGTGCTATAATTGTTCCTATAATTGTCTTTGTCGCGCAAAAAATTGGCAATGCCGCCACCACAGATGAGATGATTACTATGGCAACTCAAGTTATAATTCTTGTATTATTAACTTTTTCACTTATCTTTTCATTAACACCAGTTATAAAAGATATTCTATACAGGGATTACAATAAATACGATGATTTAATATATGATTTACGACAAATAAAACTTTTTTATGGAAAAGAAAATGATACACATACAAATTGAAAAACATGCAGAATAATTCTAAAAATTACTGTCATTTGATTGTCACCAGACATAGAAAGAACCAAGAAACGCCGTAAATTCGGCATTTCTTGGCTCATGTACTTTGCTCAAACTCGCAGAGTCTGGTTTGATTTTGGTTGTTTCAATATAGTTATCTATACTATCTTGTATTGATAACTCACACCTTTTCCACACATTATTTTTCGTTTCACATATTTTTAGTACCAATCCAGTACCATTGCTATATTGTCATTATTGTGTGTAGTTCTGGTGGCTTGCAGGTTTGTTTATTATTCTGAAAATAATTATCTGATGATTTGCAAGTCCACCTATGGAAATTATAATCTCCGGGCAATGTTTTTGCAACAAAAAATTTTGTGGTACTAATGATTCTGAAAATTTATGCTAACTCTTTCCAAATAATCACCTTAACCCCAACTAAGAATCATCCATATTACTTTAGTAATTGTAATTTCAAGATTAATTCATCATTTGTCGATAGCTTTGTATATTTAATTGCATTTTTTATATTACCAGTATTACTTTCAAGTAATATACTATTATCCATTTCTTCAAACACTTTTTCGTATTTTTCAGACTCCAAAGGTTTTACATTTTTTATAGTTCTTAATATATCCTCTTTATTAATTATCCAATCTCTTCTTTTAATATTCTCATTTTCTTTTCTCGATGTTGTCAAAATAACTGTTACATCATTTCCAGCAACTCTTTCATCACTTCCCATTATCTCTATTGCATACGATGTATTTCGCCCTATATCCATATTTATAGTATTAAATGCCTGTCTTCCCCTATACTCTAAAAACATTTTATTTATCAGTAATACATGATTTCTAATTCTGCAAATTCTTTTCACGTCATATTTTATGACATTATCTTCTATTGAAAAATCTATAATAGATACCAATCTATTATTATGACTTGCTCCCATATCATTCACTAATTGCACAACATTAAACCCTAAAATTTCCTCATGCTCTTTTATCAGATCATATTTATTTTTCAAATTTAACAGATGTATTTTTAAATTTTCATAATATTGTTGCCATTCAATTGGCAATAAATATTTTGCCTCTATTTTTAATTCTTGATTTAAGCATATTTCAGATTTTCCAAAATCATTAAATGCACACAAATCTATAATTTCATTATCAATCACTTCTCTCTTTGTACAATCTATTGAAATATTACAACATTTTCCATCCGCATCCAAAAATTTCCCCAACAATAGTTTTTCATAATTATATTTTTCCTTAAAATTTCCCATATCCCTGTTTTTTACTAACTTAATAGGAACCAATTCTGCTATTGGATTCTTTCTTCTACCATTTCTTATTGATAAGTCACATTCTTGTCCTAATAGCAAATAATAATTACCTTTAATGTAAAAAATATCCCCTGTCATTGGTGGTGTCATAAATTCATTGACATGATAATCATACTGTTCAAACCTTTGAAATGCTTCAAAATCATTATTTTCAATTTCTTTAGAAGAAACATTATTGCTCATTCTCTCAAACAAACTCGACAACAGAATCGTTCTCTTAATTTCATTTGCACTATCCTGATATGTATAATATTTTTCTCTCAAATCAATCCACTCATTCAAAATTTCATGATTTGTTATTCCCTCATCTTTTGCCATTGAAGATAAATATACTGCTACATTCATATTTGATGCTGCATAATAAAACGATTTTTTCAACGAGTCCATTCTTTTATTTTTTAGCATAGTAAGCATAATTTTATACTGACTCATTATTAAATGTCTTTTAATTTCATCATCGATACTTTCCGTAGATTTATTAACAAACCCCACATACATTTCATCAGTTTTTCTTGTAATATCTTCCTGTTGTGAACTTAATACAATGCATACACCACTTTTTCTGGCTTGATTATTTGCATACAATTCATCAATGATGTCTTTGCCTCTTGCTTCCCCACCCATAAAATTATCAATAACACAAAGGAAAAATTTGTTTTCTCTAGAAAATAATTTCCAATCTTCTTCCATACACTTAAGATCTGGTGCAGAAAAATCTTTATAAATCCTTAGTGGCAAACTAACACCATCTTCCTTAGATCCGTCAAGCAACCCTCTATATCCTATTGCATTCTCAATTTTTAACCCTATTCCAAATCTTTGAAATAATTCGCTATTTTCTTTTACCTCATCTTCTGTCAGGTTCTCAATCGCATTCTTAAGTTCATCTAATCCATGTTTCTTTATATAAAATTCAACATCTCTTTTAGGCACTGAATCCCATATAAATTGATCCTTACATTCGGAATATACTTCAAATATCTTTATCAGTTTATTTTTTATCTGTTCATCAGAAATATTTGTCACTAAATTTTCTTTTTCGTCATTTGTGAGCATTAAACAATCATACATAACTGACTTTCTAGACAAATCAAACTCAACTGAATCCTCAACTATAATAATTCCAGCAATATTCATCAACGAATAAAATTCATTAAATGCCACATGCTCCATAATATCTCTCCTTATCTGATGCAATCCTTAGGAACTGTAATAGAAAAAATATATCTATTCCCCCATTCATTTGTTTCCTCCAATAATTCGATGTCTGCATTAAAAGATTTCAATAACTTTTTTACAATATACAGCCCCATACCTCTTCCGTCATTTTCCTTTCCGGACTGTAATGCATCAAATAAAATATATTCCATTTTCTTCAATACACCCAATCCCGAATCATATACCCAAATATTTGATTCTGTTTTCTGTTCAACAACTATTTCATTATTGGTTATACAATATTTTTTTTCTTTCAATGCTCTTTTTTCTCTGATATCAATCCAATAGATTGAATTTGTAAAGAGGTTGTATAGCACATGTAGCAGAACTCCCTTAGGCATATACCACAGTGTTTTCAAATTTTTTTGTATAATAGTAATTTTATTCTTTGAAAGTTCCCTTTTTAATTTTCTTTCAATTTCTCCCACTACAGCTCCAACATTTTCACACGCATATTCATCATAATTATTTTTTTTGATAAAGGTTTTTTCCAAAAAATTATATAAATCTGCTACATCTTCTACCTTTCTCAGTAATAAATCACTTTGGTCTTTTATTGGTAATAAATTATCATTATATAGTTTTATGTTTGTATCATAAAGAAATTCCTTCAACACCTCAAAATCACTTTCAATATTATACATGTTAGGATCATTAACTATCGAATGTAACTCATGTGTCATTGTTTCTGTTATTAATCCATTTGCCATTAATTTATAATTGTTAAAT
>OLGM01001007.1_pt1 | contig 14402 bp, 13 predicted proteins | sample 1606001 | NCBI WGS metagenome assembly OLGM01 (sample SAMN03283294) | human gut metagenome | biome: human-associated habitat; material: feces | host: Homo sapiens | place: Peru | collected 2012
ATATAAAATGCCTTAATATCTTTTGGCCAATTTTTAATAAATACTGGTCCATTAAAGTATTCAGTAATATATTTTTCATGTTCTTTAGCAATATCTTCTCCATATTCAGGTTCAAATTCCCATTTAACATCAGCTTTCTTTAAGATAGAAATAACTTCTTCATGGCTAATTCTAACAAACTCACTATTAACTAATTTATTAAGTTTTTCAATTAAACCTTTTTCAACAAAACTATCAAAGAACTCCATCTCTTCTTTACAGTTATCAAGTACATATTTAACAACATACTTTAACATTTCCTCCATGACATCCATATCACCTTCTAGATCACAGAAAGCAATTTCTGGTTCAATCATCCAAAACTCATTAGCATGTGTCTTCGTATTAGAATTTTCTGCTCTAAATGTTGGTCCAAATGTATATGTCTTTTTATAAGCTAAAGCAAATGTCTCTGCTTGTAATTGTCCTGATACAGTAAGTGCTGTTTGTTTACCAAAGAAATCCTTACTATAATCAACCTTACCAAGTTTAGCAATTCTATTTAAATCAAGTGTAGTTACTTGGAACATCTCGCCTGCACCTTCGCAATCACTTGCTGTAATTAATGGTGCATGGAAATATACATATCCATTTTCTTGGAAATATTTATGTATTGCATAAGCTGCTACACTTCTAACTCTAAATACAGCATTAAATAAATTAGTTCTAGGCCTAAGATATGCTTGTTCCCTTAAAAACTCTCTTGTATGTCTCTTTGGTTGAATAGGATAATCCTCACCACAATCTCCAAGTAATTTAATAGACTTAGTCTGTACTTCAAATGCTTGTCCTTTAGCAGGGGACTCAATAACTTCTCCAACTACTTCTATTGCACAACCTACATGTAAAGCTTGTATCTCATCAAAAGACTCTAACTTATTATCATATACTACTTGTACACTCTTAAAAAATGTACCATCATTAAAATCAATAAAACCAAATTCTTTTTGTTTACGATGATTACGAATCCAACCTTGAAGTACAACTTCATGTCCCATATAATCATCTAATTTTTCATATAATTTCTTAACATCTATTGCCATAATATCCTCCTACATATCATAAGCTATCTTCCAAGCAATATTTCTCTTAACTGCTCGATCAATAGTTTCTATATCTATTTTTTTATCAGTAACTGCTTGATAAACTTCATCATACATCTTAACAAAATCTGATGTAATAATCAAATCATCTCCAGAATTAACTGCAAGTACTGCCGCGCTTCCATCTTCTACATAACTACTAACAGCACCCATCGATAAATCATCTGTAATAACAATTCCTGAAAAATTTAACTTTTCTCGTAGCTCTCCAATTACTTTCTTACTTAGTGTTGCTGGATACTCACTATCTATACAATTAATTATATTATGAGAAACAAGTACAGTTGGAACTTTATTCTTAATACCCTCTTCAAATGGTAAATAATCATTCTCTAAAAAGTTTTCATAACTTCTCTCATCTATCGCAACACCTGTATGTGTATCAACATTATTTCCATATCCCGGAAAATGTTTAAGTGAAGAAGAAATACCAACATCATTTGCATACTTAACCATTTTACCAATCAATACTGCAGTCTCCTTAGCATCTCTATTAAATGTTCTATTATTAATAAAATCATTACTATTAATAGATACATCCGCAACAGGTGCTAAATTCAAATTAACTCCAATACTAAGTAATAATGTAGCTTTTTCCTTTTCAGTTTTCTCTAATAACTCTTCTCCACCAGTTTCATAATATTCTCTAGGAGATAAGAATTTACTATCTCTAAAATTAGGATATCTACTAACTCTAGTAACATATCCACCTTCTTCATCTACTGCTACTACTAACGGTATTTTACTAATACTTTGTAAATTATCTATTTCTTCTTTTATTGAATCCTTAGTATGATTATCAAAGTCCTTAGCAAACATAATAAATCCTCCAGGATGATAATCATAAACCCAACTACTAGCTAAATTCTTATCATATCTAACTAAAAATAATTGGCCAATCTTCTCTTCTAATGTCATATCTTTCATTATTTTTGAAGCAGCATCATAATACTTTCCAAATAACTCAGTACTAACATTATCCTTCTTTACATCATTAAGATTACTACTATTATTATCTACTTTTTTTCCAAATTGTTCATCTTTCCAAATAAATACCAAACATCCTATTACTAAAACACTAACTAATATCATTAATATTTTTTTCATATATATCTCCTATTTATTAGTAAACTTCTTAAATTCTACTGGATTACTAGTTTCAAATAAAATATCTTTCTTTATAACCGGATAATACATTTTCAATCTATTAGCATGTAAACATAACCTATTTTCTCTATCCTTAATTCCATATTTATTATCTCCAACTATTGGATTACCTAAACTAGCAAAAGCAACTCTTATCTGATTCTTTCTACCAGTTTCTATATTGATACTAACTAATGAATATTTACCACTATCTTTAATTACTTTATAATTAGTAATTGCTTCTTTTCCATCATCATGTTTCGTAACATATACTAAATTAGTCTTAGTCTCTTTTAAATTTTGTACAATTCTTCCTTCACTCTTTTTCAAATGACCATGTACAACAGCTACATACTCTCTTAAACTAACATAATTATTCCAATTTTCTTGTAATTGATTCTTAATCTTTTCATTTTTAGCAAGTACTACAATACCAGATGTCTCTTTATCTAATCTGTGTACTATAAATATTCTAGCATTTCTATCTTTACTTTTTAAATATTCTGAAACAATATGATACAAAGTCTTTTCTTTTTCTTTAGCCGTCGCTATTGTTAAAAGCCCAGCTGGTTTATTAACAACAATAATATTATCATCTTCAAATAAAACTTCAAAAGGTAATACTTTCTTATTCTTACTATCAGTATCTATTACTATATCCATCCCATTAATTACTGGATAATTATATTGTCTAACTTTAACATTATTAACAAAAATAGATCCATGAGTCAAATACTGTTTAATTTTCTTCTTAGGCATATCTAAATTATTATATAAATAATCTAACAGTTTCCCATTCTTATTAACCTTTATTTTCATATATTACCGCCTCTCCTATACCAACAATTATAATACAATTATCAGTCATATCAAAGAAAAATCTACTTAAATTTCTCCTCTATCCATTTATCTAAACTATTAGTCATAACTTCCTTAGAAACTTCTTTTACTTTATCTATTCCCTTATTTGTAGAAACACCATATCCACTATCTCTAACTAATTCTATATCGTTATCCGATTCCCCTATAGAAATAACTTCTCTATTATCTATCTTTTTCTTATTACAAATAACTTCTACTCCCGTAAATTTATTTATCCCTTCATATACTATATCTACATAATATGTTCCATTAATATAATTTTTAGCACAAGTAATTTTTAAACACAACTTATCTAATCTAGAAATAACTTCTTCTATATCTATATCACTCTTACATACTATTTCTAATTTATATATATCTTTAATATCTTCTAAATTAACAAGTCTAAACTTCCTATCTTTTCTACAAGCATAGATATCATACCCACTAAAAGTATTATAAATTTTCTTAACATTAGAAACCAAAACACTCTTCTTAAATAATATTTTTTCTTTATTAACATCATAAACAACTGCCCCATTAGAAGCAACTACATAATCTAAAAATGAAAAGTCTCTATTATAATAAAGTATATCTCCTAAACATCTACTAGTCGCAATCGTAAATAATACTTTTTTCTCTCTTCTTATCTTATCTATTGCTAAAACAACCGGAAAGCTTATTGCCAACTCTTCTCCTACTAAAGTCCCATCAAAATCACTAACTAATAATTTATACATATCTTATTTCCCCCTAAGTTTAATTAAATCTTCACATTGTATTAATAAAATTATCTCAATCCCAGCTAAAGCATATCCTGCTATTATGTCTGAGGCATAGTGTACTCCAACATATACTCTACTAATTCCAATTCCAAATATTAAAAATCCAAGTATAAGACAACTTACCCATCTCAAATATTTATTCTTTATTCTAACCATAGCTAAGTAAAATAAAAATCCATATACACAAACTGATATCATCGCATGTCCTGATGGAAATGAATATCCACTCTCACTAACAAGTCTTAATATATTAGGTCTATCTCGCTTAACTATATGTTTAATTATTGAGTTTACTATTACTGAATCCAAAGCTGATATAGTTAACAATAAACTATCTTTATTTCTAAATATAGCAATAAATATAACTATTAATCCAATTATTGTCATCGGATTACCAAACCAAGTAATTGCCTTAAAAAAGTTATCTAAAAAACTACATCTAAATCCCATTAAAGTCTCATAAATACTACTATCAAAAACAAGGCTCTTATCAAATAAGACAACTCCTAACATACTAAGAAATATTAATAGAAGTATACTTATAATAATTAAATATTTCTTCTTCATCTTATTCTTCTCCTAACTTATTTCTAACTAAATTTTTATACACATCAACTCCAGGTTGATTAAATGGCTCTACATCAAATAAATATCCCGAATATGCTGCACTCATCATAAAAAATGCACTTAACTTACCAATGTTCTCCTCATTTATCTTATCTATAGTTATAACATTACAAAAAGTATTATTAGAAGAATGTGCTAAAACCACTGAATCTAAAACTAAGTTATTTATATCATCAAGGCTCTTACTCTTATATTTAAAATCAGTAACTTCTAAAATCTTAATAAACGTTTCAAATATAATTGGATTTCCCTCTTGTATAAATTGTCCTAATGAATGCAAATCTCTTGTACCTATCGTAGAAACAGGAAATATACCTTTCTTATCTTTTCCTTCAGTCTCTCCAAACAATTGTTTTAACCATTCTAAATAATAGTTAAACTTCTCTTCATACACTGAATAATTCTCTATATATTTTCCCATATCAAATAGACTTCTTCTACTACAAGCATAAGTATAAGCCATATCTTTTAAAGATTTAAGTCCATCTCTATAACCATTAATTAACTTTTCTATGTCTAAAGAAAATGCCATAGGTAATAAATGTCCTACCGTTATTAATGAATATCTTCCTCCTATATCATCATCTATTACAAAAGATCTATATCCATACTCCCTAACTTCATCTCTTAACTTTCCTGTATCACTATTAGTAGTAACAATTATTCTCTTCTTTATCTCTTCTAAACTATATTTACTCTTCATTAATTCTTTAACTAATTGATAATTAATATCTACTTCCATCGTAGTACCAGTCTTACTAATAACATTAACATAAAAATTCTTATCTTTTAAATATTCCAAAGTTTCACTTATATATCCACTAGATAAATTATTACCCAAATATATTACTCTAAATTTATCTTTATAATAGCCATTAAACAATCTATTTAAGGCACAACTTCCTAAATAAGATCCTCCAATCCCAATAACAACTAAACAGTCAGCTTCAGTCATTATTTCATCTCTAAGTTCTAAAATAGTAGAAACTAGTTTTTTATCTACATCCCTAGTCCAACCAATCATCCCACTATTATTAAACTTCTCATAAATCTCTTCTTTTCTATTTATATTTTTATTAAAGATATCATTATCTAGTTTTGCTAAGTCAAATTTAATCATTAAATCACCCTCAAGACTATTATAACAAAAAAAATAGCCAATCGGCTATTAATTTAACGTACTAACTTCTTATTAGTAGTAGAATGTTCTATTTCACAAAAGCTATAATCATCTGAACCATATATTGGATTCAAAGCATTAAAACAAGCTGAAGCTAACTCATCACGTTCAGAAAATACTACTAACTTTCTCTTTGTAATTCTAGGAGTACAATATGAACTAAAGTCTCCTGCTCTATATTTAAATCTACCTATCTTAACTTCAGTAGGTGCACCATACGCATCACACTCACTTGGAGTACCTAAATAACATTCATAAGCAACTACATCATCATCTATTTTTTTAATAATTTGTGCTCCAACAATATTAATATCAAAGCAAATTGCCTTACCAACACTTATCGCAACTCCACCTTGATTAGCATATAAAGAACGATCTTCTAGTCTTCCTCCACCATCATCATAAATTGGTACTACCATACAATCTTTAGTACTTGATTCTACAATTCTATATTTATTTTCTCTCATTTAAACTCTTCCCCCATAAACAGTTATTGTATTATATCACAAATAATCCCAAAATGCAAAAAAAGTTGTACAAACCACAACTTTTCTATTTTAATAATAAAACTATAACTATACTTCAAAACTTCTTTTGTCTTTATCAACATAGTCTACAACTGCATCTATTCCTAAAGTTTTAAGTATTTCAACTAACTCTTTTTGTAATGCTAAAACTTCATCTTTATTAACATCACTAAATCCATCTATTGGTACAAATATATTACTAGTCTCTTCTGTAACTTTACTTTTCTCTCCTTGTCTCCAAGTCCATCTTCTAGTTTTAACATCATCACCAGAAACGTAAACTATTTCTCCAACTTCTGGATGTTCAATTTCTTCACTTCCAAATGGAACGAATGTATCAGATTCTACTGCACCTCTTATTTCTAAATCTCCTTTAAAGTTATCAACATCATGTACTCCTACAGGTAAAATATATTTAATAGATAGTGCATTACATATATCAACAATAGGATTAATATGAGGTATTTCTCCTCCTTTAGAAATCCTTGTCATTAAAGCTTCTATTGAACACATAAATTTATTAGGATTAATTCCTAAATTTCTAAATGCATCACGATAAGGAATGATTAATGGATTCTCTTTAACACGTTCTTCGCCAAGTCTTTCCTTAGCACTCTTAATAGATTCTTCTAACATTTTATCTGTGAAAGCTAGTTTTGTTTTATTATCAAAATTATTAAAATAAACTATCCCAAAATATGCATTTGGAACCTTTTCAAAAAATTCTTCTGAAACCATAAATTTCATAATTAATCATCTCCAATAATAATTATAACAAAAAATCAACAAAAATAAAGGGCTCCATTTAGAGTCCCATAAAACTACATATCCCTATTCTTATTTTTTATTACAATTAAACTTCCAACAGCAATCAAAAGCACAACTCCAAGCACCATATAAGCTGCAGATACTGTATCAGGATTAGTTACTCTTTTATATATTGCACTAACAGTAACTTTTCCCTCTGGCATTACAAATGTCCCATCACTATTAACTTCTATCTCTTTACCAGACTCATCTTTAACAATAATTCTAGCTAAACTATACCCTTCTTTAACTAATACTTTTACTTTAACCATCTCTCCTGGATAAGCATCAGATTTAACACTAATAGTACCACCATCAACTTCTTCCTTAGCTACCGGAAACATATCATACGTGTATTTAACAACAGGATAAGTACACTTATTACCAACAATATAAGTACTTATCTCAAAATCCACACGCTCTGGAATATCTATAGGATCATATAATAAATATCCATTACGACTACCATTCTTATCATAGTTATCAATTATATTAAAAGCAAATGACAAATTATTAGAATAAGTTTTTTCAAAAATCTTATTACCATTATAATCATATTTTATAATAAAAGTTTTTGAAATATCACCATAGACTTCACCAGTAACTAAATATCCATCATAACTACCATCTGGCAAATAACTACTTATAACATCAACATAAAACGATTCAACCGTACTATCATAACTAGCTCTAAATATTTCATTACCATCCAAATCATATTTAATTAATGTACCAACATAATCATTATCATAACCACCAGCAATAACTACAATTCCATCAATGACACCATTCTTATCATAACTATAATTAATGTTACCAACAGAAAACCCAATATTTTTCTCCCACATTGTTTGATTAGTAGAAAAATCGATTCTTCTAACCATATTATTATAATCAGTTTCAAAAACAGAAACTATATTACTATTAACTACATAATACAAATTTCGATTCTTTATATATTTGTTAACATTTTTCTCCCAAATAATGTTCCCTTTTAAATCTAATTTAAGTACTACATAACCAGGATCAACATTTAAATCTGAAGAAGTTGTTCGAAGTATTAAAATATATCCATCAAGTTTTCCATTATCATCATAGCTATTTAAACTAGCATAATCATAATCATTGCCATTCCCACCATATTGCCTTTGAAAAACAACACTATCATTATCATCATAACCAGTAATTAAAAGATCTGAACTTCCTCTCACATCATAGCCACCATCAGAACGTATCAATTGCACATCAAGATTAGAAGTTACACCACTTTTTCTATAAATAATTTCATTATTTAAACCTTGTTTTACAATAGAAGACGAATTACGATCACCAAAAAATAAATAGCCATCCATATTTCCATCATTATCATAACTTGGTAATGCAGTAACCCACCTAAAACAATTATTCCAGTTCTCATTATAAGTAAGTTTTAAATCAAGAGCCTTAATTTCACTTGGTAAAAATAAAATTCCTACCAAAGCCATTAAAATAAAAACATATCTCCTCATTTTCATAACTATACCTCTCTATCTTATAAAAATATTATATCAAAATAAAAAGAATTATCAAATACCAACATTCAATAATTCTTCTTAATAATCTACATATCTTTATTATCTTTTTGTTTAACAACAATTAAACTTCCAACTGCTATCAATAGTACAATACCAAGAACCATATAAGCAGCAGATACTGTATCCGGATTAGTTATTCTTTTATATATCGCACTAACAGTAACTTTTCCTTCTGGCATTACAAAAGTTCCATCACTATTAACTTCTATTTCTTTACCAGTCTCATCTTTAACAATAATCCTAGCTAAAGTGTATCCTTCTTTAACTACTACATTAACCTTAACTAACTCACCAGGATAAGCATCAGACTTAACAGTAATAGCTCCTCCATCAGTTTCTTTCTTAGCTACTGGGAATGTATCATACGTGTATTTAGCAATAATCAAATTGGTACAGCCATCTTGACCAGGTAATGCTGTTTCATTTTGAGTTTCGATTTCTCTTTTCTTTTCTCGAATTTGAAACTTAGTGGAATACAATAGATAACCATTTTGATTACCAAATTTATCGAAATTATTAACTAACTTAAAGGCTATATTACTATTATTTGAATAAACTATCTCATATACCTTTTTTCCATTAAGATCATACTTAACTAAAAAAGTTCTATTATCATCAGAAGCTGCCGTAACTATATAGCCATCATAAGTTCCATCTGGTAAATAACTACCTGTAACATCAAAATACATAGAAGATACAACTTTACCATCATAACTACTTCTAAATATTTCATTACCATTCAAATCATACTTAGCTATTATTCCAGAATAATTATTATTACCACTAATACCACCAACAACCACAACACCATCAATAACACCATTCTTGTCATAACTATAATTAATATTATTAATTTCAATACCTGTTTCTTTTTCCCAAGCAACATCTCCAGTAACAAAATCCTCACTAGTCAATTTAGTATTATTTGTCACATCAATTGCATAAATAGACTGATTCTTCGTATAAAGTAATACCCCTAAACGAAATTGTTCATTGAAGTTTTTTACCCAAACAATATCACCATCTAAACCAACTTTTAATAAAGTAAACCCCTGTTCAATACCTAAATCAGAAGAAGTAGTAATAAATGCGATTAAATACCCATCTAAAACTCCATTATTATCATATGAATTAATGGCTTCTGGATCTGCATCAATACCATTACCACCATATTGTTTTTCAAAAATAACATTGTCGTTTTCATCATAACCAGTAATTAAAATATCAGCCTCACCCTTAACGACATAACCACCACTATTAGAAGAAGCAATTGTCGAAACATCAACATTAGATGCCTCAAAAGTCTTATCTTTATAAACTATCTTATTATTAAGATCAAGCTTTGCAATACCAATACCAGAAGAATTACCATTTTGTTTTAATTGCTTACTATTATAAATAACTAAATTACCATCTACATTTCCAGCATTATCATAACTAGGTAATGTCCACACATCATCAACACACTCATTCCATTTTTCATTATACGTAAGTTTTAAATCAAGAGCTTGAACACTACTAGGTAATATTAAAATAGCCACCAAAAACATTAAAGTAAAAATACATCTTTTTAACCTCATAACTACACCTCTATACTATAATTCATACTACAATTATAACACGAAAAAAGAAAAAGTCACTAAATATTTCTATTTCGTAACTTCTTCTTTTGTAAGTGAATTATATATAACTATTATTCTACTTGACTTATCACTTAAAAGACCGTTATTCTCAAGTTGTCTTTTAACCTCCATAGCAACGCCTCTAGATCCATCAAGCAAACTAACTCCTGGCATCTCTTTGAGTATTTCTTCTTTTATAAATGGATAATGCGTACAACCTAAAACGATCGAGTCGATCTCCTTATCCTTATACTCTCTAAAAGTTTCCTTTAATATCTCCTCAATTCTTTCTTGATCATTATCCTCTATAGCATTAGCAAGACCAGGACAAGCAACTAAATAAATATTTTGATCTTTTCTTATATTATCTCGAATAAGCTCCATTGTCCTTTCGGACTCAATAGTAGCAGGAGTAGCCATTACTAGAGTATTTTTAAAATCTCTATCACACGCAACTTTAATAGCGGGAACTGTTCCTACAAAAATAATATCTTTATACTTTTCTCTTAAATACTTCATACATCTAGTAGTAGCCGTATTACAAGCAATAACAATCAATCTACATCCTTTATTAACTAAATAGTCAACTACTCCTGAAGTAATTCTAAATAACTCTTCATCACTTTTTTCTCCATACGGATTATTTAAACTATCTCCATAATAATAAAAATCCTCATTAGGTAATATCTTTTCTAACTCACTAAGTACACTTAAACCACCAATTCCCGAATCAAATACTCCAACTATATCACTCATAACATCCTCCACTATATTTTATTTAAGTAACTCCTCAAAAATATCACAAACATTTTCAATAACAAGTTCCTTATTATTACATCTACTATCTCTAACAGCTTCTACTAGTCTATGATAATACTTCTTATTTTCTCTATCAAAAACACTAACAAAAACAACATTATCTTCTCCATACGGATTATTTTTATCAACTCTATTTAACTTACCAGTAATACCAACACCAAAATCACTACCTGTAAACTCACTAATATTAAAAGCCATACTATCAGCAACTTCAAAACTATATACTGAATACTTATCAATTAATTCTTTAGAAACTCCCATTTTAATCTTATATTCATTAGAATAAGTAACCGCACTAAACTTTAATATATCACTAGCTCCTTCAATATTAGTGATCTCATTAGCAAAACCTCCACCAGTGCAAGACTCCATTGAGGATATTGTTTTCTTTTTATCTATTAACTTTAAAACTAAATCTTTTATTTTCATAATATCACCAACATTATTATAACCCAAAACCCTAAATTTGTCTTTAATACAAACAAAAAAAGACTCTATTTATGAGTCCCCTTTGTAATTATAAACGATACCCCGACTTTTTCATTAACTATAACAATATCATAGTTCATAAGATTAAGAGTCTTTTTAACAATAGACAAGCCAAGCCCAAATTCGCCTTTAATTCCCTTTCGGAACGGAGTAAATATTCCATCAAGGAAATCACTATTAATATTATCACCATCATTGTATAAAATTAATTTATTTTGCTTAGCTGTAATTTTTATAGTTGTAGTAGCATATCTTATAAAATTACTAAGTAAATTATCAAGTATTGTTTCCCAGTTTTCAACAGTTCCAACGAATTGACTCTTTTTATCATATTCAACTATAAAATTCAATTCTTTTCTATGGAACTTAAACTTTTCTACTTCCGTCTTAATAATATTTTCCATATCAACTGGTACTAACTTTATGTTTTTAGAATTTTTAAGATAATCGAGTTTGTTTAAGTAAAGAAGTGAGTGTACTTTTTGTTCTAATTTAGAAGTCTGTTCTCTAATAACGTTAAGTGCTGTAGCTTCATCTTCAACTTTATCATCAACAGCTTCTATATATGATTTTATAACGGTGAGAGGTGTCTTAAAATCATGTGATATATTTTGATACATCTGATTACGATATTCTTCTTGATTTATTAAAGAAATTCGCATATCTTCTATTGCTAAAGCAAGTGACTTAATCTCATCATCTACTTCAAAATCTATTTTATGATTATAATCGGGATTATCTATATTATCAATCTTATTCTTCAACTTCTCAATCTTTTTAACTATAATTGTTGACCAAGCAATTAGAATAAGACCAATAAGTAAACATGTACCTAATACTATTGGAAATATTGCCCCCAATATATCTGTCTTTGTCTTATTTATATAACTGTCGTTTGTAATAGCGATCTTTTTAACTTTTTCATTTTCGATAGCATAATAGTAATAAAACTTATGTTTATACTGAATCTTACCATAATCATTATTTATTTTTTCTAACAAAGCTGTAACATTATCAATACCAAGTTCACCACTCAAGTTCTCTGTTGTTAAAACATTATCACCTACAACATAAATGTAAGCAATCTCTGTATCAAGTAATTTATAGTCAACATTGGCATTAACTAATTGTAATGGTTCTCTTAAATAATTATATATATTATTTTCAGCAACTGGAATCAACATCTTTGGTAATACTAAACCTAATAATATAAAAAGTAATACGAATATAAAACCTACAAGCCAAACTAATTGTTTACTAAGTTTGTTAATACGCTTCATGATAGTCTGTACCCATACCTATAGATTGAATTCAAATTAAGCTTTGGAAGTTTCTTTCTAAGTCTTCTAACCAAGTCATCTACAACTCGATCAGAACCAAAGTAATCACTACCCCATATAGCATCTAATATTTCATCTCTTGTAAACGACTTATCTCTATTCTTTAAAAATAGTACTAATAAGTCAAACTCTAATGTTGTTAATTTTACTTCTTTTCCTTCTTCAAAAACCATTCTCTTCGTTAAATCTACGCTGTAATCTTCATAAGTTATCAATGTTGTACTTTCATCTTTATAAACCCTTTTAATAATTTTATTAACTCTAAGAACTAATTCTTTACTGGAATAAGGTTTAGTAATATAATCATCGCTACCAAGTTCAAGTCCAAGTATTTTATCTAAGTCTTGATCTCTTGCTGATGTAAATATAACTGGAACTTCTTCATCTTTTTCTCTAATAGCTTTAATTATATCGTATCCATTAATATCATCGCCAAGCATAATATCTAAAATCCAAATATGTACTTCATTTCCAATATAGTTAATTGCATCACTTCCTTTAGTAAAGCTAACTACATTATACCCAGCTTTTTCTAAATAAGTCTTAATTAAGTTTGCTAAATCGACTTCATCTTCTACCAAACAAACAGTATACATATCATATCACCACCAATAGTATAACACTATTTTCTAAATTATTCTATAATCTAATAAGCAACCCTCCTTATATATATAAAGTAAAGTAGTTTAACATTCATTTGCATTTTTCTAATTATCTAACCTTATACTAATTCCTCCTTTCTACACCTCTATAGTAACACTTAATTGTTGTCGAATTATTGGAACTTTATGTGAAATTATGTGAAAAAAATAAGACTTATCTCTGCTGACAAGTCTCAGTTCTATTTTTTATTATTACTTTCTTTAGTTTCGTGCTTACTGCTAATCAACTTCTGATTATTTTCCTCCACATATCTTTTTAAAGTATCCTGATGTAATAACGCTGCGTTTATTAGTACTTCTCTTGATAAATAAGCAGCATTTAAAAGGTCCAATTCTTCTTTAGCTAAAGTCTCACACTGTTTACTATCAAAACCAACTTTATTCAAGGAATATACATAAGACTGATATAAAAGTAAATCAACACTCTCAGGCTGTCTAGCAAATTTAGAAGAAACCTCCTTAGAATTATCTTTTTCTCCCACAATAACAGAAAAAGCTAAAGTATAAAAAAATTCATCTATATTATTACCAAAATAATGTATAGCATCTTCATCAAGAAAAACATCTTCATCCTCTAATATCTCTTTTGGTAAATATTTTTGCCACTCACATCCAGGCATAAATGCTATATATGGATCAACAGCTAGACTTACATATCCATCATGAGTATATGATAAGTGTGCACCCTTACAACAAGCTTTAGTAGGAACATTCCTTTTCCATAATACTCTTAAACACATTTCTAACGCTACCGATCCTTCAGAAAAATCTTTTAATTGACTTTTCAATTCATCTTTTGAAATATCTTTATAATAAACTGT
>OLGM01001010.1_pt1 | contig 14367 bp, 12 predicted proteins | sample 1606001 | NCBI WGS metagenome assembly OLGM01 (sample SAMN03283294) | human gut metagenome | biome: human-associated habitat; material: feces | host: Homo sapiens | place: Peru | collected 2012
CCGGAGGAGAGAAACGCCGCCTCTACCTGCTGACCATCCTGATGAGGCAGCCGAACCTGCTGATAATGGACGAGCCGACGAACGATCTGGACATCGTGACCATAAATATTCTTGAAGAGTATCTGAAAGAGTTCAAGGGCACTTTGATCCTTGTCTCCCACGACCGTCATTTTCTGGACCGCTTGGTGGACCATCTGTTTGTCTTCTGCGGCGATGGTGAGGTCAAGGACTTCATCGGCAGCTACAGCCAGTATCGTGAGTTCATCAAGGACTATGAGGCCGAGAAACGCGCCAAGGCCCGTGAGGAGGAACGTGCCTCTAAGTCCGCCGCTGTTGTCGGCTCACTTTCAGCCTCGTCTCCGCTTGACGCCGGTGCTTCATCCAAGCCTTCCCGTCCCGATGCTCCCCGCAAGCTAAGCTATAAGGAACAGCGTGAGCTTGAGCAACTTGAGAAAGACATCGAGTCCCTCACCGCCGAGAAGTCCGACCTGGAGTCCAAGATGAATGGCGGCCTCACCGACCCCGCCGAGCTCCAGAAGGTCACCACCCGTTTCGCCGAGGTCTCCTCGGAACTCGACACCAAGGAAACCCGCTGGCTTGAGCTCTCCGTCTGACATCTCCTGTACCTACAAATCGAAAGAGTCGTGCAAGGGACTTGCTGGCTTGTGCCCTCCATCTGTCACTTTCTGCACCATCCTCAATAGAATCAGGCTATGGAGGCGTGAATCGTAATGTGTTGTAAATGAATATGTTCGTAAAGGCTGCCATCTGAAAATGACCGGCAGCCTTTCGTAACTCGCACTGAATCAATGGGTGTGATTCCACATTATGATTGTGAAGAAGACTGTGACCACTTGGTCAACAATCGAATCAATGTTGACTTTACGCTAACTCGTCGGCCAGATTATCAACTTGTTCCTTTGTAAGTCCGCAGAACCGCATCACGAGTTCCTTGGCCATTCCGCCAAGAAGCATAGCTTTGGCTACCTCTGCCTTTCCTTCTGCCTTTCCTTCAGCCTTTCCTTCAGCCTTTCCTTCAGCCTTTCCTTTTGCTGTCCCGTCAGCGATTCCCTTTGCCTCTCCGTCGGCGTATCCTTTCTCGAAGCCCTTGCGCTCGGCGAATTCCCGCTGCGCCAGAATGTCCCACTCGTTCATCTTGTCAATTTCGTATTTAAGTTTCTTATCCTTGTCGAACGCCGCGACCTCGCACGCCTCGGCGAGCCGTCTGGAAATTCCTCCGGCCTCCTCGATCCATTCGGGGACCCTTTGGAAGCCCTCACTGTTCCTGAATATGTAGAACAGCCTGTCGAACTCCGTCACGCACTCCTCCAGCGTCTTGGTGAACAGCGTCATCTCCACAAAGATAATACTAATTGTATGATTCGCAACCATTCCGGTGCGTCTTTCTGTGAACTGCCAGTACGAGATGAAGTGGTCGGTGTCCCAGAGGGACTCGTCGTCGTGCTTCAGGTGATAGTTCAGGAACGACACCACATAGACCGGACGTAGTCCCTTGTATCGTTCCCCGTCCGACAGTTCAAGATGGTAGAGCCCCGACGCGTAATAGACGCACCTTTCGAAGAAGTTGTCCTCCTCGGCGGCCTGCATCTCCACAACAAAAGTTCTGCCTGATTTGTCACGGCAGACCAGATCCAGCACTGTCTTTTTCCCATAGGGTACATCCCGCCGCTGCTCGCGGTCGGAATATTCGGTGATGTCATCGATTCTGGCCTCTGAGGGTAGGATCATGTTCAGCACCCCGATTAGGATGTCCTTGTTGTTTTTGTCGGCGAACACCGCCTTGAATCCGACGTCGCTCCGCAGGTTGACGAACGGGGCGAGCTCATTTTTGTCTTTAAAGAAGTCCATATATTTAGGTGTTAAATATTTGAACCGCAATAATATGGACAAAAAACGTAAAAAACGAAAAGAAACATATTCAAAACATAAGAAACAGAAAAATCGTCTTAAAAAACAGAAATATTTTTCTTCCTATTTTCCGCAGTTTTTGACTTTTAGTCCAGCAATCGGCCCTACAGTCACGTGAGAGGGGCCTCAAGCGGCTTGAGAAGCGCTTCAGGACGGGCAGGATCACCAAGGACAAGCTGAACAACCGCGGTTACAACCGCTTCCTCACCATGACGGGGGACGCCACGGTCGGGATAGACTACGACAAGGTCGCCAGGGACGAGCGCCTGGACGGCTACAAGGGCTACACAACAAACAGCACGCTCACGGATGACAGGGTGATAGAGGAATATGGATACCTCTTCATGATAGAACGCGCCTTCCGCCTCTGCAAGACGGACCTTGACATCCGTCCGATGTATCATAGGCTCTTCAATAGGATTGAGGCCCACGTCTGCATATGTTTCGTGGCATACACGATCATGCTAGAGTTGGAGCGCGTCTTGAAGGCCGCGGGATCCGGGATATCACTGGACAGGGCCCGCTTCCTCGCGGAGAAAATATATCAGATCGATTACATCAATCCATACGACAACAAGCGAAAGTCAGTGCTCCTGCACACCAAAGAGGAGCCAGAAGTCACCGAGTTGCTTGACATCATCTCGGCCAACTGCTAAAATGGGTGTCCCATTGCGGAAAACAGGAAATACAAGGAGGTCGCCGAGTTGTTGAATATCTCCGAAGACAAGGTTGACAACAACATCCGTTTCGTCCGCAAAGCCCTCCAGTCCAGCCTGAAAGACTACCTCCCTGTGATTCTCCTTACCTTCATCAGTATCAAATAGATGGTTGGAAGGCAACAGAAAAACTCAATTGTTTTCTGAGAGTTAATCTACCTGAACAGCCTGTCGATGTCCTTGACGGTGTGCGGGAGGGCGAAGACGACGACTCGGTCGTAGGGCTCTATGCGGGTGGATCCGATCGCGATGTAGGATTCGCTGCCTCGGATGAGGCCGCCGATCACGGCGTCTTTCGGGAACGAGATGTCTTTCAGGGTGCCTTTCGTGATGGCACTGTTCGGGGCGACGGTATATTCAAGAACCTCCGCGTCCGTGCCGCTCATATACTTGACCAGGCGGGCCTTGCCGCTTAGGGTGAACTTGAACAGGCGGCCGGCGGTGATCAGTTTCTTGTTGATGACCGAGTCCACGCCCATCTCCTCGGCAAGGTGGATGTACTCGATGTTCTCGACCTCGGCGATGGTCCTGTCAACGCCGAATTTCTTCGCCACCACGCAGGCCAGCACATTGGCCTCGTCGTTGCCGGTCAGGGCCAGAAATGCGTCGTAGTCCTTGATCCCTTCCTCCAGAAGCAGGTCGGAGTTCCTGCCGTCACCGATGACGATGATCACATTGTCCGGCAGCCTTTCCGACAGAATCATTCCACGCTCCTTGTCCCGCTCCAGAATCTTCACGGAACTGATTTTCTGGCTGAGCCTTGCGGCGACCAGCTCGGCGATGTCCGATCCGCCGAGGATCATCACCTTGTCGATCTCTATGTTGCTCTTGCCGAGGAACTTCATCAGGAATGCCATACCTTCGCGGGTGGCTATGATGAAGACCAAGTCATTGAACATAAACTTGGTGTCGTACTTCGGCATAATGGTCTTGCCACCGCGTGAGATAGCGATCACACGGAACTGCAACTCGTCACTTGTCGCTATGGCGGCGAACTCAGCGAGCTTCATGTCCAGAAGAGGGGAGTCCTCCTCCAGCTTGAACACCTCGACCTGAAGCTTTCCACGGGCGAAATCCATCGACTCGGTCGAGGACGAGTGCTTCAGCAGATCGAAGATCTCATCGGCGGCGAGCCTCTCGGGATAGAACATCAACTCGATGCCCATCTGCTTGAACAGCAGCTTGTTCTCGGCCGAGAGAAAGTCGTTGTCGTCAATTCGGGCTGTAACTTTCTTGGCTCCGAGATTTTTGGCGAGCAGCGCGCTCACGATGTTCACATCCTGTGGCACGAAAGGCACGACGGAGATGAACAGATCAGCGTCCTGCACGTCGGCCTCGCGCATCACCCTCAGCGAGGATGGCGCTCCTTCGATGGCGATCACGTCGGCTATCGAGCTGATGTTGGCAAGCCTCTGCGGATCATCGTCAATGACGGTTATGTCATTGGCCTCAAGACTAAGCATCTTCGCCAGATGCGAACCTACCTCGCCGGCTCCCTGAATGACGATTTTCATATCAACTTTCTTAAATATTCAAAAATTCCGTTCCCCTTGAGCATAGCAAGCGGCACGATCCACTCCGGGAAAAGCGCCGGAACATCAATCCTGCGGTGTGTGTCGGCATATTCCTGAATCGCCTTGACATCTGGCCTGACCTCCAGTCGCCGGAACTCCTTGTGCGCCTCCCAAACCGCCTTGAAGCAGTCTTTCTTGCCTGTCAGCAGATAGACAAGCGCAGAGCAGCCGTCCAAGCACATTCTTAGGAATATGGTGCCTCGGGCGCGTCTGCAAGCCTTGACGGCAGCCTTTTCCGGCGTCAGCTCCCTCACTTCCTGCAGTGAATATGTCTTCGCGAGGTTGTTCTGGAGCATCAGCAGATTGTTCCGGTAGTTCAGCTTCAGTTTCCACGGAGAGTCGTTCGGCAGTGTGCCGCCGCCAAGATGCCACACAACCGACTGAGGCACAACGAATATGCTTTTTCCCTCCAGTTGAAGTCGCCAGCAGAGATCAATCTCCTCCATGTGGGCGAAGAACCTGTCGTCCAGCCCTCCCATTTTTGAATATTCCGTCTTGCGGACCATCAGGCACGCTCCTGTGGCCCAGAAGACCTTGGCCGGAGAATCGTACTGGCCGTTGTCCTTCTCAACTCTCTTGAGAACCCTTCCGCGGCAGAACGGATAGCCGAAACGATCCAGCATTCCGCCGGCCGCTCCTGCATATTCAAAGGAGTCTTTTTCGTACCACGAATGGAGTTTCGGGGCGCAGGCGGCGCAGTCCTGGTGGCTGTCCATCCAGTCGGTGAGCGGTTTCAACCAATCTTGGGGAACCTCGATGTCAGAGTTTATGAGCACGAAATATTCAAGATCTCCGGCGTCCGGCAGCTCGCATACAGCCTTGAAGGCCCTGTTGTAGCCACCGGTGAAGCCGTAGTTCTTGTCCATGCGGATCTGCCGCACTGTCGGGAACTTCTCGGACAGCATCTCCATCGAACCGTCCGTGGATGCGCTGTCAGCGACCATGATCTCCGCCCCGTCCGTGGCCGAGGCCAGCAGGCCGGGCAGGAAACGCTCAAGATATTCCTTTGTGTTCCAGTTCAGTATGACAACAGCCGTGCGCATCTTCCTTGATTACTCTTTGTGGCAGTCGCCGTTGCCGTGGCAGCATTCGCCGTCCTTCTTGCCTTCTCCGTGGCAGCACTCGCCATCCTTGTGACCTTCGCCGTGGCAGCCGCCCTCGCCCTTGTGGCAGTGGCACTCGTGCTCTTCCTGTGGGAGGAACTCGCCGTGGAGGCCTTCCTTGAGCTCTTTCTCCGTAGCTTCCCTGACGCTGACCACCTTGCCGGTGAAGTTGAGGGTCTTGCCGGCCATCGGGTGGTTGAAGTCCATCACAACGGTGTCTGGCTTGACCTCGTGAACGGTTCCCTGTACGACCTGGCCAGTGTTGCTGAGCATAGGGATGATCTGGCCTACGACGAGAAGATCCTCGCGAACTTTCCCGTCGATCTCAAAAGCGGCCTTAGGCAGCTCGAAGAGACGGCTGGCGTCGAATGTGCCGTAGCCTTCCTCCGGAGTGAGGGTGAACGCGAACTCGTCGCCCGGCTCCTTGCCCTCGACCTCGCTCTCGAATTTAGGAAGAAGCATATGTGTCCCGTGAATGTAGCCAAGCGGACGCTCCTGCGTCGCCTTGTCGGCGAGTTTTCCGTCCACAATCAGTTCGTAGGTCAGCTCGACCACATTGTTTTTCTGTACTTTCATAATGATGTCTTATTGTTAATGAATTTATTTTCTGTTTGTTATGAACTGCTGACGATTCCGCGTCACGCGCTGAAATCAACATTTCCGAACGCTAAGGTAGGAATAAGTTTTGACTTACAGAACCTCGCATCGTTTCCGGCGGCCAAAAGATTGTTCCAAAGGGTGAGGAGATTGCCGGTTATGAGCATCTCCCTTACCGGATGGACGATCTTTCCGTCCTTGAAAAGGAAGCCTTCGACTCCGAAGGAGAAGTCGCCGGTGGCTGAGTTGCTGTTGCCGCCGTTGAAGCCGGTGACAAGGATGCCTTCGCCGACTATACGCATCAGTTCCTCCTTGCCGCAGGTCGCTTCGACAGGCTCAGCGACCGATGGCGCGAAACAAGGCAAAACCACCGGTCTCGTAGCGTCCTCAACCGTAGCCTCGACCCCCATCTTCCTCGACATATAAGTATTGACGAAATATTCCTTCACAACCCCGTTCTCAACAATCGGCATCTCCGCGGTCGCAACCCCTTCAGAATCAAACAGCCTCGACCCCGTCTCCCCGACGCTCACCGGCCTGTCCCATATATTCAGCCACTCCGGAAACATCTTCTTCCCCAGCGAATCCAGCATAAACGAATTCTTCTGCTGCAATGAATATCCTCCCAGAGCGTTCAGCACAGGCGTCACAAGCCTCGATGCCACCTCGCTTTCAATGACCATCGAATATTTCCCGCTCTCGATCTTGACCGGGCCTATCTGTGACATCGCCCGCTTGAACGCTATCTCACCGCAGTCCTTGATATTCAGATCCTTGAGCATCGGTGTGGCGTCCCACCAGTAACTGCTGAACCTGTTCCCGTCCGCATCCTGCACGGTCACCTCGACCCCATATTCAAAGGAAGTCTCGGTGTGGCGGCATCTAAGTCCGTTGGAATCAAGCACAAGCGAGTCGAAGATGGAATCTGAATATTCCCCCTCCTCCGAGATGAGTCCTTCGCCACAGTGCATTTTGAATATGCTCGCGTCGATCGCCATCCTTAGTCTTTCGTCCGATGTCAGGGCCGGATAAGTCTCGTCATAAAGTCCGAGTTCCTTGCCGGTCACGGCGTTTTTCGCCGTTCTGGACGGATCCGGCAAGTCTCTGCAAGGGTCTTCCGCAAGCATCCTGACCGTTGCGATCGCCTTTTTCAGGAAATCATCCAATTCGCTTTCCACCAGCCGGTTGGTGGAGAAACTGCCAAATTTCCCGTCCACGAAAAGGCAGACGCTGATCGATCTGTCCAGACAGTGCGAGACCTTGTCAAGTTCTCCGTTAAGGGTTCCGAACAGCTCCATCAGGCTCTTGTTCAGCGTGATGCGCACCTTGTCCGCTCCAAGTGCCAGAGACTTCTCCAGACATTTCTCCGCGACGAGAATCTCCTCCGCAGTCAACATTCCGTTTATCTCTTCCATCTTATTCTCCTCCAACTGTAAGCTTGTTGATCAGCACGGTAGGGATTCCGCAGGAGACCGGGCAACTCTGTCCCTTTCCGCACGTCCAGGCCCCCTCGTCAATCTTCAGGTCATTCCCCACGGCCACAATGTAGGCCAATGCTTGCGGCCCGTTACCGATGATGTTTATGTCCTTGACCGGCTGGGTCAGCCGTCCGTTCTCGATCAGGAATCCGCTCTTGACAAAGAACGTGAAATCTCCTTCACCGATCTGAACCTCACCGTTGCTGAACTGATCCACATATATTCCTTTCTTCACGGATGCGATGATGCTTTCCTTGTCGGCCTTGCCGCTTTCCATATATGTCGCCCTCATTCTCGGGATCGGAGCGTAACGGAATGATTCCCGCCGTCCGTTGCCGGTAGGGGAGACCCCGTAGAATCCGGCGCTGATCCTGTCGTGCAGGTATGAGGTCAGAATCCCGTCCTTTACCATATATGTCTTTTGTCCCGGAACGCCCTCGTCGTCGAAATTGATGGAACCTCTATTGAACGGAATCGTGCCGTCATCCACGATCGAGATGCTTTCGTCGCAGATTTTCTGTCCCATTTTCTCTGAGAAGACTGACTGGCCTTTCCTGTTGAAATCCGCCTCGAAAGCGTGTCCCATAGCCTCGTGCAGCAATATCCCCGAAGCTCCGGCACCCATCACGACAGGCATCTGCCCGCCTTTCGGGCGTTTGGCCACGAAACGGTCGTCTATCCCCGCCTCAATGCTGTCCGCGATCTCGTCCAGAAGCGATTCCGTAAGCATCTCTGTGCCCGCTCGGTACGCCCTGGAGGTGTTTTTGCTCTCGATCTTGCCGTCCTGGCTGAACACGACTGAGGCTGACAGGATTCCCATCGGCCTTGTCTCGAATGTCAATTCTCCCAAGGAGTTGAACATCAGGATATCGCTTACTTGTCCGGAGAACGAGACGATGATCTTCACTATTCTGGAGTCTTTCGCGGCAATCTTCTCCTTCAATTTTTCCAGCCACGGGACAAGCTGCGTCGCGTCGGATGATCTCCAATCATATTCATAAGAATATCTGTCCTTAGGCGCTGTGACGGTTCTGCAGCAAATCGCAGACGCTGTTCCGGTGCCGCCTTCCGCTATCTTGGAGGCCGCCAGGGCCGCCTCGGCCATCGAGCGGGAATCCGTGCTTTCGGAGTAGGCATAGCCGGTCTTGTCTCCTTTCAGAACCCTGATTCCGACACCGTAGTCGATGTGGAATCCGCCTGAGGAGACGATTCCGTCCCGCAGCAGCAGATCGTTGTGGGACGTGTTCTCGAAGAACAGGTCGCAGTAGCTTCCGCCTCCTTTCAGACCATCGGCCGCAAGCCTTTCCAATTGTGCTTCGCTGACCTGGAACAGGTTGAGATAGAAATTCTTATCCTTGTACATTCTTTAGTTTCCTTTTTTCTTCTTCCAGATGTTTTTCATATTCTTCGTTGATCGCCTGGATCTTGCTGAACTTCTCCGGCTCCCGGATTATCTTTCCGTCCTCCGACGCCTCGGCCACAATTGAGAACGGCACATTCGAGTTGTCAAGGAGAAGCCATCTGTCGCAGATCGGCATAAAGTCCCGGAAAAGATAGTGGAGTCCGACATTGTAGCGCCTCCGGATGGTCTCTTCCTTGATGTTATGCCCTCCGGTGGCCACCCTTGCGGCCACTCTTGCGACTGCAAGATCCGGAGAGTTCAGCCAAAAGTACAGAATCGTGACATAGTACCCGGCTTCCTTCGCGTCCTTTATCACCTTGAGAAGAAAACGTGTGGCGAGCGTGGTCTCGATGCAGAAATCGGCCTTCCTCTGGAGCAGGAACCTCATCTTCATCAGCATATAGCGGCTGGCGGCGACGTAGGCGCTTTCCGGATGGAACGGCGAAAGGCTTTTCGCGAACTCATCGGAGTTCACGAACTCGCTGCATTCCAGCATCCCCGGCAGAAGCGCGTAGGACGCCGTGGTCTTCCCGGAACCGTTGCAACCGGCTATGATGAAAAGTCTTGGCATATATCAATTCCCAAAGGCGGACAATCATTTGCGAATATTGCAAACTGTCGGCCACATTTATTATTATACGAATATATTCGTTATTTTGTTTTGGTCGGCTTTGGATGTGTCACACCGTAGCCGAAGAGGGAGAAGTCCCCTTTGCAAGGATCGCCGGGGAATATGTCCGCGAAGCAGTCGGTGATCTCCCGTACGGTCGTGATGTCCTTCTGCTTTCTGGTCGTGAGCCCGAGCGCAATCGCCTCGTCATAGACGTGCACATCCAACGGGATGAGAAGATAGGCTGGATCCGTGTCCTTCCATATTCCCAAATCCACCTTGCCATCGTTCCTGACCATCCACCGCCTCATCATATTGATCTTCTTGTTCGGAGCCTTGAGGTCGGATTTCTGGCCGAAGACATTCATCCTGAACTCGTCCTGGGACAGAGATTCGAGGGATGGGCTTGCCTCATAGGCGCTTTTCAGACGGGAGCATATTCCAGCCACCTCGCTCCATTTGATCGTGCGGTGGATGCTGGTGCCGTCGTCCCGCCACTTGCCGCGCATCACATATTCATAAGGCTTCCAGTCCATTTCCTCGAAAAGTCTGCCGCAGTCCCTGATGATCATCGCCCTGCGGCCCCAGGCGAAATGCGCCGCGAAGACCGCCGCGATTTCCACGTCGGCCAATGAGCGTTTCCCGGCCTTGAAACGCTGCGCGAACAAGGTCGGGAAAGCTATCGGATCTTCCTGGAAGTACTGAGGGTCGTTGTAGGTCTCAGCCCACAGGATCAAAGTTTGTCTTGTCTCTTCTGTCATTTAGAAGTCATTTTTGCCGAGCCTGAAGTATTGTGTTTTAATCCTTCGTCGCCGCCTCCAGTTTCTTAAGCAGCGCGAACATCACCACACCGGCGGCGATGCAAAGTCCCATCAGAATGCTCCAGTTGGCCGTGAGGGAAACCTTTTTCCAAAGCAGTCCAGGGATGGAACTGAGGTAGTTGCCGACAGCGGTCGCCGCGAACCACAGACCCATCATAAGACCTTTGTACTTAGGAGGCGCCACCTTCGACACGAAGGAGATGCCCATCGGGCTGAGCAGAAGCTCGGCGAAAGTCAGGATCAGGTAGGTTCCGATCAGGTACATCGGCACCACTGGATCCGGAGCTACCGTGCCGTTGAGCGAAGCCGGTGAAGGCTGGCCAATGGAGGCGAAGATCATCACCAGATAGCCGCAGGCCGCCACAAGCATTCCGATACCGATCTTTTTCGGAGCGGAAGGCTCCATTCCCTCAGGATGCTTGGCGGTCTTTTTCGCGGCGAGGGCACTGAATATGGCCATAGACACCGGTGTGAGGGCCACCACGAAGAATGGATTGAACTGCTGGAAGAGCTGTGGCTGGATCTCCAGAGGGTTAGGAAGGCCTTTGAATATGGCGTAGGCCCCGCACCAGAGGGCGGCGGTCACGGCTCCGCAGCCGATCTTGCCGGAAGCCTTCTCTGACTGGAATATTCCGAAAAGAGTATAGACTGAGGTCGCGATAAGAGCCAGCGCCCAGATGTTGAACCCGATTCTGCTCCAGCCCTCGGCTGTGCTTTGCGTGTAGTCGCGTGCGAACCAGGTCAGCGACTGGCCGTTCTGGTGGAACGCCATCCAGAAGAAGATAACCACAGCAAACACGAGGCACAGGGCCACGATACGCTCCTTGGTCTGTTTCGGAGTGAGTTCCACGTAATTGCCTCCGGAGGTCTTGGCCTGTTTGGCGTTGACGTCAGCGTGCTTGAACCAGCTCTTTGTCGCGAAATAGATCGCTATCGAGACCACGAGTGAGATGCACGCCACCGCGAATCCCATATTGTAAGAAGCAGAAAGCTTGTCGATGTAGTACGGACAGAACTGGTCGAGCCCCATTCCGGCCACGTTTGCGTCCGGCATCATCGCCATAAGCCCGTTCAGTTGCTCGGCTCCCTCCGGAGTGATCGTGCCGGCCATCTGCTGGTGGGCCAACGCCGGAATCGCAGCCTTGTATATGAGCCCCGCCTTTGCCAGGAACTTGTTTGTGATGGCGGTGGCGGCGGCAGGAGCGAACATCGAACCGATGTTGATGGCCATATAGAATAGGCTGAACGCGCTGTCCCGTTTCGAGGCGTACCGTGGATCATCGTAAAGGTTGCCGACCAGAACCTGAAGGTTCCCCTTGAATAGACCCGTTCCGACAGCGATGAGCAGCAGGGCCGCGAGCATCATGGTGACTCCAAACCCGTTGGCCGCTGTAGGGACTGCCAGTACCAGATAACCGATGAACATCACGCAGATGCCCGTCACGACGCATTTTCCGAATCCGATTTTGTCCGCGAGCCATCCTCCCACGACCGGCATGAAGTACACCGCCGCGAGGAAGATTGAATATACCTGGCTGGCCGTTGACTGCTCCCATCCGAACTTGGCCTGGAGGAACAGCATGAAGATGGCCAGCATCGTGTAGTAGCCGAAGCGCTCGCCCGTGTTGGCGAGGGCGAGCGCGAATAAACCTTTCGGTTGGTTTTTGAACATACTATGTTACTTTGTTACTTTCTCAAGCCACTTGACCATGCCGAGCATCACGCCCATTGCCAGGAGGCACATGCAGAGGAACACGCTCCAGCAGGCCCACAGAGGCATCTTGTTGTACATCAGAGGCCCGATCCACAAGAAGAGGTTGCCGACGGCGGTCGCGCCGAGCCAGAGTCCCTGGCAAAGTCCGAGAAGGTGCTTCGGGGCGACCTTCGACACGAACGAGAGACCCAGAGGAGAGATGAAGAGTTCCGCTACCGTGAGGAAGAAGTAGGTCGCGATCAGAACCCAAGGGCCGGCCTTCATCGTGGCCTGCTGGGCGACTTCCATACCTCTGAAATCGGTGGCTGAAGGGTAACCCATCACGCCTGAGAATATGGCCAGGAACAGGTAGGCCGTGGCGGCGATACCCATACCGTAGGCGATCTTGCGAGGGGTGGAGATCTGCTTGCCTCTCTTGCCGAGGGCGCCGAAGATCCACATGATGATCGGGGTCAGCACGATCACGAAGAATGGATTAACCGCCTGCCATATTTCCGGAGCGATCTTGTCCGTGTTGACGAAGTCACGCGCGAAGAGCGAGAGGGACTGTCCGTTCTGATGGAATGCGAGCCAGAAGAAGATCACAACGCCGAGAACCGCGAACAGGGCGTACATTCTCTGCTTGATCTCCTTTGCCATGGTTGCCTTCTCCTCGGCGGTGTAGCCGGCATTGGCGGAGGCTGCCTTCTTGGCAGGAGTAGGGAATTTCTTCTTGTTGGCAAGGAATACCACAAGAGAGATCATCATGGCCACGACGGAGGCGATGAAGGAATAGTGGATACCGGCGTTGAACACGTCCAGATAGTTCGTGCAGAAAGTGCCTACGGCCTCTCCGCCCTGGGCCAGCATCGCAGGATCGGCGCCCGCCTTCACGGCCTCGTCCATGAAGTTCTGCGAGGTGGTGCCGTTGCTGATGAACTCATGGCAGAGTCTAGGGAGCTGTGAGTTGTAGATGAATCCGTTGACTTTCAGCCACCAGCTTCTCAGAAGAGGAGCCACGAACGGAGCCACGAGGCCTCCGATGTTGATGAACACGTAGAAGATCTGGAAACCGGAGTCGCGCTTTCCCTGTGCCTCCTTGAGTGCCTCGGGACCTTGCTTGGCGGCCTCGGCCTCGAAATTGTCGTACATCTGTCCGACGATGGCCTGGAGGTTGCCCTTGAACAGACCGTTGCCGAACGCGATCAGGAAGAGAGCGAAGCAGGTCAGCGGCAGCAGCCACGCCTTGTTCTCAGGTGTCGCGAGGATCGGAACGGAGAGAACCACATAGCCCAACGCCATAATGATGAGACCTTTCTGGATGGTTCCCTTGTAGTTCTGCGTGCGGTCGGCGATGATACCTCCCACAAGGCTGAGAATGTATATTCCAGCATAGAAGAATGAGTAGATGAGTCCTCCAGTCTCGTCACTCAGCCCGAACTTCGAACAAAGGAAGAGTGTGAGAACCGCATTCATAATGTAGTACCCGAAGCGCTCGCCCATGTTGCTCAGCGCCGCTGAAATCAGTCCTTTAGGATGTCCTTTCATACAATGTTGTTTACTTTTAAATTATTTGTGTTATTAATATTTCATTCTATGCCCCGCTTGGCTCTCCGTTTGGCTGTCATACGTGCGTCCAAAATCCATCTCTCTCTTCCTGCTCGCATAACAAGTTACTAATATACGCAAAACTCCTCAACTCACCAAATATATGTCGTAGGCCTATGACAATTATGTGACCATCACAGGCCGTGCATAGCCAATGTCGGGACCTGTTCGTAGCCGTATAATCAAACGGACAGTCAATGGCAGCTTATCCCTCGGTATTTGCCATCCATACCTATGATGTGAAATCATCGTAGTCTTTGTCGAGAATCTTCCAGATGCCGTTTTTGCGTCCGCCTTCACGGGCGATGAGGTGTAATTCAGTGAGTCATCTCAAGTACTTCTGTACTTGTCTGGTAGATACACCTAAATTCTCTGCAATAGGGTCGTAGATGTCAATGTGGATCTCGCTGCCGAGTTCTTGGTAGTCGCGGTGAATGATGGCGTTGCAGATGACTTCTGTCACGGCTCTTTCGGGATAGTCCGGAAGTTCTTCGCGGTGGTCGGATTCTTTCCACCAGCGCTTGTTCGAATTGTTTCGCATGAATGCGACGGCATCTTGCAGCTGGCCGATGACGCTGCCTTCCAGTTCGGCATCGTCAAGAGCCTCACCGAGTCCGCTTGTCATTGTGAGGCCGTTCCAGCGGGTGCAGAAGATTCGTGACTGGTGAATGGGGAAGTCGTCGGCGAGCAACGTTCCGGCATTGGTCAACGCACCGTTTTCGTCGATTATGCCCCAAGAAGTGAACTCGCTGTCTTGCCGGCTTCGAGCTTCTCTTTCTTGTCGTGAATTTAACATATTTTTGTATAATTAACTATCAAGTTTGACGGTCTTTGCC
>OLGM01001012.1_pt1 | contig 14349 bp, 13 predicted proteins | sample 1606001 | NCBI WGS metagenome assembly OLGM01 (sample SAMN03283294) | human gut metagenome | biome: human-associated habitat; material: feces | host: Homo sapiens | place: Peru | collected 2012
ATGAACGACTATCAGGACAATACTACTATGTTAAAGTTATGATTTCAAAATTAATTGATTTTGTATTTATTGTTATAATTTCATTAATATACAAAAAGAAAAATTGTCTGAAAGACAAGAGGTTTAAATATATTTTTTTAATAAGTATATTGGTAAGCATAATTGAAATGGTTGCTATATCTTATCTGATGATAGATATGACAGGGCAATATTTGCCACAGATTGGAGTGGTTTCAATTGCTGTTGTTATATTAAATTTTATTTTATATATTTTTGTGGATAATTATTCTGATATGTTTGAGCACAAAGAAAGGGAACAAATGTTAGAAAAAAGTGTAAAAATACAGGAAGATATATTTGCACAAATGTCAGATAGTTATATGCAGTTACGGCGGATGCTTCATGATACAAATAAACATATGAAAGCAATAGCAGGTATGATTGAAGAAGGCAATTGCATGCAGGCGTTGGAATACATAGATGCTACGCTTGGTGAAGTTAATTGTACATACAAAAAAGTTAATACGGGGAATGTAGTAATTGATGTAATGTTAAGCAATCTGATAAATCAATGTGATAATTTTAATATCAAATGTGAAACGGAGGTAGTGATTGATAGTAATGCATTAAATATTGACAATAGGGATATGTCGATTATGCTTGGCAATCTTACGGAAAATGCAGTCAATTATGTTAAAAAAATATCAGATAATAGTTGTTTAATAGATGTAGCTGTTATTATGGATAATAGTAATTTTATAATTGATATTGAGAATACATGTTATGATACAGAGGCAATGCTAAAACGTGATTGTGGAATCGAGAATATAGAAAAAATTGTTACCAAATATTCTGGTTCATACAGTATTAAAGTGGATAAAGAAAAATATAAAGCAACAATTATTTTACCACTCAGTACTGATATATCTGCCATTCAGTACTGAACGATAAAATTATAAAGAAAATATGATAACCTAACCGGGTGAGGTGATGACAATTTGGTTAGGTTTTTTTTAGATAAAATAGGTAAAATCATAACAAAAAATATGATATTAACTGATGAAGATTATGAAGTATATATTTATGTATTTGAATATATATTTCAAAATATCATATTTTGGACATGTGCAATTACAATTGGAGTCGTTTGCAGGAAGGTTAAAGAAATGTTAGTTTTTATACTGGCATTTATACCTTTGAGAAAAACGTCAGGGGGAGTACATGCAGGTACCGTAGATGTCTGTCTGCTTTTTTCGGTTTTAACATATTTTATGAATATATATATTCCCGAATTATGGAATATAAGTTTTACGGTAGGTAAGATTCTGGAAATCACTTTGGCAACTATGATTGTAATTTTATCTCCTGTAGATTGTGCTAATTTAAAGCTTAGCCAAGAGAGAAAAAAGAAGAAAAAGATATTTACAGGAATATTAAGTATATTTTACACTTCTATATCAACAATTTTCTACTTCTATACTGAGACAAAGGTTACATCAAATATAGTTGTATGTTATACAACTATTTTGCTCCTATTATTAATTGGTATAGAAAAAAATAAAAAAGTATTATGTGAAAGTAATTTTCAAAGAGAGAGTAAAAAAATATAGAGAATATGCAATAGAAAGGAAATTAAGTATATGAATTCAAAAAATAAAATAAATACTAAGAAAAATATGGATAAACTAATTAATTCACTTGGTAGTCTGATTGCCAGCGCTGGATGCAGATTTATTCTTTATCAGCCTGAAATACCTAAAAAGATAGTAAAAAAAAATAAAGAAAAAAACTGTTGACAGCAATCAAAACGTATGGTATATGGTCAACAATGGGATAACGAATTTTTATGTTATTTCATTTTCATAAAGGAGGAAAGAATGAAGAAAAAAATACTCATAGCAGTAAGTGCAGTCATAATAATCGCAATAGCATTATTTTTATTCCTTAATATCAGAGGCAATGTTAAAGTAGAGAAAGGAACAATAAGAATAACGAAATTAGATGAGGCAAATTTCGGAAATGTAGATAATCTTAAAGAAACATATGAGAGTTTACAGAATGATTCCCTGGCACAAAAAATACGAAAAAATGATATTTTTAAGAGCAACAGTATAGATGATTATATTCTTGTGGGAGTATCCCTTGATATCAAAAACAACAGTATATTCAATGCGTCAGAAATTTCGGGATATCTTGTCCTTGATGATGCTGATTCGCCAATCATATATAAGGAAGGCTCAATAGAGGTTGAAAAAGTAAAGGGATATGAAAAAGATAATGTTTTTTTGATGAGTCTGATTTTGTATAAAGGCGATATGACAGATGATGAGATTATAGAATATATAAAAAATCTTGACATTGAAATTAATTATAGAAACCGTGTCTTAACACATATAAATAAAAACATTAAATTATCTGATTATGATATGGATGTTATATTCACAGATTCGGAAGAGTAGGAGGGATAGACATTCATGAAGGACGATTTATGTATATTATCCGGACAGGAAATAAATAAAGTATATAGAAGCGGTAATGAAGAAATTAATATATATAATAATTTTAATTTTAATCTGAACAAATCCGAAAAAGTTGCATTGCTGGGGCCGTCAGGATGTGGTAAAAGCACACTTTTGAATATTTTAAGCGGTATAGATAAACCTGATTCCGGAAAGGTTATTTATAAAGGGAAAAATATTTTTGAACTCACTGACAATGAGATGAGTGATATAAGGATTAACAATTTTGGTTTTATATTTCAGGATTTTCACCTTATACCAACATTATCTGTAATTGATAACATTCTCATACCACTGGTGGGAGCAGGGAAAGAGTATCAGATTGATGATGTTATTAATTTGTGTGAAAGGTTAGGACTTGAAAACCGTTTATACCATCTTCCTCATCAATTATCCGGGGGAGAGAAACAAAGAGTATCTATTGCACGTGCATTGGTAAACCATCCGGATGTTATTTTTTCAGATGAGGCAACAGGTAACCTGGATTATAAAAACAGTATTCAGGTTATGGATATGCTTGTGACCTGCTGTAGTGAATATGAAGCATCTTTGGTGTTTGTAACACATGACAACAGTCTTATACATTATGCGGACAGGATAGTGAATATTAATGCGGAGGCTGATAATGTATAATACCAATATATTTAAGTTAATGTATAAGGCACTCCGTAAGAAAACAAAAATCAGCATACTTCTTGTCATAATTACATGCGTATGTATGGTGTTTGCCAGTCTGTACTGGTCTTTTTTTGAAATAAAAAAATACAGTGATATAAAGACCGGAAAAGAATTATATGGCAAATATGACTTCCAGATGGCTGATATTTCCAAATCCGACACAGAAAAAATTACGGCAGAAGATTGTGTTGATGAATCGTGTGTATATACTTTGGAATTTGATCCTGTGAATAAGTTATATAATTACAGAGTTAAAAGTGATTTCTTTGGATTAATGAATGTAAAACTCAAGGAAGGGCGGCTGCCTCAGAATGAAAATGAGGTATTATGCGAAGAAAAGTTTTTGTATAAACAGGGGCTTGAGTTTAAAAATGACGGTACTACCCAAATAAAAATCGACGAAAAAAGTTATACTGTTACCGGCATTGTCTATATAAATATGCCGGATGTAACAATGTATACTTATATTCCGTCTTTATTTTATTACTATAATGAAAACATTGATTATGGCAGGTATAGTATTGCCTGTACATCAATACACGAAAAATATGTTAATGATGCAGAGAAACTGAAACAGAAATACCATGTAAGTGATTCGGATTTTATATATAATACCAATCTGTTTACTTATGCGGAGATTAACGAGACAGGAAAATCCACTAATGTTTTTTCATCTTTAAAATATATTATTCTGGGACTGATGATTTTTCTGTTTATTGTAATCATTTTTAATATAATTTTTATTATAGGTAAAAAGATAAAATCCGACCTGGCAATATTCCGTTCATTGGGAATTAAAGCAGCTGTATTACGGATGAATTTTACGAAAATCATTATGAAACTTGTGATAACGGGTGTGATTTCAGGAACATTAATATCCGGTATCTGTTCCGGCATTTTTGTTAACAGTATAGCAAAAGGATTTCATATATGGAAGTTGGTTTGTCAGATAATTATATTGGATACAGCAGTTGTTTTTATCGTAGGTCTGCTGGCATATAATATCTCAAAGAACATCATCAAAGGAAACATATATAAATCTGTAGCCAATAGTTCCGATATCAGTGAAAAAACAGTACAGAAAAGCAGGCTTTATAAGAAAAAAATGCCATTCGTACGGATAGCAAAAATTAATATGTCATCATATAAAAAGAAAAATATACTGTCTGTTCTGGTTATTGTGCTGGCATTTACTGCAATTACATTATTCAGGGTATTCTCTGTTTATCTGTTTGGATATGAAGAAAATGTCGGTTATGAATATAAAATAAACTACGAATATTCAGATGTTGAATCCATAATATATGGTTCTGATGAAATACAGAAAATGTATGATGACATGGCTGCACAGCCTTCATTATTTGATATATGTCCTGTATATTATTCAAATGTAATAGTTGAAGTCGATAAAAAAGATATTTCAGAAAAATATAAAGAGTATTATTCAAAACTGTCAAATGAAAATTATCTAAAATTCTACGTTAATAAATATGGTACATATTCGGATAATTTTATTTTTGTCGGAGTTGATGAAGAAATATATAAAAAGCTGTATGACGGAGCATTTAAGAATATTTCCGATGATGAGTGTATTGTCGTTGAAAATGTAACATCGCCAAACAATACGGGATTCTCCAACGGATTAAGAAAAGGTGCGAAGATACAATACGATCTTGTCAGTGCAACAGATATGTCAAAATATTATCTGACGGTGGCTGACAGTATTCCGGATATAAAAATACAGATTCCGGATTCCTATTACAGATGTGTGATTCTGGTTAATATGAATATATTCAGAAAATTGGAATTTTACAGATATCCGCAAATGATACTTTTTAATAATCTTAGTAATGATGATGAAAAAATATATGAATTCTTTAAAGGAATTAATGACATAGACGTTGTAAACATTTATGAAAAAAATCATGACATACAACTTAGACAATTAGTTATGAATATTTTCGCTTATACGCTTTTTGCTATCCTTGTTGTGCTTTTATCATTGAATACATTGATTTCGCTGTATGATAAATTTGACACCAATAAAAATATTTTTGCCATGCTTAAAGCCATCGGAATAAAAAATAATAAAATATGTCTGATTCAGTTATATGAAAATACAAGAACAGTTATTTTATCCCTGATACTGGGCAGCGGATTTTCGTATGCAGCCAGCTACATTGTATATTTATATACAAAGAAGAATTTATACAGCTATATTTTTAAATTCACATTAAAAGATGTAATGCCGGCAGTTGTGATAATTTTAATAATATATGCACTTGCATTTATCCCTTCAATAATCAGCATTAAAAAGATTAATGTGACGAAGAACCTGCAGACTGACAGATAATAAAAACCTTGGGAAACCGTTAATGCGATTTTCCAAGGTTTTTAATATATATTATTTCGCTTCAAGTTTATCAAAGATATATCCGAGAACGGGAGCCATGCCTACAAACTCACAGCCGTAAGAGTATTCATCATCCTCCAGCGCTTCACAACGGATAATTTTAACAACGCTGTAAAGGATGGAGTCCTCATCGTCAAAAGTAAGTGCGGCATTAAAATAATAATTCATTGGAAGAATGCTTTTTGTAATAAAACCGATACCCGATCTTGAAACATCCTTGACTTCAATAGGCGAGTCAATTCTAATCATATCCGCATTCTGGTCAAAAATGTTGGATACAACAAGGTTAAGCTTGACCTTAACTCTTTTGTGGCGTCTTTTATCAACCATATGTATTTCCTCCCGGTAATTTTCTACATTTATAATTATAACTAATATCCATTATAAAACAATACTTATTTTATTTATTTTAGTAGGTATTGACGTTGACTTTATAAAACTTGGTGTACTATAATCGTACTATAAAAAATTGCATAAATATATGGAGGACAATAACATGCAGGAATATAAGCCTTTTAAAGAGGGTAAAGTACGAGAAGTATATGATAACGGTGACAGCCTTATAATGGTTGCAACTGACAGAATATCAGCCTTCGATAACATTCTTAAAAATAAGATAACAGATAAGGGTGCCATATTAACACAGATGTCTAAGTTCTGGTTTGATTTTACAAAAGATATAGTACCTAACCATATGATATCAGTTGATAATAAGGATATGCCTGAATTTTTCCAGAAGGATGAATTTAAAGGCAACAGCATGATGTGCAAGAAGTTAGAGATGCTCCCTATTGAATGTATCGTAAGAGGATACATTACAGGAAGCGGTTGGGCAAGCTACAAGGAAAACGGAACCGTCTGCGGAATTAAGCTCCCTGAAGGACTCAAGGAATCAGACAAGCTTCCTGAGCCTATATATACTCCAAGTACCAAGGCAGAGATAGGACTCCATGATGAGAATATATCATACGAGCAGAGCGTAGAAGTTCTTAAGAAAATTTATCCTGAAAAGGGTGAAGAATATGCAGCTAAGATTAAGGAATATACAATCGCTTTATATAAGAAATGTGCAGATTATGCTTTAAGCAAAGGAATTATCATTGCCGACACCAAATTTGAATTCGGTCTTAACGAAAAGGGTGAAGTTGTTATCGGTGACGAAATGCTCACACCTGACAGCTCAAGATTCTGGCCTCTTGAAGGATATGAAGCAGGTAAGTCACAGCCATCATATGACAAGCAGTTTGTAAGAGACTGGCTTAAAGCTAATCCTGACAATGACCTCCTTCTTCCTGAAGAAGTTGTTACAAAGACTGTTGACAAATACAAAGAGGCATTTGCATTACTTACAGGCAAAGAATTTAACATCTGATACCTGGAGGTATATATATGATAGAAACAAGTAATTCAGACAATATTGAAGAAAGTGAAGTGCATGAAGAATGCGGTGTATTCGGCGCTTACGATTTTGATGGCAACGATGTTGCCACAACAATATACTACGGACTGTTCGCGTTGCAGCACAGAGGACAGGAAAGCTGTGGTATTGCGGTAAGCGATACGGAAGGACCTAAGGGAATTGTTAATTCCAGAAAGGATATGGGATTAGCAAGTGAAGTTTTTGATGCAGAATCACTTGAGAAATTAAAAGGAAACATTGGTGTAGGACATGTAAGATATTCTACGGCAGGAAGCAGTTGCAGGGAAAATGCCCAGCCTCTTGTTCTTAATTATGTTAAAGGAACACTGGCACTCGCTCATAACGGCAACCTTATAAATGCTCCTGAACTCAGGGATGAACTTTCATACACAGGTGCGATTTTCCAGACAACCATAGATTCAGAGGTAATCGCATATTACATAGCAAGGGAACGTCTTAAGACCTCAAGCGTCGAAGCGGCGGTAGCCAATGCCATGAAAAAAATAAAGGGGGCATATTCTCTTGTAGTAATGAGTCCCCGTAAATTAATTGCGGCAAGGGATGTTTTCGGCTTTAAGCCGTTAAGCATCGGAAAAAGAGACAACGCATATTTCGTATCCTCAGAGACCTGTGCATTTTCAGCTATCGGTGCAGAATTTGTAAGGGATGTGCTTCCGGGAGAAATAGTCACAATAACACCTGATGGTATAAGCTCAGATACTTCAGGATGTATTAAAAAATGCGCAAGATGTATTTTTGAATATATATATTTTGCCAGACCGGACAGCTATATTGATGGTGTAGGAGTATACAGTTCCCGTATTATGGCAGGCCGTATACTTGCAAAGACCCATCCTGTGGAGGCTGATATTGTAGTAGGTGTACCTGAATCAGGCAATGTGGCCGCACTTGGATATTCCATGGAATCAGGAATACCTTACGGAATTGCATTTATGAAAAACAGCTATGTAGGGCGTACTTTTATTAAGCCTAAGCAGTCCCAGAGAGAGACCAGTGTTAAAATTAAACTCAATGTTTTAAAAGATGCGGTAAACGGTAAAAGAGTTATTATGATAGATGACTCCATTGTGCGGGGAACAACCTCGGCAAGAATAGTAAAGATGTTAAAAGATGCAGGTGCTACCGAAGTTCATGTAAGAATAAGTTCGCCTCCGTTTTTACATCCATGTTATTTTGGAACTGATATTCCATCGGATGACCAGTTAATAGCGCATGACCACACCGTAGACCAGATATGTAAATATATCGGGGCAGATTCACTGGGTTACCTTGATGTTACAAGATTAAGTGAACTCATAGACGGTAAGACCGATTATTGTGATGCCTGCTTTACCGGCAATTATCCTATAGAACCGCCGACAGAAGATATCCGTGGCGAATATGAAAAATAAAAGGAGATTTAAAATGGCAACTGACAGATATCAGACACCTTTGGCTGAAAGATACGCAAGTAAAGAAATGCAGTATATTTTTTCGCCTGATAAAAAATTCAGAACATGGAGAGCACTCTGGATTGCTCTTGCGGAATCAGAAAAAGAACTTGGACTTAATATTACGGATGAGCAGATAGAAGAACTTAAAGCTCACAAAGATGATATTAATTATGAGGATGCAAAGGCAAGAGAAAAAATTGTAAGACATGATGTAATGTCACATGTATATGCTTATGGTTTACAGTGCCCTAAGGCAAAAGGAATTATCCACCTTGGAGCAACTTCATGTTATGTAGGCGATAATACTGACCTTATAATAATGACAGAAGGACTTAAACTTGTCCGCAAAAAACTTGTGAATGTAATCAACGAGCTTTCAAAATTTGCAGATGAATATAAGGCACTTCCTACTCTTGCATTCACACATTTCCAGCCTGCCCAGCCAACAACAGTAGGTAAAAGAGCAACTCTCTGGATGCAGGAACTTCTTTTAGACCTTGAAGACCTTAATCATGTTATTTCAACAATGAAGCTTCTCGGACAGAAGGGTACAACAGGAACACAGGCAAGTTTTATGGAGCTTTTTGAAGGCGACCAGGATAAAATACGCCGTCTTGATAAGATGATAGCCAACAAAATGGGATTTGAGGATACATATCCTGTTTCAGGCCAGACTTATTCAAGAAAAGTAGATACCAAGGTTGTGAATGTCCTTGCCGGTATTGCCGCAAGTGCCCACAAGTTTTCTAATGATATAAGACTTTTACAGCATTTAAAAGAAATTGAGGAACCTTTTGAAAAGACACAGATTGGTTCATCAGCAATGGCTTATAAGAGAAATCCTATGAGAAGCGAAAGAATAGCGAGTCTTGCTAATTATGTTATGTCAGATGTTATGAACCCTGCAATCACAAGTGCGACACAGTGGTTCGAGAGAACTCTCGACGATTCCGCTAATAAAAGAATGTCTGTACCGGAAGCATTTCTTGCAGTAGACGGTATACTTGACCTTTATCTCAATGTTGTAGACGGACTTGTTGTATATGACAAGGTAATTTACAAACACATTATGGCAGAGCTTCCTTTCATGGCTACAGAAAATATTATGATGGACGCCGTAAAAGCCGGCGGAGACAGACAGGAACTCCATGAACGTATCAGAACTCTTTCCATGGAAGCGGGCAGACGTGTCAAAGTGGAAGGTCTTGACAACAATCTCCTTGAACTGATTGCTGCCGACCCTGCATTTAATCTTACACTTGAGGATTTGCAGAAAAATATGGATCCTTCATTATACACAGGACGTTCAAAGTGGCAGGTTGAGGAATTCCTTTCAGAAGTTGTAAAACCTATCCTTAACGAATACAAAGATGAACTTGGATTAACAGCGGAAATCAACTGTTAATACATCATTACAAAAGAGTTGCCGGTACTGTGCTGTACAGTTGCTGACAACTCTTTCTTTACATATTTGATAATTTAAGGTATACTATTCACGCAGTCTTTAAAAGCCTGCAGTTATTTATATAATAAAAGAGGAGGATCACACATGGTAAGAGCAATAGTTGGCGCTAACTGGGGTGATGAAGGCAAGGGAAAGATTACAGATATGCTTGCCGAACAGTCAGATATTATAGTAAGATTCCAGGGAGGAAGTAATGCAGGTCATACGATTATTAATGATTATGGCAAGTTCGCTTTACACTTACTTCCATCAGGCGTTTTTTATAATCATACAACAAGTGTAATTGGCAATGGTGTGGCACTTAATATACCATATCTTTTCAATGAAATTAAATCACTTGAGGACAGAGGCGTACCAACACCTAAGATTCTTGTATCAGACAGAGCACAGATACTTATGCCATATCATGTTGATTTTGATACATACGAAGAAGAACGTCTCGGCGGTAAGGCATTTGGTTCCACTAAGTCCGGTATTGCACCATTTTACTCAGACAAGTATGCTAAGATTGGTTTTCAGGTAAGTGAATTATTTATGGATGAAGCAGACCTTCGTGAAAAGGTTGAGCGTGTTGTAGAATACAAGAACGTGCTTCTTAAGAACCTTTATAATAAGGAACCAATGAATCCTGATGATATATTTAATCTTTTAATGGAATATAAGGAAATGGTTGCTCCATATGTAGCAGATGTTTCACTTTTCCTTCACAATGCACTTAAAGAGGGCAAGACAGTCCTCCTTGAGGGACAGCTTGGTTCCCTTAAGGATCCTGACCATGGTATTTATCCAATGGTAACATCTTCTTCAACACTTGCATCTTACGGAGCAATCGGTGCAGGTATTCCAGCCAGGGAGATTCAGGATGTAGTTACCGTTGTTAAAGCATATTCTTCAGCAGTCGGTGCCGGAGCATTCGTAAGTGAGATTTTCGGTGATGAAGCACAGGAATTAAGAGTCCGTGGCGGAGACGGTGGCGAATTCGGCGCTACAACAGGCAGACCAAGAAGAATGGGATGGTTTGACGCAGTTGCCACAAGATACGGCTGCAGAATGCAGGGTGCAACAGAAGTAGCACTTACAGTTCTTGATGTACTCGGATATCTTGATGAGATTCCTATGTGCGTAGGCTATGAAATTGACGGCGAAGTTATCAAGGACTTCCCTGTAACATACAAGCTTGAAAAGGCTAAGCCTGTACTTAAGAAATTTAAGGGCTGGAAATGTGATATCAGAGGAATTAAGAATTATGATGAACTTCCTGCCGAATGTAAGGCATACATTGAAGCAATAGAGGAAGAAATCGGAGTACCTATCACAATGGTATCTAACGGTCCTAAGAGACACGATATTATCTATAGAACAAGTAATTTGTCTAAATAAATTATATTGAGGATATAAAAAAGGTTCTCAAATTTATATGTCCCCTGTCTTTTGACAGGGGGCATATTTTTATTAAAAAGGATGGTAGTGGCTGGGAATTCTGTAATCCTACAACAGCCCGCAACTCTTAACAAATCTCAAAATTACTCATCAGCAGAATCGTCGTCTTCATTTTCAGGGATATCTTTTTCGGAAATTTCATCTTCCTCTGAATTCATAAACTGGTTTTTTGTAGCAAGCTTATGGAACATCATGAAAATATATATCCATACCGGAACAACAATAGTACAGAGCATTGATATTTTAAGCGCGGCACCTGCACTCTTATGCTGGATTATTGCCAGTACAAGGTAAGTTATGTACATTCCAACCAAAAGCACTATACAAATAATTGCCATTACTCTGACGGCAGTAGATTTCTTTTTCATATATTAACCTCGTCATCTTATATTTTAAAATGATTTTAGCAGAAAATAAGAAAAATGTATAGAGAGTGCATTTGACTAAATTAAAAGATTGTTATATAATCTCATAATAATACAAAAGTTTTAGGAGAACGAACATGACATTATTAGAACAGTGGAGAGAAATGGCCTATGATGACAAGAAAAGTCCTCAGGCACAACAGATGTTTTGGGCTAATTATTTCAACTTAGAGAAGGGTGTATATATAGACCTTCTTAAATCATATGGTGAACCTGTGAAAGGTACAGTTAAGGAACTGGCAGAGAAATATAACTTTGATATAATGACGATGGTTGGCTTCCTTGACGGAATTAATGACAGCCTTAAGAATCCTAATCCGATTGAGACAATGGATGAGGATACAGTTGTAAGCCTTGCATTTGATAAAGAAAGTCTGTACAAGAACATGGTTGACGCTTTGGACGAAATGACTATCTGCAGTATTGGTACATACGTCATTGACAAGATCAATGAGCAGGACGCTAAGCTCCTTGCCTCAAAAGGTATCAAGTAAATGACTATTAATTAAAGAAAGGACTAAGAAATGTCAAAAATAGATTTGATATCCAATGAATGGACTGACCTTGTATTCGAGGGCAGAAACCAGGCATATGGAGCCTATAAGTTGCGCAAGGGCACTGCCAAGCGTAATGTTTGGGCGTTAATCATCGTAGGCCTTGCTGCAGCACTCCTCTATCTCGGACTCCAACTTCAGAAAATGGCAGAAGCAAACAAGAAGGTCGAGAACACTCAGGCCGTTGAGCTTGCCAAGCTGAACACAGAGAAGAAGGAAGCCAACGTTGAGAAGAAGGAAATCATCAAGCAAGAGCCTGAAAAGGTTGTTGAGCAGGTTAAGTCTTCAGTTAAGTTCACCGCTCCTATCATCAAGAAGGATAGCGAGGTGAAGGAAGAGGACGAGATCAAGCTCGATGAGGTACAGAAGAGCGACAAGGCTGTCGGCGCCTTCACTGTTGAGGGTAACGACGAGGTAGGTGGCGCTGTGCTCAAGGCTAAGGAAGATATCGCTGCTCCGGAGCCTCCGAAGCACGTGGTTGAGGAGACTAAGATCTTCACCGTAGTAGAGCAGATGCCTATGTACCCCGGCGGCGACGCAGCTCTTATGGGTTACCTCCGCGACAACATCAAGTACCCGACTGTTGCTGCTGAGAACGGCGTGCAGGGTCGTGTCGTTGTGGGCTTCGTCGTAGAGCGTGACGGTTCTATCACTGACGTAAATATCCTCCGTGGCGTTGACCCGTCACTTGACCGTGAGGCTATGCGCGTGGTGAAGAGCATGCCGAGATGGAATCCTGGTAAGCAGAACGGTTCTGCCGTTCGCGTTAAGTATCAGGTTCCTGTATCGTTCCGTCTGCAGTAATGCAGCCTGAGACATCAAGGCTTACAACCACAATTTGAAATGAACACTACAAAATCTTACCGAAACATGTAGGATTGGAATGCGAATAGCCACCCTTGTGGCTTCCACGGCTTTGCTGAGGAAGCCGCAAGGGTGGCTCGATTTAAACCAAAAACAACAAACACCCTGAGATAAACAGTAAAACGCCGATGCGATTTGAGAAGTAAAGTATATCACCAAGAGATTAGAAAAGCAACTCATTAATCGGCACAAACAACATGGATATGAAAAGAATAGCAAAGACAATATATATAATGACTGTCGCCATCATGGTTGTACTCATGGCGGCATGCACACAGAAGAAGCCAAACAAGGACGGACGTACAGACACAACAACGTCCGGCAAGATAACATTCGCTTGCGACGAAAGCTTCAGCCCCATCATTGAAGAGCAGAAAGAAGTGTACGAGGCATTATATCCTAACACCAAATTAGTACCCGACTACATCCCCGAAGTGGACGGCGTAAACCTCTTGCTCAAGAACAAGGTATGGCTGACCATTGCAGCACGCAACTTCACAGAGAAGGAGAAAGCCTATCTGAAGGGCCTCAACCAGATACCTGAGGCTGTGCCTCTCGCATACGATGGCATGGCGCTGATATGCAATAACCACAACCTCGACTCATGCATTACCGTCAAGGACGTTAAGCGTATTCTCACAGGACAGGTAACAAACTGGAACCAGGTAAACAAAGGATCGAAGCTTGGCGAAATATGGGTTTGCTTCGATAACAAGCGTTCAAGCGCTGTCAGCTATTGTGTAGACTCTATCCTCGGTGGCAAGACCATCGACAATCCCAATATCTTCGCAGCAAAGAACTCGAAGGACGTTATTGACTACGTGGCACGCACACCGAACGCCATCGGAATCATCGGCTCGAACTGGCTGAACGACAAGCGCGACACCACCAACACTACATGGAACAAAGCCATAACCGTAATGTCGGTTTCGAAGCTTGACGTAGCCACACCAATGAACTCATGGAAGCCTTATCAGGCATGGCTCCTCAACGGACGCTATCCGTTCGTGCGCACCATCTACGCCCTACTCAACGACGGCAGAAGAGGACTTCCCTGGGGATTCGCCCACTTCATAGAATCGCCACGCGGTCAGCTCATCATCTTCAAGTCGGGTCT
>OLGM01001014.1_pt1 | contig 14345 bp, 6 predicted proteins | sample 1606001 | NCBI WGS metagenome assembly OLGM01 (sample SAMN03283294) | human gut metagenome | biome: human-associated habitat; material: feces | host: Homo sapiens | place: Peru | collected 2012
CCCTTGACTCTGGATAGAAGCCCTGCTCGAATGAGGAGTGAGGAGTGAAGGTGGCGGCTTCGCCGCAATTTTTAGACTATGATGTTCTCGTATCGTCATCCCGAGCGTAGCCGAGGGATCTTTCTTGCACTGCGGTCACTGTCACATTGGCGCTGCCAGAGAAACGACGCCTTGGTGCTTCGTATTTCTGCTTTCTCACATCTTTCATTTATCGCTCTGCAAAGAAGATTTCTCGCTTCGCTCGAAATGACGATACGGGAGTCTGATGTCTTCTAGTCTTCTAGTCTCCTAGTTACTAGTTACCAGTCACCAGTCACTAGTCACCACTCGATCCCTTACTTTTTCCACTTCATATCGGCGAGCCACGGCATGTAGAGCGACTTGAGGTCTATTTCCTCTCGCGCCGCCTCCTTGGGCGGATCATCATGGATCTCAGGGCAGGCAGAGCCCTTCTCGAGCTCGGCGCGCACGTCAGCTTCCGCATCGCCGTGGACGGCGATGGCTTTTTCAAACCATTCCTTGGCGCGCTTCAGATCCGGCTCACCGTAGAGGCCGTGCTGATAGAAAAGGCCGAGATTCATCATGCCCCAGTCACTGCCGAGGGCGGCTGACCTTTTATACCACTCTTCTGCCTTTGCCATGTCTCCGATCTCCTGAAAGAAGATCCCGAGATAGTTCGCGACGTCTTTCGCCTGCGGCCCTTTTATCTCATACGCCTTGACCAGCCAGCGAAGACCTTCGTCATGGTTGACGGGCGTGCCATTCCCGTAGAGATGCATCATGCCGAGATCGATCATGCCGGTCTCGTTATCAAGAGCCGCCGCCTGATTGGCCCAGTGGAAAGTATTCATCCAGTCTTTCTTCATGCGGTATCCGACGCTGATCTGACTCGCGATGTCGCCTTTGACCTGATCTTCGAAGATCTCCTCTCCTCTCTCCCAGGCTTCCTTCAGGTAGTGAATGGCTTCCTCCGGCTGCGGGGGCCTCTGCTGGAGCGCACCATTCCCCAGATTGATGAGGCAGTACACATCGCCCATGTCATACGCCTTCTGATACCATGCGTTGGCCTCTTCCTGATCTCCCAGCCAGAACGAGCACATCCCGGCCATATTCGCCGCCTCGCCGCGAATGCTTCTCTGCATGTCCTCCGGCATCTGGGGATCTGCCTTCGCATCGTAGCAGCTCTTGAACCAGTGGAACGGTTCACTCGCATCCGCCGTATCAGGAAGCGTATCCAGAAGATACTGTGCATAGTGCAGCATGCCAAGCGGCGAGCCCAGCTCCGCCGCCTTTTTGACCCAAACGGCGGACTCCTTCATTTCATCCATGAGCGAGCAGCAGAGTGCGATCTGGTCCGCAAGGCTGCCGCTTGGCAACATGTCAAAGGCCTTCTTGTACCAGAAAAGAGCTTCTTTGAAATCTCCTTCCACGTGATAGAGCTGTGCGAGCTGGACCAGTATTTCCGGCCGCCCGCTCTTTGCTGCGACCACCGTGTACTTCAGCGCATCGCCATAGCGCTCCGTATCCATCGCGAGCAGTGCGAGCCGCTGCGCCGCTTCCTCTTCTTTGTAGCCGTGAAAGGCAAAGACCTTCTCCAAGAGCTCCTCTGCCATTTCGATGTTTTGCTTGCAGCCGCGCCCGTCCTGCAGGCAGCAGCCCAGAGAGAACATGCCCTGCACATTGCCCAGCTTCACGCTGGCACGGAGCCATGCGATCCCCCGCTTCGGCGTCGTTTCCAAGAGCACCTCTCCCAAAAGGGCCGCCGCATCCCCCGCGCACTCGCTCTTCCAGTCATAGGCCTTCGCCAGCGCATTCTCCGCCTTGATGAGATCCACCTTCACGCCGTAGCCATACGCATAATGAAGCCCCAGATAGAACCAGCCCCAGATATTTTTCCATCGCACAGCAAGCTCGCTGTAGTAGAAAGACCTCTTGAAATCCTGCTGAAACAGATAGTGCTCCGCAAGGAGGCGCGCCGCCTCGCCGGCGGATGCCTTCGGCTCCTCCGCGATCTCTTTCAGAAGGGCTTCTCCGTCTGCGCCCACCTCTGCGGCCAGCGTCTGATCAAAAATGAGACGGGAAGCCCAGCGGATGCGGCTCTGCCAAAGCCCCGCTTTCATGCACTTTTTATTCCATGCCCAGCGCTTCTTTTCATTCGCCTTCCTGACAAGTCCGACGCGGTACACATCCGCCATCTCATACATCGCCAGCACATCGCCCGTCTTTGCCAGTGCTTCCACCTGAGGCATGTACTGACGGAAGATCCTCTTCTGCGTAAGAGTCCCCGGCCGGCTGGCATAGCCCACATTCAGGGCCGCCAGCACATCGCCCGCCTTCTTCCCCTCCTCGGCATAGCGCTTCGCCAGCTTTTTGTCCGCCGGAGCGATGTAGCCATGCTTGGCGTATTCGCCCAAAAGGTACATGGCGCGACCACTTCCCTCCGACGCTTCGCTTAGCAGTACGTCATAGGCTTCCTGTAATTGTCCATCGATGAAAAGTTTTTCGCCTTGTGTCATAAAGAATGTCCTTTGGAATGAAATAGCGGCCACAAAGTGGATGTGGGGAAATGAGATTCGGGGTGAGCCCATGGGGCGCAGCGTCCTTTGATTGTTTGCGAAAGAGGTTTGGCGGGTTCAACAGGTTCAGAGGGTTCAACGGGGGTGGTGCGGCGCATAAAAATATGGAAGCGCCGCGGAGTATAGGTGGTGGCGATGCCCGAAGGTGGCATTTCAGTCACTAGTCACTAGTCACTCGAGGCTCCAATCCCTAGCCACTAATCCCTAGCTACTAGTCACTAGTCACTACGAATACAGTACATCCAGCACGGCTTTCACCTGCGCTGCGGTCAGCTGGCCGGGCGCGCTGGCTTTTTGACCGGCCGCGAACGTGATGGGAGCGCCCAGATCGCTGCCTGCGATGCGGGTGAGCTGACCCGCCTGCCCCATACCGATCGCGATGACCGGCGTCTCCGGAAGATCCTCCCGAACACGGGCTGCCGCCGAGAGGAGCGACGCGGTGTCACGAGGCACTCGTGGCATGACCGCGATCTTCAAAATATCCGCCTTGAAGGACGCCATATTTTCATACGTATCGATCAGCTCCGTCTCGCTCATCGCCCGCTGGAACTTGTGATAGCTCATCAAGACGGGGATCCCCTGCTCATGCGCCTGCTTGATCAAAACCTTCGTATCGAGTACTTCATGCCCATACTCCACATCAAGCACATCCGCCCAGTGCGAACGGATGATGAGAGAGAGCAGCGACACGTACTCACCGCCCGGGGTCTTGTGCGCCCCGCCCTGGCTCTTCGTGCGCACCGTCGTCAAAAGAGGCACATCCTTGAAATGCTTGCGGATGACCGCATAGGCAGTTTCCAGATCTTTTGTCGCATGGAAATCCTCTTGATTCAGGAGGTAGTCCACACGCCACTCGAGCATATCCAAAGGACAGGATGATAGTGATGCACATTCCTTTTCCAGATCCTCCAGTGTGGAAGAGACCAGCGGAACGCAGATCTTCGGCCGTCCGCTGCCGATGGTAAGATGTCTGATATTCATAGAATTCACGCTTTCTGTAAAAAACAGGGATCGCCCATGGATCCGTCAGAAAAAGAGGCAAGGGGCAGAAGCTCTCAGGGGGATGCCCGAAGGGCTGCGCCGATCGCAGAGCCATGGGATTCCGTATTTCCCGCCGTCTCTCTGCCTTGCCGTCCCCTCCAACTTCTCCCTTCTCACATGTTCTCTCCCATGCTATAATAGGAAAGATCCATGCGTTTGTAGCTCAGCTGGATAGAGCGGCGGTTTCCTAAACCGTGTGTCGGGGGTTCGAATCCCCCCAAGCGCACCAAGCAAAGCACTCCGAAAGGAGTGCTTTTTTGTTTGGATTCCGGATTAGCCCGTGGGGCGTGCCGCCCCTTGATTGCGGCTGAAAGCTCTACTCAAATGAGGAATTAGGAATGAGGAATTAGGAATGGTGGTGCGGCGCATAAAAAATGAAGCGCCGCGAGTATATATGGGGCGATGCCCGAAGGTTTTGTGGATAACAGGTTTCCCGTTTGGCGTTTACAAACATGGTCCGCCTGACCGCGAACGAAAAAGATTCGAGGGCTTCGCTCGAAATGATGATACGAGAGAGCCTAACGTCTCCTAGTCCCCAGTCACTAGTCACCAGTCAAAACAGCTTTTTGATCTTTGCGAGAATCCCTTTCTCCTTTTTTTCTTCTTTAGGCGGAGCCGGTTTCTCGATCTCCTGCGCGGGAGCTTCCTTGGGCTTCCCGGCCTCGCTCGGGCAAAAGGGGGCGGGCGCAGTGAAGGTGGGCATCCGCAGGACCGGAGGCGCCATGATCTTCGGCTTCACGATATGACGGGTGCGGGCGGCGGGGCGGGCTTCGCTTCGGCCGTAGGGGACATAGTGGTACGCCCCCGAGGAAGGATCCGGGACATTTCTGTCGCAGATGTACTTCGTGCCGTTGAAATCAATGCCGCGGAGACGTTCGAGCAGCATGGAGGCCATGACCTGCGGGGAGAAGTAGGAGAAGGGCAGCGATGGCGCCATGCGGGCGATGGAGGAGAGGAAGGAACCTTTCACATCGTCCATCGTCATGTGCAGACCTTTCCTGATCTCATCCATGAGCAGGATCATGCCCTTCTGCGTCGGGAAAAGGTTCTCGTAGGGCACGAGGTTGTTCTTATTGCCCATACCGGACATATCCATGAAGAAGACAAGGTAAAGGTAGGGCAGTGCGTAGTCATTGTGCTTGATGCGGATGTAGAAATTCGCCACGGTATAGTACATGTTGCGCAGCTTCGACCATTCCCCTGCCATGGTGTAGAGGGAGATCTTCTGCTGAAAAGCGCGGTAAAGGATGCCGCGCGCGGTGTAGGACTCGCCGCGGGCGGAGAGCGCGGTCTGCGACTCACCGATCTCGCCCTCGGTCAGACCGTAGTTCTCACGGACGTTCAGTACGTAGGCCATGTGGTGTCCGACCTCCGCCTGCCCTTCCTTGGTAAGGACGTAGATCTTCGGGACGCCATGAGCATAGTCCTTCTCCGGCACTTTGGCGATGACACGACCCACGAGCTCGGCGTGTGTGCCTTCACCGGAGAGATCGTATCGTTTGAGAAAATCGGAGAGCGCTTTGTCCGGCAGCATGGTGAGCGTCTCCTGCGGACGGCTCATGCGGATCCAGCCGTCATCAAAAAGCTCTCCGATGCGGTCATTCGCATCACGCCCGTAGATGCTTTCTTTATAGGGTGGCACCTTGTGGTGCGCCGGCTTGCCATCGAAGTAGTCCAAGAGCAGGATGTCTTTGATCGATAGTCCCATGGTATCCCTCCTTTCTTCCGTAATTCAGATGGGCGGACGATGAAAGGTCGATCGCCCGTCACAAAAAATGGGATCGGGCATCGCCCTTCTTCTATGGACGGCGAAGCTGCCGTCACCATTTCTCTTTTTGTATCATCGCTATGTATCCATCCTCAAGTATAATACAGCCGGGGTATGCTTGGCAATCAAAAAGGCGATGCCCGTTAATGGGCATCGCCTTTTGGGGTCATGGATATGACGTGGGACTTCCGCTGCAGGCACTGCGCCGCCAACCTCCGCCCCTTCGGGGCACCTCCTTCCAAAGGAAGGAGGTGGTGATACAGGATAAAGAAATTTTCAGTCCCTAATCCCCAGCCACTAATCCCTAGCTACTAGTCACTATTTCCCAAACTTCTTATCATACGCTTTTCTGATGGCTTCTTCGCGTGTGAGGCCTTCGGCCATGCCTGTCCTGATCGCTTCTTCCATGGCCTCGTATTCCTTCGGGATGACCTTGGTGAAGCGGGAGTAGTAGACGTCCCAGCGTGCAAGGATGGATTCCGCCTTGCGGCTTCTGGTCGAGAGATAGTGGGCATCGATCAGCTTCTTGACGCTTGCGATCTCCTCTTTGTCCGTGAGCGGCTCCAAATGGATCAGCTCTTGATTGCACAGGCGTTCATCGAGGTCGAGCACATAAGCGACGCCGCCGGACATACCGGCTGCGAAGTTTTTGCCCGTCTCGCCCAGGATGATGACCTTGCCGCCGGTCATGTATTCGCAGCCGTGGTTGCCGATGCCTTCGACGACGACGGTCGCCCCGCTGTTTCTGACGCAGAAGCGTTCCCCGGCTTTGCCGGAGACGAAGGCTTCCCCGCTTGTCGCGCCGAAGAAGGCGACGTTTCCGATGATGACATTATCTTCCGCGCGGAAGGTGGCTTCTCTCGGCGGATAAATGATGATCTTGCCGCCGGAAAGGCCCTTGCCGACGTAGTCATTCGCATCGCCTTCCAGGGTGAGCGTCAGGCCCTTCGGGATGAAGGCGCCGAAGCTCTGTCCCGCAGAGCCAACGAAGGAGAGGGATATGGTGTCTTCGGGCAGTCCTTCATCGCCGTAGCGGCGGGAGATCTCGCTGCCAAGGATGGTGCCGGTGACGCGGTCGGTGTTCTTGATGAAGAGCTTTGCGATGACGCGCTTCTGCTCGTCGAGAGCCGGCTTGCACATGCGGACGAGCTTGGCCATATCGAGGGTCTTTTCGATCTCATGATCCTGCGCCTTCATGAAATAGTGACCGACAGTGATGTCTGTATACGGACGGAAGAGCAGGGTATCGAGAGAGAGGGTATCTGCCTTCTTGTTCCCGGTGAAGCTCTTCTGCTTCAGGCGGTCGCTTCGGCCCACCATGTCTTCGAGCTTGTGGAAGCCGAGGTGTGCCATGATCTCACGCAGGTCTTCTGCGACGAAGCGCATGTAGTTCATCACATACTCGGGCTTGCCGGCGAAGCGTTTCCTGAGCTTCTCATCCTGCGTGCAGATCCCGAAGGGGCAGGTATTTTTGTTGCAGACGCGGAACATCTGGCAGCCGATCGCGATGAGCGGCCCGGTGCAGAAGCTGAAGAGTTCTGCGCCCAAGAGGCAGGCGATGGCCGCATCCCGGCCGGTCAGGAGCTTTCCGTCCGTTTCGAGCTTCACGCGGTCGCGGAGCTGATTCAGGAGGAGGACCTGCTGCGCTTCGGAAAGTCCCAGCTCCCATGGAAGTCCCGCATGGCGCATGCTGGTCCTAGGCGATGCCCCCGTGCCGCCATCGCAGCCGCTGATGGTGACACCGTCGGCTTTCGCCTTGACGACACCGGCCGCAATGGTACCGACACCGGCACCGGCGGTGAGCTTGACATTGATCTCCGCCTTGTGGTTGGCATTCTTCAGGTCGAAGACAAGCTCCGCCAGGTCTTCGATGGAGTAGACATCATGGTGCGGCGGCGGCGAAATCAGGGCTACGCCCGGGGTGGAGTGGCGTGTCTTGCCGATGGCCGGATCGACCTTGTTGCCCGGAAGATGTCCGCCTTCGCCGGGCTTTGCCCCCTGCGCGCACTTGATCTGGATCTCTTTGCCGTGGACGAGGTAATTCCCCGTGACGCCGAATCGTGCTGTCGATACCTGCTTGATCTCGTCATTGACCGAAGAACCGTCAGGGAGCAGCGAGAAGCGCTCGGTGTCCTCGCCGCCTTCACCGGTGTTGCTGCGGCTGCCGAGGGCATTCATGGCTTTCGCGATGCACTCATGGGCTTCCTTGCTGAGTGCGCCATAGCTCATCGCGCCGGTACGGAAATGATGCACGATGGAGTCCACGCTCTCGACCTCTTCGATCGGGATGCTGCATCCGGCAGGGTAATTGAATTCCAGAAGGTCACGAAGACGGATGAGCGGCTCATTGACCACCTTCGCAAATTCCTTGTAGACCTCGTAGCTTCCCGTGCGGCATGCCCGCTGCAGAAGGCGAATGGCCTCCGGAGTCAGGATGTGCGGCTCGTCGCCATTCCGGTGATACATATAGACATCGCCGGAAGAGAGCCCCTTGGTCCCCTCATACGCCGCCTCATGGCGCATCTCGGCTTCCTTGGCGATCTCCTTCAAGCCGATGCCTCCGATCGGAGAGGTGATGCCGCCGAAATATTTCTCCGCCACCTCCTTGCCGATGCCGACAGCTTCGAAGATCTGCGCGCCGTGGTAACTCTTGACGGTGGAGATCCCCATCTTGCTCATGACGCCCAGAATGCCGTTCACCGCTGCCATGAGGTAGTTTGCAAGCGCTTCCTTCGCGCTCTTGCCGTGCAGGCGGTTCTTGTCCGCGAGATCCTTCACCGTCTCCAGTGCCAGATACGGATTGATCGCCGTCACGCCGAACCCGATCAGCGCGGCGAAATGATGGATCTCACGCGGCTCGCCCGACTCCAGAATGATACCGACATCCGGACGCACCTTCTCACGGATGAGATCATTGTGCAGCCCCGCCGAAGCGAGAAGCGCCGGGATCGCCATGTGATCCTTATCGACACCGCGGTCAGAAAGGATCAGGATATTCTTCCCATCCCTCACCGCAGCAAGCGCCGCTGCGAAAAGGTCATGGAGCGCCTTCTCCATCGCACGGCCGCCGCCGGCTGCCGGATAGAGCAGCGAAAGCACGACCGGCTTCAGCTGGCTGCTTTTGAGATGCTTGATGACTTCCATTTCCTCATTCGTGATGAGCGGACGGTCGATGAAGAGCGCCGCCGTCCCCTTCTCATCCGGATCCATGATGTTGGCCATGTTGCCGATCACGACCGAGGACGAGGTCACGATCCTTTCACGGACACCGTCGATCGGCGGATTCGTGACCTGTGCGAAATTCTGCTGGAAATAGTCGTAGAGCAGCTGCGGCGCTTCCGACAGGACAGCGAGCGGCGAGTCCATCCCCATGGCACCGATCGGCTCCTTGCCGTTCTCCGCCATCGGCGTCAGGATATCGCGCAGATCCTCGATCGTATAGCCGAAATTCTTCTGCTCGAGAAGGAGATCCTCCGGCACTTCCGGCTCCTTCTCCTCCTTCGCCAGATCCTTCAGGTCGAGCAGATGCTCCTCACACCACTTCGCATAGGGATGCGCCTTCGCCATCGTGTGCTTGATCTCCTCATCACTGATGATGCGCTGCTGCGCCGTATCGATGAGGAAGAGCTTGCCCGGTTCGAGGCGTCCTTTGTAGAGCACATTCTCCTGATCGACCGGCACCGCCCCCACTTCCGAAGACAGGATGACACGGTCATCCTTCATGACATAGTAGCGCGCCGGACGCAGACCATTGCGATCCAGCATCCCGCCGATGGCGACGCCATCGCAGAAGCACATCGCCGCCGGGCCGTCCCATGGCTCCATCATGAAATTGTGATACCGGTAGAACGCCTTCTTCTCCTCATCCATCGCCGGATCCTTCTCCCACGGCTCCGGCATCATGACCATCATCGCATGCGCCAGCGAATGCCCCGCCATATGGATGTACTCCAGGCAGTTATCAAACATCGCCGAGTCGCTCCCCGTGTCATCGACGACAGGGAAAGCCTTCACCAGCTCCGGATCGTTCGACGGGCGCGACTTGCTCTCACGCGCATTCAGCCAGTTGATATTTCCCTTGATCGTATTGATCTCCCCATTGTGGACGATGTAGCGGTTCGGATGAGCGCGCGCCCAGCTCGGGAATGTATTCGTCGAAAAACGCGAATGCACCATCGCCATCGCCGTCTTATAGTCCAGATCCGACAGATCCAGATAGAAATGGCGCAGCTGCTCACTCGTCAGCATCCCCTTGTACACGATCGTGCGCGAAGACAGACTCGCGATATAGAAATCCGTCCCCATGCCTTCCGATAGCGGGATGATCTTCTTCTCCGCAAGCCGCCGGATGATATAGAGCTTGCGCTCGAAATCCATCTGATCCCTGAGCGATGGATTCCTCCCGATGAAGACCTGCAGAAAACGCGGACGGATCGAACGCGCCACATCGCCGATGATGCTCTCATCGATCGGCACCTCTCGCCAGCCAAGGACCGTCTGCCCCTCCTCCTTCACGATCTCCTCGAAGACCCTCATCTGCTCCTTGCGGAAATCCTCATAGCGATGTGCAAAAATCATGCCGACGCCGTACTCCCCCTCCGGCGGAAGCGAAAATCCCAGCACCTCGCACTCGCGATGAAAGAAATCATGCGGGATCTGCGTCAGGATCCCTGCGCCATCCCCGCTCTTCTGATCAGCGCCCTCGCCGCCCCTGTGCTTCAGATTCTCCAAGATCTTCAAAGCATCGTCGACAATATCATACGAGCGCTCGCCGCGGATATTCGCCACGAAACCGATCCCGCAAGCATCATGTTCATTTCTGGGGTCATACAGCCCCTGCGCCTCTGGCAGATCTCTCCATTTTTTCATGCCCATTCCTTCTCTCCTACAAAAAAAGCCGAGCGAAAACAGCGCTAGCTGCCTCGCCCGACTTCGGACCTTCCTATGAAGTGTGTAATTCGTATTATATCATGGAAGGAAATCGTTTGGAAAGAGGAAATTCAGAAATAATAAGTGACTGGGGACTGGTAGCTAGTGACTGGTGACTAGGGACTGGTGACCAGAAGACTGGAAGACTAAGAGACGTCAGACTCCCACATTGTCATTGAAAGCGTTGCCGAGAAATCTTTGTCATTCGCGGGCAAGCGGTCGATGTTTGGAACCCCAAAGCGGGAAATCTGCTATCTTGAAAATCATTGACAAGCCGCGCCCATTAGGCATACGATAGGGATAGTTAGTGACTGGTGACTGGGAGACGTCAGACTTCCACGTCGTCATTTCGAGCGAAGCGAGAAATCTTTGTCATTCGTGGGCAAGCGGACAATGTCAGAAAACCGAAAACGGGAAACCCGTCACCCCCCAAAAACGGTCGGGCATTACTTTCCTTTATACTGCGGCGAAGCCGCCACCACCATTTCTCATTTCTAATTTCTCATTTCTAATTCCCTCTCCCCATTCATGCTATAATGAGACGACATACCCATTTCCATACCACCAAGGAGGATTTCATCCATGAAAGAATTCAAACTCGCATTCGGCCGCGGCGTGCAGTCCGTCATGCTGCCGGAAGACCATATTTCTGACATCTTGGAAGGCGTCCCGACCCCCGCCTGCGACGTCAAAGAAGCGACCCTTGCTGCTATGCGAAGCCCGATCGGCAGCGCCCCGCTGAAGGAGGTCGTAAAGAGCGGCGATAAAGTCTGCCTCGTCGTCGCCGACATCACCCGCGCCTGGAACCGCGCCTCTGAATTTCTGATCTACGTCGTAGACGAACTGAACCTCGCCGGCATCCCCGACAAGGACATCTGCATCGTCTTTGCCCAAGGCACCCACCGCCCCCACACCGACGAAGAGAATATCACCTGCGTCGGCGAAGAAGTCGCCCGCCGCATCACCATGTACCAGCATATCTCCACCGACAAATCCCAGCAGACCTACCTCGGAAAGACCACCCTCGGCACCGAAGTCTGGATCGACAAGCGCGTCGTAGATGCGGACAAGGTCATCCTCATCAATGCCGTCTCCACCCACGACATGGCCGGCTTCGGCGGCGGCCGCAAGCTCATCCTCCCGGGCGTTGCCGGCTTCGACACCGTTCAGCAGAACCACTGCCACGCCCTCGGAGCCACCCTCGGCAGCGGCCTCAACCCTGACGCCAAGCTCTTAAAGATCGAAGGAAATCCCGTATCCAGCGACATGCAGGAAGCCTGCGACATGGTACACCCCTGCTTCCTCGTCCACTCCATCATCAATGAAGAAGGCCGCATCTCCTCCATGGTCGGCGGCGACCCCTACGAAGCATGGCTCGAAGGCACGAAGGAGACCTACCGCCTCCAGAAAGTCCCGATGAAGCAGCAGGCCGACGTCACCATCGTCTCCGCCGGCGGCTATCCGAAGGACACGAACCTGTATCAGGGAACCAAGTGCTACTCCACGGCTGAGATCGCCACCAAGAAAGGCGGCATCATCATCACCATGATCGAAGCCGAAGACATCATGGAACCCGCCGCCTACCTCGGCAGCTTCAAGTACAAGAACCTGGTCGATATGGAAAAGGGCCTGCGCGACTGCTTCACCATCCCCTTCTTCGTCGCCTTTGAAAATCTGAACACCGCCCTCACCCACACCGTCTACATCGTCACCCGTCCGGAAAACTTCGACATCCTCCGCGAAAAGACCCACCAGATCCCCGTCGCCACCGTCGAAGAAGCCTGGCAGCTCGCTCAGAAGCAGCTCGAAGGCGAAGGCAAGACAGACTACGCCATCAATATCATCCCCCACGGCAGCGCCGTCGTGCCGTACTTGAAGAAGTAGCTGGTGACTAGTGACTAGGGATTAGGGGTGATACTCCCGTATCATCATTGAAAGCGTTGCCGAGAAATCTTTGTCATTCGCGGGCAAGCGGTCAATGTCAGGAAAATTGAAACGGGAAACCTGCTATCCACCGAACCTCGGGCATCGCCTTCCTTTATACTGCGGCGAAGCCGCCACCGATTGGTCTTTCCCGCTTGAGGAAGGCTGACGATACGAGAAGAACGCTCTCCGCAGTCCTTCGGGCATTCCTCCCCACTGCGAACTCGCTGAAGAGGGACACACCGAAGGAAGCGGATGGATGGCAGCGATCTGAAAACGAGTGAGAAACCATCCGCTCCCCGTTTCGTCATCCCGAGCGCAGCCGAGGGATCTTTCTGGCAGACCCATAAACGGCCGACGTGATACAGCAGGGAAACGAAACACAAAGACGTCGATTTTCATTTTCACACTGACATGGATAACCGCAGGGCAAGGAAGATTTCTCGACTTCGCTCGAAATGACGTTACGAGAAAGCCGCCTGCTACCAATGTCCCCCTTTCTGATTATATTCTGCAATGAATTCGCCTTTCCTTAGCGCGCAAAAACCGCAGCGGCATCGCCGCTGCGGTTTTTTATTCCTACTCCCTTATTCCTAATCCCTAGCCACTAGCCACTAGTCACCAGCCACCAGTCCCTAGTCACTTCTTATGCTTCACAATATACTCTTTCAGATCCGCATGGAGGATCTTCTTATAACTCTCCACCCCCGGCTGGTCATAGGCATTGACGCCCGCAAGCGCCCCCTCGTAGGCGATCGTGAGGAAGAGAAAATACATGAGCGCCCCCACATGGAAAGGCGTACACCTTCTCATGATGAGATCACAGCTCATGCGACCATCATGGGCCAGCGCCTCCTCATCCGAGCGCTGCGCCGCAGAAAGCATGTAGGAAAGCGGGACCGGGCCGCGCTCTTCCCCCTCATCACAGAGGATGGCTGCATCTTCCCTCGATTTCCTGACCGAGATGAACTGCACGAGCTTATTCCGTTTCCCCTCCTGATGCTCCTGCGTCAACGAATGCATATCCGTCGTCCCCACCGCCGCGACAGGGATACGGCCATAGTGGATCTCTTCCCCGGAGACCGTGAGCGCCTTGCCCAAAGACTCACCCAGAAGCTGCGCATACCACCAGCCGAGCGAGCGAAGACTGTCCCCATACGGCATGATGATCTCCGCATCGACACCATGATTTTCCCGCGCCAGATACTTACGGACCGCCAGCTGCAGCGCCGGATTCTCCGAAAGCGAAAGACTGCGGCAAGCCTCTTCCGTCATCCTCGCCCCCGCCAGGAAATCCCGGATATCGATCCCCGAAAGCATCGCAAAGACCAGCCCCACCTGAGAGAAAACGCTGAAACGTCCGCCGATGCCATCCGGCACCGTGAAGCACGGCCAGCCATTCTTCTCCGCCAGAGGACGCAGCGCCCCCTTCTCCTTGTCCGTCACCGCGATGACGCTCACCTCGCAGAACTTCCCCAGCATCTCACGCAGCGCCCGCTCTGCCATGACCGGCTCCAAAGTCGTCCCGGACTTCGAATTCACGACCAGCAGCACCTTGTGCTTCCACCACGCTGTCTGCGAGCTCCGCCGGATACGCTCCACCAGCGAGAGAAGACTCACCGGATCCAGATTTTGCCCTGCAAAGTACAGCTGCGGATACCCATGGCGCTCCTCCTTCGTCATCAGATTCCAGTACTGTCCGCAGAAAAGATCAAAAAGCACCTGATTTCCAAGATACGAGCCCCCGATACCAATCGACACCACGATATCCTGCTCCTTCGCCAGCTTCGAGAGGGCAAGCAGCCTCTCCCTCTCCTCTTTGGAGATCAGGATCTCTTCCTCCAGAAGATACGGCAGATGCGGGAAAAGCACGAGACTGCCGTCCGGCCCCTTCCCGTTCTTCCGAAGCCGCTCCACAGAAAGCGCCGCCTCACGGATGCGCTCCTTGCAGGCATCGATCTCCTCCTCCGTGATCCCCCAGCCATCGCCGGAAAAATGCGTCATATCAATGGTCAATTCATCCTGAAAATGCATATATATACCCCTCTTCACCGTAATGCTATTAAGTTAAGGAAATCGTTAGCTACGTAACGTCTTGCTTCCCCCTT
>OLGM01001021.1_pt1 | contig 14318 bp, 9 predicted proteins | sample 1606001 | NCBI WGS metagenome assembly OLGM01 (sample SAMN03283294) | human gut metagenome | biome: human-associated habitat; material: feces | host: Homo sapiens | place: Peru | collected 2012
CGATGCTTCCATTCGGTTAAAAACCATCTTGCAGTGCATCGGCTTGACATCTGTGAGCCGCATCTTACCAATCACAGGCTTTACGTTGTACTCATACCGCTCCCGGTAATTTCTCTTTGTGTTCGGCGCTAAGTCTCCCACGATGTGGCTAATCCAGAACTCAAACCATTCTGTTACCGTCATATCCGGCGGAGCAAACACATCCTCATGACGGTCTGCATACTTTGCATCTTCCAGCCAGTTCCGGGCTTCCGGAAGTGAGGAAAAGCACTTGAGCTGACGCTTTCCTTCGCTGCTTACAAATCTTGCGCTATATAATCCGTCCTTTCTCTGGCAGATACCCTTGCCGCATTCTTTGCCTCGTAAACTTTTACCCATTCGGAAACTCCTTTCCCACTATGAGAAGAAGCCCCTATGCATTTTATAATTGTAGCACAAGGGCTTTCTTTTCTCAATAGTGAACTTACCTTCAAATTGCCATTGTACGGCTGATGTACTGTTCAAACTCCTTTCGCTTGACCAGCTTTTTCGTCCCGACGAACAAAACGAAGGGGCAGTTGGGCGCTCTCAGCATACTGTCGATCTTGTTGATGCCGATGTTGCTGTATTCTGCCGCTTCTCTGGCGGTCAGCGTCATTTTGAGGTGGATGGGGACGGTGAGGATGTTGTCCATGGAAATGTCTCCTTTCGTGGTGCTTATGTAGACAAATAGAACTCGATTTCGCGGCTGCGAGGGAAATCGTATTGCCGCGCGACTTTGGCGGTGTGGGAATGCTTGCAATTCAAGGGCTTTTTGACCCTGAATTGTCTACACCCGATCGCCGTTTGCGGGCGGATTGGATGGATTGGTTTCCTTTTTACCATCCCACGGACAATTTTTCGTCGTTTGTCAGGGGACTTGAAAGGTTTTTGATTGCGCAGAAGTTCCTCTACTTTACAACGGACATTTCTCTGCCGTTTTTTAGTATCAGAGAGGAAAAATGTCCCTGCATTCGAGAAAGTGGGGACATCACGATTTGCGGATATTGAGATTTGGAGAATTAGCAAGCACAGTCGCAGTCCGGACACACGGCGATTTTGGGAATAATCCCAAGCCCTTATGATGTTGATCCTGAGTGGAAATTGAGAAGCAAAAGTGCTGTCAAAGCATACGAACGATCTGAGCGTGAGAGTCTTGTACGCAAACTGTTTTTGGAATTAGAAAGTATCGCAACACGATGCGAAGCACGCTTGCCTTATGATCGAGAAAGATGTATAATTAAAACAATATTTGTAGCCGGATGTCGAATGGAAATGGCTATTTCGTACAACAAGCTCTGGAAATTGCTCGTCGATAAGAAGATGAGCCAAGCCGACCTGCGCAAAGCGGCAGGTGTCGCGCCGAACACTATGACCCAGCTGCGGTGGGATGAAGAAGTCACGCTGTCCGTGCTCAATAGAATCTGCGTTGCGTTAGATGTCAATATCGGAGATGTGATGGAGTTTGTGGGTGGAGATTGAGCAATATCCATAACTGCAAGTAAATCTTATTCGTGAAGCAAAGAGGTGGGAGAAATGGCAATTCGCTTGTGGCCGCAGGATTATGAACGAAAGGATCATATTACAAAAGCGGAAAAAGGGATCCTTAGATATGCTGCGCGCAATTTTCAAAATGGCCATATGGTGGTTGGTATAGACCCTCTAGGCTTAAGCGGCGAAAAAGTGAAGCTGGGAATGTATATTTCTCCCAACGAAGGGCTTGTAACGTTCTCGATTTACTCCGGAATGATTAATGCAATGCCGGTGTTTTCGTATATCGCTTATGTCCAAATGGTCGAAGGTAAAATCTATGAACGACTTTTGGATTCCAAGCTTTTGATTGTTCGTAACGGAGAAAAGAAAGCACTTAAATTCCCATACAAACATATTGTTATGTTTCCAGATGAGGTGGTAGGAAAGACTACCGTGTCGAAGGATGACCTTCAGCAACTACGAAATTATGCAACATTTGATTCGTTTAGACCAATCACATCTGACGGCAAAGAAAAAAGAATTGAAGATTTGAAAATATTTGTGGGTATTCGCAAGGCATACGATAAGACGTTTAAGTCTCTGTCAGAACTAGAATGTCGAGCGATCTTCGAACGTTTGGCTCCCGAATACACTGTCGTGATGAATGAGACCATAAATGTTTGCGTTGCCGAAAAGAAAACATTGGTAACCGAAGCTGATCTGCGCATTACCGGAAAGGAACTGGAATATAAAACATTCTTCCTCGATGAGTACCAGGTAGGCGTTGTTAACGACATGGGTAAAGGCCATCGAGTCATTCTGGCAAACCCCGGCGCGGGAAAAAGCGTTCTGCTTCTTTCTAAAGCGTTTAAGTATGCAAGTCTGTACAAAGGATCCAACGTACTCCTCACATGCTACAACAGCAACTTAGCCGATTCTTATAATTTCAAGCGCAGTTGTGCCAATTTTGGCAAAGATATCAAACTGTTTATCATGACATTCCATAAGTTGGTAAAAAAGATTTATGAGGAATGCTTGCACTCTCATTGCGCATCAAACATTGCAACAGAAGAAGAAATTCAAAAATGCATAGACATGGTGAAACAAGGAAAGGTGAAGTTTCGATTTAAGGCGATTTTTATTGACGAGGTGCAGATTTTTGATCCTCTTTATCTCGAGTTGTGTTATCACCTTTTGGAAGATGACGATGATCGTGTGTTTTTAATGGCAGGCGATTTGAATCAAGCAGTTCGTGCGCTGAGCCGAAAAGGTGATGCCCCGTGGAAACGGTTGAATGGGATTCAGCTTGACTTCACGGGACGTGTTCGCTACATCGAAAAAAATTACCGCAATAGTCAAGAGATAGGCGAGTATATTTCGCATATGTTGCAGCACATGAATACGCGCTTGTCAATGCTGGATCTAATTAACTCTTTGGAGTATGAATATAACTCGTTCAAAGTCGGCACAAATCCAACAATTGCGCTTAAAGTTAGGACAGGGGTTCAACGGACAAGTATCAAAACGAGTGTAATTGCAGCAATTAAAGAAATTGCAACAACGTATAGGATTAGTTACTCAGACATAGCTGTGTTATTCCCGTTTAGAAAAGTTCCCTATTTGAACTACCATTTCCTCTATTGGCTTCAGCAAGGGCTTGACGAGGAAGGCATTTCTTATTCGATGATCATTAACGAGAAAGATGGTTTCTTTGTGAAGAAAAAAACCGGAGACATTACGGGTGTAGTTATCTCTACGATTGAGTCCTCGTTGGGATTGGATTTTAAGGCTGTTATTTTGGCTGGTTTGTTCCCGTATAACTATGTCAATCTCAACGGACAAGTGGGTAGTGAAATAAAGACATGGAGCGCTATCAAAAATATGCCGGAAGAGCAGCAAACTGCGGTACAGAGCCAGATGCGAGCAGTATATACCGCCTGTTCAAGAGCCCGAGATGTTTTGTATGTAATTAGCGATCTGAAGCCTGGTACACCAATGGAAGAAATTATTAAGCAAGTGCCAGATAGAACACCTTTACCGCAGTCTTCAACGCAGAGCGGTACACCATCAACTGGTGTTCGTACGGGAAACTAACGGAATACTGTAACCAAACGTACAGCTTCAGCCACCATCAAAAAAGATTGCTTAATGAAGTAGTCGATCATGTAACCATTAAGGCAGTAATTCAGGAAACAAAAAAGGACACAACCGTGATGGTTGATCTTGCAAAGTACCCTAAGCAAAAAGGAATTATAGGGAAAAAGGTCGGTGAAACCTTCAAACTTGCAGGAGTTTCTTTGACATAATAAGATTACGAAAATTATTGCCAATGATACGCTTATCCCCAAAGATGTGGCAAGCTCTTCTGCAAAACAAGGAACTGCTGTACAAGCAGGTAAAACTCAGCCCAAAGGCTTGAAGGATTTCTTCGTGAGCAAGGGGTTCAAAGCTGTAGATTGCAGGTTAAATAATGGTTGTTTGTGGATCTTGGGAGAGCGAAAAGAATTAGCACCGTACGTGACGGAAGCAGAGCGACTGTTTGGAGTGGCTGGCGGATATGGCGCGGGAAAAGCGTCGTCTTACAAGCCTGCGTGGTGGACAAAGTCAAACAAGTAATTACCCTATATGGCATTTGCATGTGCCGGGAGGAGAAATAGTATGGCAAACGATTACAACATACTTGCTGATTACATAGTCTCTAGATATATCGAAAGGATCGCTGGTGATGATATTGAAGAGACCTTTGTGGATGAATCTCCGGCAGATCACGTTATGGTAGGCATGCTTGCTGAGAACCGCGTGGAAGAGAAGTTTGATGGTGGGTATATTGAGAATAATAGTACCCGCTTTGAAAGTGTACCGTCCATAAGTATTTCGTTTATCGTCAAGAAGAATCCTTTAGGCGTTATTCGTGTGATTCCCAAGGGACTGTTGTTTTATACGGTCGAGCCAGATTATGATAAGACGATTCATTACTTGCTTCAGAAATACTCTGAAAAGGATAACGTTCAATATACCGAAATCCAGCAGCTCTGTGAATGCTATCCTGACCTGCGGTTTAGTCTTCCGTTGACCTACAAAAAGGTGCGGGTTGAAGATGAGATGGGTGATGGTATATCAATTCGGCTTGACTCTATTAGTGATAAAAAGTTTCATTTGGAGCAGAAAATCAACGAACGCTTAAGGGCTCTGTCGGATAGAATCATCAGCGAAATAAAAGTTATTAAGAGTGACCGTGTTACATTTTTTGATCTGGTCGATAAGGAACGTTTCTACCTTGTGACAGGTGGAAGCGAAGAACGTGTAAACCCTCGATGGGATATTGACATTTATTGCACCGTTACCGATGAAGGGGAATCCTATCGATTCTTGATGCAAATGGTTAATAAGACTCCCGTGAATGGCAAGAGCAACATCGGATATTTGCCTAAAGTTTTCAATGCTGGTATTGATGTGGTTGGAGATGATAGTGTCGAGTTTCAGAATATCAAACTGGACTATTTTAAAAACAGCTACAGAAAGCGTCCCATGGTGCATGTCATTGCAGAAAACACTTCTGCAGCCTATCATGAAGAGGACAACTCCATTCGGACCGATAATATTCCGAGATATTATCAAATGCGCCTGAAGACCAAAGATGCGTTAACACAGTATGTTACATTTGAAAAACTTATTCAGGATCCGGTTGGCAATCTGACTGTTATTTACGAAGAAATGAAATCGGATTATGAGAAGTGTGTCTACGAGTTCAATCATACAAGGTTCCAAACGGTCAATGCAAAAGAACGGTTTAGAGATGCATTAGAGAACTATCAGCATGAAATTGGCCGTTTTAGGAAGGGCATTGATCAGATTGAGTACAGGGATTTTGTTAAAAAGGCGTTTGTTTATATGAACAAAACCTTTATGACGAGACTCGCTGGTGAACACAGACAGATTAGCGGTTGGCGTTTGTTCCAGATCGTTTTTATCGTTTCGCTTATCTGCGAGATGATTCGCAGCGAGTATAAAAATGATCCCAATATTGCGGAAGCGGACATTGAAACCGCGAACTTGCTTTACTTCCCGACAGGCGGTGGTAAAACAGAAGCGTTTCTTGGCGCATGCGTGTTCAACATGTTCTTTGACCGCCTGCGCGGAAAAAACGACGGCATTACTGCATTTCTTAAGTATCCGCTGAGATTGCTTGCAGTGCAACAACTTGATCGTGTGCTTACGATCGTCATGAAAGCGAATGTTGTAAGAGAGTCCAGCAGGGAGTTGGCTCACAAAACACCGTTCCAAGTCGGCTTCTTTGTGGGCAAAGGAAATACACCGAATAAGATAGACTCCTTTGAACGTTTAAGTGAGCGCGGAGATAAGAATAAGGCAAAAGACCTTATTCTTGAAAGTGATCCTGAAACGCTAAATGAGTATTATCGTTTCATTGATACGTGCCCCTATTGTGGTAAAAAACACGTAAATCTAAGATTTAATCGTGACACTTGGAGATTGGAGCATGTTTGTGATAATCCAGAGTGCCCCATCATGGTTTTGCCGCTCATGATTGTAGATAACGAAATTTATCGCTATCTGCCTTCCATTGTGGTCAGCACGATTGATAAGATGGCTATGCTTGGCACAAGCAATGACTTTAAGATGCTGTTTGGTCAAGTGAGGAAAAAATGCCCGGTACATGGATTTACGGGAAATGCAAAATGCTCTTGCGCGTCATGCGGCGGACATGTGCTTCAAAACGTAGGATTGCTAAAAGATCCCATTCCGACTCTTTTTGTTCAAGATGAGATGCATCTTGTAAAGGAAAGTTTGGGTACATTTGATGCGCACTACGAGTCGTTCTTGAGCTATTATGCAAAGGAACTGGTTCCAGAGGCGCAGCGCAAGCTAATCCGATTTGTTGGTGCAACAGCAACTATCTCCATGTATGAGAGCCATATTTGGCATTTGTATCACATGGATGGACGGAGATTTCCATGTGAATATCCTTCAGCAGAAGCAGGCAAAGATTTCTATTCCTACACCGATAATAATGACATTACACGCATTTTGATCGGATATGCCCCCTATGGACGGTCGATTACTGACGGCATGTGGGAATCGGTTTATATCATGCGACTTGTCGTGTATAGAATGATTCAATTCTTGGAAGAAAGCTACGAAAAACTCTGCGCTGCCGGCTTTTCTGGGAGCATTGATGAGTATCGGGATATGCTGTACGACTATTGGATTGAATTGGTCTACAATAATCGCAAGCAAGACGCAATGGAACTTGAGAACGCATTCCAGAACCAGGCTAACAACTATTTGGAGGCAAAGGGTGTTCCTAAGTATGTTATTGAACAGATGACCAGTGATGTGGACTTCCAAACCGTAAGAAAAACGTTGTTTGATATTCAGGCGAACAGAAAGGACTTCGAGAGTACCAACCTCCTGCTCGCAACAAGTACCATTTCTCATGGTGTGGATGAGGATTCCTTTAACGTGATGTACTTCTTTGGAATGCCAAACAACAATGCCGAATACATCCAAGCATATTCGCGTACTGGTCGTAAGTTTACGGGCATTGTCGTGGATATCATTCGACTAATGAGGGTGCGCGATAGATCTTACCTGAAAAATTTTGTTATTTTCCATCAGAACAGGGACGATCTTGTTGAGGCTGTCCCAATCAACAGATGGGCAAAAAATGCAATCTATAGCACCTTGCCCGGATTGCTTGCAGGCTTGATTAGGCAGTATTACACGATTAAAACCAATTCGGATAGTCTGCATAATGCAATTAAAGTACAGAAGTTGCTTCGTTCCGGAGAAATCGACGTTGATGATGCAGTTTCTAAACTTATTGCAGCTTACGGATGCAATGAACAGGAAAAAATGTCTCTGGCATATAAGGAAATCATCACCGAAGAAGCGGTCAACATTCTTTCTGGAATTAAAAATGGAAATTTCACAAAGGAACTTTCTCTTTCGGACGCAATAGGAAAGTTCTCGCACGGCAAGAAAACGCCAATGACGAGCTTACGTGATACAGAAGAGCAGATCGAGATTAAGATTTGAGGTAAGAGATTATGAAGAGAAGCAAAACTCAAGCTGTATATAGGTTCTTGCCGGAAATGTGGATATCCGAAAAAGATGATTCTGAGAGAGCTGTTTCGGCTAAGATAAAAAATTGGAATTATATCAAGATGTCCGATATATATGAGGATTTTATCGAGGGTGAAATTAAGCGCCAAATAAAACTGTTTGGTGATCGAGGTGGTGACATCAGCGCGTTTGATCTTTCACCAGATACTCATTCATTTGCAATTGTTGAAACCGCGTGCAACGAAGGAATCCCTGATATCATCGGTGAAATATCCCCGTTGGTGTTTTACTGTAGTTCCTGTGGTACAGTGAGCGATCTTCGTAATCCTGATGCGGTTGATAAGTATACTTGGAAATGCAAAAATCCTGATTGTGGAAAGTGGGCAGTCAAGCAACTCCAAATGATCTATGCCTGCGAATGCGGATATGCACAGCCCATAAAGATTCCGCATGTGCAGGGGGTAAAGAATTTCAAGTTCCGCCCCAATGAAACGCAATATAAAATGTTTTATAGGAGCGGCAACTCGGAAAAACCTGCAGAGTTTGTTCAGATTTGTCCGAACTGCAATTCGAGATTGGTGCCTGACAACGCAAATTCTGGCCGAAATTATAAGCCTTTCATGCTGAAGGTAATTAATCTGGTTGATCAGCGGAATGGTCAATTCTATAAGAAGGGCATAGATGCGCAAAAGACGATCGTTTGTAGATGGTTTGACAAATTGTCTACCGCTGACTACGAGGAGATCCTGAATAACATTGAATTAGCATTTAGTGACGCATTTAAAAGCGATGCGCAGAGACGAAATGTAAAACAGCAGGTTCGTGCCCTAATTGATGCGGGCATGCTTCCGCCTGAGATGTTTGAAAGCGCTGTAAATAACATGCTTCAGAATGCGCCGAACACAAAAAGTGTTGAGCGGTATGTAGCAATGTGTGATGATCTGTTTTCAAGAAAGAAAACGGAAAATCCGGTGGGCTACGCAGAATGGCTGAGCCAGTTCTCGTTCAAGCTGATGCAGTATGATACGCTGAAATATGCTAAACGAATCATTACACTAGAAGAAGCAATTCAGCGTCAACTTGATATGGAGTTCATTGATTCTCCGGAGGAAGTTACAGCATTGAACAAAAAGATGGGTATCGCAAATATGCAGGTTTCTTGCGATATTCAGATTATCAACTGTACATATGGATATTCCAGAAGAGTTGCTGATCCGAAGAACTCTACAAATAAGAATTGCCGCTTGAAGCTCAATGCCTACGATAGAACTAGAGACGGAACGGCAAATCTTGTTTATGGAGCCAAACTGGATACGGAAGGCATCCTGTTTGAGATTAGCCAGCGAAAAATCGTTGAGTGGTTGTATAAGAACAACATCATCAGTGAGGAACAGTTGCCGGATCTTGACGACGATATTTCTGTGAAAAAGTGGTTTGCACAATATGTTCATAGCGATGTGATTTCGATGTTCGGTGAAATCGATGACAGTGAAAAAATCACTAAGAATGTTTTTGCGCTGCTCCACTCTATGTCCCATGCCTTTATGAATTCGGCAGGAGAACTAAGTGGTCTGTCCGGTAATTCTTTGACAGAGATTATCCTTGTAGAGACAGCGAGCATCTTTATCTATGCGCAAACTAGTCAGGGAATCCCCCTCGGCGCTCTGTCTGGAATGGCTGAATCTAACTATGCGTATTTCTTGAAGAAGGCTTTTGACGAGGCGAAAAATTGCGTATTTGATCCAATCTGCACGGAGCGAGATGATACGGCTTGCAGCGCATGTCTCATAATTCCGGAGATTTCTTGTAATCACTTCAACGCCGAGCTTGGCAGAAAGTATTTGTATTCGATTGACGGAGTGGATAACCCGACTGTTGGTTTTTGGGAGATGTAATTATGGCTAATATGTATCCGAAAAACATATCAGAGTATTTGCCAACGGATTCTGAAAGAATTGTTTATCAGGAATTAAAAAACCAGCTTCCTGATACGTTCGATGTCTTTTATTCTGTTAGTTGGACAAGTTGTTATGCGGGGCGTCTCGTGAAATCTGAAGCAGATTTTATTGTTGCCAGTCCTGACTATGGTTTTTTATGTCTGGAAGTAAAAGGCGGGAACGGAATCCGTATTGAAGATAATAACTGGTATCTTTCGGATGCGGTACATGGTGAGCGTAAACTGAACTCTTCTCCGTATGATCAGGCGGAAAAGAATATGTACTACTTCTCCAAAGTTTTTTCTTCGAAATACAACACCAAGTATTCGGGAATATATGGTGCCGGTGTGATTTTTCCCTTCTATCCCATAGGAGAAGAACTTGAGTTAAGTCATCGTCATAGAACGTGTACTATTGACAGCAATGACCTGAACAATATCTATGATCGCATTAAAAAGATGTTCCGCCTATGGGCAGGTAGTTCTTACGGTCGGCGCTATTATCCAGCAAGTCAACATCGCGCTTTCCTTGAACTCATAAGAGATAGAATTGCGATTTCTGCAGCAGCTGGCGCGTTGATTCGGTTCAAAGATCAGCAACTGAGTGTGATCAACCGTGTGCAAGACAATTACGTATATCTACTGAAAAATGTAAAACAATTCTACATGCGCGGAGGAGCAGGAACCGGGAAAACTTGGATTGCAATGAAAATGGCTAAGGATGAAGCGGAATCAAATGGGCACAAGGTACTTTTTGTTTGTGCATCAAAACCACTTGCCAGTATGGTAAACAGTCATATTGGGGATGCGGTTGATGTTAAGGATATTCGCTCACTCTTTGAAATGCTTGTTGAGGATATTACCAGTTATCAAGAGCCGCTGTTTGAAGGAATAAGCCATGGCCTCATTGGTGACTATGAAAAGTACAACGCGATCTTTGTTGATGAAGCACAGGATTTTACAGAGGAATGGGCAAGTATCATTAGATTGCTTTTGGATGATCCAGAAGGCTCTCGCTTAGGAGTTTTCTTCGATGACGTTCAGGTTTTGAGAGAGGATAGCTTCGGAAACGGGTTTGGCATTGGTGAACTGCCGTATTTGTTGCGGGAGAATATTAGGAATACCGCAAATATCTATAATTGGACTGCAGAGAAGACCAATCTGGGTACAGATATGGTTGCAAACCCTGTTGAAGGTCCGACACCTACGACAGAAATTGTTAACGAGCATGGGCAATTGGTTTTACTTTTTGAAACACTTTTTAAGCGATACCTTGAGGAAGAATATCTAAAAAATGATTCCTTAGTAATTCTCACCGAAAGCAAGGAAAAGCTGTTGGCTGAATTTCCTGACGGGATTGCAAAGTGGAAATTTGTTCATGGTACACCTAGCAATGAGAATGAAATCAGCGTGTATTCTATAGATGCATTTAAAGGGTTGGAAGCGAACATGGTCATTTATATCCATGGTATTGACACAACCGAGAATATGAACTACATAGCGTACACGCGCGCAAAATACTACTTAATTGAGTTGGTGAGGAATTACTGATGGCACCTATAACATCTTTTATTCGATGGGCAGGCGGAAAATCATGGCTTGTCCCATATGTAGCACAACTAACAGAAGGACTTGACTATAACAACTATTACGAACCTTTCATGGGCGGTGCATCGATTTTCTTTTCTTTGGATTTACCCAATAAAGGATGCTTGTCGGATATTAACGACGAACTGATAAACGCTTTTTGCGCCGTCAGGGATAATCCGGAAAGAGTTATTCGGTATCTTAAGGAATATGAAACAGACGAAGAAAGCTACTACGTAATTCGCGCGACGGAACCAAAAGGGAAATATCAACGGGCTGCGAGATTTTTGCATTTGAATGCAAATTCTTTTAATGGACTGTACCGTGTGAATCGGAACGGAAAGTACAATGTTCCCTATGGTCATAAAAATGCTACTGTGAATTATACGCGGCTGCTTGAAGCAGGAAAAAAACTGGAAGGAATGGAAATTGTTTGTCATGATTTTTCGGATATAAGTACCAAGATAGTTGCCAGAGACTTGATCTTTTTGGACCCACCCTACACCGTTTCTAAGGAAGATACGGGTTTCATAGGCTACAATTCAACTTGGTTTTCCCTTGATGATCAGCACCGACTGGCAAAGCTAATTGACCAAATAAAAAAAGCAGGAGCCTACTACATTATGACAAATGCCGCCCACGAAACCATTTTGGAGATATTTAAAGACAAGGGGCGCATGGTTACACTTGAGAGGAATAGTTTGATTGGCGGCAAAAAAGCGTATCGAGGAAAAGTTCCAGAGTATATTTTTACGAACATACCAGAAAGGAGTACGAAGTAATGGCTAGAACGGATTGGAGCCAAGTTGTATACGACAAACAGTTGGCAACGGCAAAAAGTGTCCACAAAAAACTGTTCGTGACACAAAAGATCTTAGCTTCGGAACTCCCTGAGTATATTGATGCTGGTTGGGAAAAGTGCAAAGATTATAAGAGCCCTAAATATGTGGGGATTGCTAAGGAGAAACCAGTAGATGAGCAATTTGAAGACCGAATTTGGTTGATGTTTGCTGGGATGGGTTTTTATGGTCTAAATGCGGAAAATGGAATTCTGATTTCTTATGATTTCAGCAATGATGACCTAAAAGAAAGAATTGGCGTTCTGGCGATTGATGATGAAACTGCGTTGGTTGGGCTTTGCCACGCATCAGAAGCTATCGTCGAAAAAAGTTTTGCCGCTGAAATAACAGCTTTTAGTGACAAAATATCTGGGATTAGAAAAGAGGTTCTTAAACAATTCCCGGGTCGGAAACTGAAGTTTATTTGGGCGTCTCATAATTTCATCATGAATAGACGAGATCTCGCGTTGCTGGACAAAGCCGGAATGGCCTATTTTAGTGACACGACTGTCGAGTACTATACAGACTTGGCAAAACATTTGGGTTCTTGTTCTAGATATCAGCTTTTGGGGAGCCTTTTTGCAAACCAAGAAATTAAAAATATGGATGATAAGGTGCCTGCGATCCAAGGTAAAATGGGTGGATACACCTACTATTCATTTTCAATTGAACCTGAAAAGCTTTTGAAAATTGGCTATGTGTTGCATCGGTCGGAAGCCAATAAGAATATGATGCCGACCTACCAGCGTTTAATCAAAAAGAAGCGTTTGCAAGTGGTCCGGTCGTTCATTAATGATGGTGGATATTTCCCAAACTCGATTATCATCAGTATAGATACCAATGGAAAGGGATTGGTTTTCGATCAGTCCGCCTCTAAGGTTGATAGTACAATTTCGAAGATCGGTATTTTACATATCCCCAAGCGCTATAGGTCTGCATATATTATCGACGGCCAACATCGTCTGTACGGCTACTCGGATTCCCTGTATGCCGAGACAAACACCATTCCAGTAGTTGCTTTCGTTGATCTGGAAAGAAGTGAGCAGATTAAACTGTTCATGGATATTAATGAAAACCAGAAAGCGGTTCCGAAATCGTTGAGAGTGACCCTGAATGCAGACATGCTCTGGGAATCTCCTGATTTCAGTGAGCAGCGGCAGGCTCTCCGATCTAAAATCGCGCAGATGCTGGGAGAAGAATCGACATCGCCTCTTAACTCGAGAATTGTGATAGGTGAAAACGAGTCTACACCCACGCGATGCATTACTGTTGAAGCGATTCAGTCTGCACTGAAAAAGTGTAGATTCTTCGACAGCTATGGCAAAAAGAATGTTCTCCAAAAAGAAGGTACTTTCGACTGCAAAGATAATCAAGAGACTTGCGATTTGTTCTACCCGTTTATTGAGAAGTGTTTGCTGTATATCAGAGAGACTTGTCTGGATGAATGGGACAAGGGAGATCAGGATAGCGGAATGCTCACCATGAACCGTGGCATTCAGGCGGTTATTCGCGTCATTGATGATGTTGTCAATATGCTTGTGGAGAAGGGGATGATTCAGCCTAAAACGCAGGCTCTTGACGATATGTTTGGCTTGATACAATACTATCTTAAGCCTTTGACTGACTACATAAATAACCTAAATGCTGAGCAGCGCAAGGATTTGCGTGGTTACTTTGGTGGAGGTGCTGATACCCGGTTTTGGCGCGCATATCAGAAGGCAATTGCTGATATGAGGCCGGATTTTGTGCCTGATGGATTGGAAGCGTTCTGGCAAAACGAAACTAAGATCTATAACGAAGAGACGAAATCCATGCTACGAGAAATAGAATCCAAGGTTAAGTTGTTGATTTCTGAGCGCCTCGGAGAATATTTTGGCGATAGTTGGCTAATTAAAGGACTACCGAAGAATATTTATACCAGAGCAAAAGGTGAAGCCGATGAGGCAATGTATGTGCATGTGTCTAGTACAGGAGAAGAAATCGACATTCCTATCTGGGATTATGTTACACTTCCGGAATGCAAACAGATTATCTTGAATGGCAAGAACTGGTCGCTCTTCTTCGAGGATACTTTTGTCCGCCCGGAGGAAGCCAATCTAGTCGGAGGAAAAGACCCGAAGACAGACTGGATTCTTCGAGTCAATTCGATTTCGAATAAGCTTTCAAAAGAGAGCTATAGTGTTCCTGTAGACGAGTATAGCTATGTGAAAAGCATCCATGATTGGTTGATGGGTATCCTTGTTTTCTAATATATCCGTATTGACCGTTATGAGCTGGGATATATAGCCAAGTTTTAGTGAGAGATTTATATGTTACACCCCGGTCTTTATGAACAAGTCATCAACAATGCCTTGACGGGCGAGCTTGCGGAGATTCCGGAG
>OLGM01001027.1_pt1 | contig 14251 bp, 9 predicted proteins | sample 1606001 | NCBI WGS metagenome assembly OLGM01 (sample SAMN03283294) | human gut metagenome | biome: human-associated habitat; material: feces | host: Homo sapiens | place: Peru | collected 2012
CTCGCGTTCACCTATTACACCCATTTCACCTCGCCTATACGCCGCTACCCGGACATGATGGTGCACCGCCTGCTCGACAAATACCTCAACGGCGGACGCACCGTAAACCGCGAGAAACTCGAAACCGAGTGCAAACACTCTTCCGACATGGAACAACTGGCAGCCAACGCCGAACGCGCTTCCATCAAATACAAGCAGGTGGAATTCATGAAAGACCGACTGGGACAAATCTACGAAGGCTCGGTGTCGGGCGTGACGGAATGGGGAATCTACGTGGAACTCGACGAGAACAAATGCGAGGGCATGGTGCCTATCCGCGACCTCGACGACGACTACTACGAGTTTGACGAGAAGAACTATTGCCTCATCGGGCGCCGCAAGAAACACGTATACCAGCTCGGCGACAAGCTCACCGTGCAAGTGGCGCGCGCCGACCTCAACAAGAAGCAGCTCGACTTTGCAATCGTGGGCAACGAGGCCGACAAGAAGGCCGCCGCAACCTCTGTCAACAAAGAGGGCGACGTGGTGAGCACTGCCAAAAAGTCTAAGAAAAAATCCGACTCGCGAAAGGCCTCGAAGAAATCAAAGAAATCAAAATAAAAACGACATCATACGCATGAACATAACAGTCTACCTTTCCTCAAAATCTGACCTCAGCGACAACTTCACCAATGCCGTCAGTGCCATTGGCAAGGGCATCGGCGAGATGAACGCACGTCTGATCTACGGCGGCAGCAACGCCGGACAGATGCACATCCTCGCAGCCACTGCCAAACAGCACGGCGCAACGGTCACTGGTGTGATTCCGGAAGTGTTCCGGCAGCTGTCGGATCCCGTTGTCGACGAGATGATATACACTCTCGACCTCAGCGAGCGCAAAGCGCGTATGATTGAGCTGGGACAAATATTCGTCGCGCTCCCCGGAGGCATCGGCACAATCGACGAGGTGATGAGCACACTCGCCTCCCTCACCGTGAGCCGTAACTTCTCGAAACGCATCCTGCTGGTGAACGTAGACGGCGTGTTCGACCAACTCTACAACCAGCTGCAGTCGCTTGTGGAGCAGCGCCTTGCCGCTCCGGAGGCTGTCGCATTGGTGGAGCTCGTGGGAAGCGCGGAGGAAGCGATAGAAAAACTACAACAACTAAACCGTTGATATTATGGTAAAGAAAAGTATTGTTTACACAGCCACCGGCGACAAAGGGACAACGTCGCTCGTAGGCGGCAAGCGCGTGTCGAAAGACGACGTGCGCCTTGAAGCGTATGGCACAGTCGATGAGCTGAACGCACACATCGGACTGCTCGACAACCTGCACAACGTGCCGTCGGACATCAAAAGTTTCCTACGCGTAATTCAAAACAAACTCTTCAACATCGGAGCGTATCTCGCCACCGAGACCGCCCCAGGCACAAAGGCAATGGGACTTGACGATGACGATATCGCCAACATCGAGCATCAGATAGACCTGCTCGACGCCGAATTGCCTCCTCTCCGCAATTTTGTGCTTCCCGGAGGCAGCCGCATCTCTTCGCGCGCACAGATTTGCCGCACCGTGGCACGCCGCTGCGAACGCCGCGTTGTGACTCTCGCCAACGAGCACGATGTGGACCAGAACGTGCTGACATACCTCAACCGTCTGAGCGACTATTTCTTCGTTCTTGCACGCTTCAACAACATCCACAACCAGATTGAAGAGATTTTTTGGGACAAGGATTGCAAATAAACAAGCAATTGACAGGTTTTTAACTAAATTTAAACCCGCATTCTATTTGAAATTTGTTTTTTTACTATCTTTGCAGTCTCAATAAAAAAACGCAGATTAAAAACGATAGAATTATGTATTGGACTCTTGAACTCGCATCAAAGCTTGAAGATGCGCCCTGGCCAGCAACCAGAGAAGAACTTATCGACTACGCCATGCGTTCTGGTGCTCCGCTCGAAGTTATCGAAAACCTTCAGGAAATGGAAGATGAAGGCGAAGTGTATGAATGCATCGAAGACATTTGGCCTGACTATCCAAGTAAGGAAGATTTCTTCTTCAACGAGGACGAATACTAAAAAGCCCACAAGCTGACTCGCTCAGCTTCAAGCATTGAATATAAGCGGTATAGGAATTGTACGACAACATTCCTATACCGCTTTTTCCGTTCTTTTACCGCCAAAGGCAGTGCAAGCCGAACATCCCCTATGCCTGTGCGCCCCGTTGCAGAAAAGTAATGCAAAGCGATGCATCATGAAAGATTCCCTTGCTATACAATAAAGGATAAAGGCACAAGTGGCATAGCAAAAAGGATATTTGGTATAATAAACGTGGAACAAATGATATAACAAAGGATCTATGCTGATGCACTGGAAGGCTCCATCTACCATTATCGAGACAGTAAGGGATTGGAGTGTGATGCCGTCTTGCATTTGAGAAACGGAAGCTATGGACTGATAGAAATAAAATTAGGTGGTGAGAAAAACATAGAAGAAGGGGCGAAGAATTTGAAGCGCCTTACCTCTAAAATCGACACTACAAAGATGAAAGCGCCATCGTTTCTTATGATTCTTACAGGCACAACTAAGTATGCCATACGGCGTGAAGATGGCGTGTATGTAGTTCCGATAGGATGTCTGAAAGACTAATATCACTTGAAACTCAACACGCCTTATTCCTCTTCAACGAGGACGAATACTAAAAAGCCCACAAGCTGACTTGCTCAGCTTCGAGCATTGAATATAAGCGGCATAGGAATTGCGACAACATTCCTATACCGCTTTTTTCAGTCACAAAAATATGCGTAAAACGCTTGTCAATATGAATATAAATCTATACATTTGCCTTATAACTGTGGCTTTTTGCCATGCAATCATTGCAACTATCATATTAATTAACCAATAAACCATCTTTACTATGGCAAATCTATTAGACGAAACTCAGGGACCAATCAATGACAACGGACGCGACATCCATGTCATAGACCGCCAACTCCCAGTGACAATCACATTCAAATCAACTCTATTTGAGATTGCCCTATGGGTGACAATCCCGGTTCTGACATTACTTTATGTGTCCTTTATGGGCAACAAGCTCGAATCGCCGGAAATGGTGGCTCTGATTGGCTGCGTGTGCGGCATATTGCCAGGAGTGATATTCATCTTTATGAAAATTTCCGCACGCAACTACTTCCAGCAACTCGAACAGCGCATCCAAGCCGAAGCGTCAAACATCGACAACTACCTCGAACAGCGGGTGCAGATACTTCAGAATGTAGTAGGTCTTGTTGACCGCGCCGTAGACCTTGACAAGGACGTGATGAAGGCTGTGGCTGCATTGCGCGGAGGGAAAATCAACGACGCCAACCGCAGCGACGTAAACAGCCAGCTGAATATGGCTTGCGGACGGCTGTTTCCTCAAGTTGAAGCCTATCCCGAACTGAAAGCCCACCAGGCGATAGCCGACGCCATGCAGCAGAACAGCTATCTGCAGCGTGAAATCACGGCTGCCCGCACGGTATACAACAGCAGGGTGACTCAATGGAACACCGACATCTTCGCTTGGCCTACCAAGATGATTGTCGCAGCCCGTCAAGGCTACACGACAAGAATCCCGTTTACCGCCTCTGCCGAGACCCGCGAGATGGCTCGCAGCAAATTCTTTTAATCGGCGGTGATGACAGACGACATCTATGACCCGCTCGATGAATATGTAAACACGTTTCAGCCCCGCTTCGAGCAGGTAGCGAAAGAAACATTCGCCCAACTGGCGAAGGAAGCCCAGGTGGATGTTGACGCCAACCGACAGACGTGCCGTTTGCTGTACGACGCAGAGAAGTCGCTCGGCGCGGTGAAATCACGCATCGGCTGGACAACGTTCTTATGCGTCATTCTTTGGTGCTGCGCAGCCATAGGAATTTTTTCCATCTGCACAGATTACGGCACGATGAGCCCGGCAATCGCTACCGCTATATTGTTGTCGGTATTGGCTGCTATCATCTTGCTCTTATCCGTGATTCATCCACGCCTCAAAAGGCTGAAGGCCGAACGCGGCGACCTGAAGCAGACCATCGCGCAACACAAGGACGAGGCATGGGAGCAGATGGCGCCATTAAATCGCCTGTACGACTGGGATGTGCTGACGCGCATGATGACCGAGACCGTACCTCGGCTTGAATTCGATCCTTACTTCACCGAGCAACGCCTCGCCGACCTGCGTCAGGTATATGGGTGGGACGACACATTCAATGCCGTGCGTTCGGTTGTCTACTCCCATTCCGGCCTTATCAACGGCAATCCGTTCGTGCTTTGCCGCACGCGCAAGATGGAGATGGGCACAAAGACATATTACGGCCACAAAACCATCTATTGGACCACACGCGAATATGGCTCAGACGGCAAGATGAAGACCGTGCACCATTCAGAGACCCTCACTGCCAGCGTCACAGCCCCCTATCCCGGATATTACGAGAAGACTCGGCTTATATATGGCAATGTGGCAGCCCCCAACCTCACGTTCTACCGCAAGAAGAACGGGCTTGCCAGCTGCAAAGGGTCGCTGTCATACAGATGGCACAGGCGAAAGTTGCACAACAAGGCACGCAATCTCAGCAAAGGCGACTATGCCATGATGACAAACGAGGATTTCGAAGTGGCGTTCGACACCAGCAACCGCAACGACAACCAGCAGTTTGCCCTGCTCTTCACGCCACTTGCCCAAGCCAATATGCTCAAGTTGCTTCAAGACGATGACGTGGGCTATGGCGACGATTTCGATTTTGTCAAGGACCACATGATAAACACCATCATTCCCGACCACATACAAGCCATCGACCTTGATATGAATCCGCGCCAATATCAACACTTTGACTACGACCAAGCGGAGCACGACTTCCACGACATCAACGCACGTCTCTTCCGCGCCATATATTTCTCTCTGGCTCCATTGCTCTGCGTGCCGATGTACCAGCAGATAAGGTCGCGACAATACATTTATGGAAGCCACATGCAGCGCCAAAGCGCATTCTGGGAACACGAGGCTCTTGCAAACTTCTGGGGTCAGGCGTATTTCAAACACCCGCAGTGTGTCACCGACAATATCCTCAAGACCAAGGCCCACAAGGACTCCGACGGCTCGACCACAATAACCGTCTTTGCCCATGGATACCGGACTGAAAAGCGTCTCACCTCCATTTCAAAATGGGGCGGTGACGGCAGAACCCATCAAGTGCCTGTGTATTGGGACGAGTATCTTCCTGTTGTAGGTCAAGGAAGCATCAGCATGACTGAAGACAACAGCGCAGATGCCGCCACTTCCCAGAAACAGCGCATAGACCACATCTCAGACGTGCTGAAGAAATCAGGGCTGAACGTGTACCGCAGACATATTGCCTCCAAAGTGCGATAAGAAAGCCTCTGATTTTTGCTCCTGCCCCGGCACAAAGCGGCGCAGCCACAGCCCATAAAAAAGCCGTTCACGCGAGTGCGTGAACGGCTTTTTTTATGGAATAAGATACTTTGTCTTACTTTGATTTCTTCGCCATCTTGCGACGCATCATCGAGTAAGCCACCGGAGTTGCGACATAGATTGTCGACAACGTACCGAGGATCACACCGAAGAGCATTGCGAATACGAATCCGCGGATTGTCTCACCACCGAGCAGGAAGATTACGAAGAGCACGAGCACCGTAGTGGTCGATGTCATCACCGTACGTGTCAAAGTCGTGTTGAGCGACTTGTTGATCACGTCGCGGCGGTCCTGCTTAGGATAGAGTCCCACCATTTCACGGATACGGTCGAATACCACCACGGTATCGTTGATTGCGTAACCGATGATTGTAAGGATAGCTGCAATAAACTGCTGGTCGATCTCCATAGAGAATGGGAGCACACCCCAGAAGAGCGAGTAGAAGCCGATAATCACAAACGATGTGAATGCCAGCGAAACCAACGCACCCATAGAGAACGAGAAGTCGCGGAAGCGGAGCAGGATGTAGAGTGCAATCGCAACGAGTGAGAGAAGCACTGACCAGACAGCACCGCGGGTCATGTCGTCGGCAATCGACGGTCCGACCATTTCCGAAGAAACCACACCATGGTGCTCATCCTTGACGTTGAAGTTGTCATAGCTCATACCGTTGAGCTCATCTTTCAAACCAGCGTAAAGTTTCTGCATGATTTCCTGGTCCACATTGTCGCTGTTGTCGTTGATCTTATAGTTGGTCGACACGCGCACACGGCTGTCGTTGTCAACAGTGATTACAGAGACAGAAGCGTCAGGGAACATCGGCATCAGCTTCGTTGTGATGTCGTCGGTCTTGACAGCGTGGTCGAATTGCACCACGTAGTTGCGTCCGCCAGAGAAATCGATACCCTTGTTGATGCCACGCACGAAGAACGAAACAATAATCACTACTGTGATAGCGGCAATCACTGTCCAAGCCTTCTTGGTTTGTCCGAGGAAGTCAACTCTTGTGCCGGTAAGGAAGTTGCGGCTGAATCGTGTTGTAAATGTGTATGTGCGCTCTTTCTTCTTCAACAATGCCTCAAACACAAGGCGAGAGATAAACACTGCTGTGAAGAACGAGCAGATGATGCTTATGAGCAATGTAGTTGCGAAGCCCTTAATCAAACCTGTACCGTAAACCATCAAGATGATAGCAGTGATTACAGAAGTAAGGTTCGAGTCGAAGATAGCCGAGAATGCATTCTTGTAACCGTCGGCGAGAGCGGCTTTCACGTTCTTACCGGCACGGAGTTCCTCCTTGGTGCGCTCGAAGATAAGCACGTTGGCATCGACAGCCATACCGAGCGAAAGCACGATACCGCAGATACCCGGCAACGTCAACACTGCCTGGAACGAAGCCAGGATTCCGAGAGTGAAGAAGAGGTTGAGCACCAAGCACATGTTGGCCACCATAGCCGGAGCGAATCCGTAGAACGAAATCATATAGATCATCAACAGAATCAATGCAATCACAAACGACCAGATACCAGCCTCAATTGCCTGCTGACCGAGTGACGGACCGATTTCTGTGTGGCTTACGATTGACACGCCAGCCGACATGCCACCACCTGTAAGCACGTTGACCAAGTCGTTTGCCTCCTCAACGGTGAAGTTGCCGGTGATTGAAGAGCGTCCGCCTTCGATTGCTGTGTTAACTGTCGGGAATGAATATACCTGATCATCGAGAACGATTGCCACCTGCTTGCCAATGTTGTCACGGGTCAATTTTGCCCATTTCGAAGCGGCGTCGTTGTTCATCGTCATGCTGATTTCGTAAGAACCGCTAAACTGGTTGAGCTCTGCGCTTGCATTGTCGATCATGTCGGCATCGCCGAGAGCAGCCTCACCGTTGCTTGTGCGGAGAGCCACCAACTGGAAGTATACGCCTTTCTTGTCGACGCCTTTCACTGACCAGCAGCACTTCAAGTCGGTCGGGAGCAGACGTTTTGCAGCAGCCGAACGGATGATGCGGTTTACGGCTGCAGTATCCGACTCATTTGCCACACCAATACATGCGCCGCCTACATATTGAGCGGCAGGCACCTGCACGTCTTTACCGTCTTTGCCTTCAAGGGTCATCATATCGTTTGACCAAATCATCTCTGCCAACGATTTGCCGGCAGGAGCAGCCTTAGGAGCCTTTGCCGGAGCCTCTTCAACAGCGGCTGCAGCCTCTGGTTGAGCAGTCTCAGCCACAGGAGCCGCGTCGACATCAGGAGCAGTTTCCTCTTTTACAGGAGCAGTTGCAACATCGCCCTTGCCAGAAGCATACTCAGAGCTGAGAGCCATGAAAGCCGACTGAAGGTTGCGGGCATCGTAAGTTGCATAGAATTCCAATTTTGCAGAAGTCTGAATCAGCTTGTATACACGCTCAGGCTCTTTCACGCCAGGAAGCTCCATAAGGATTTGTCCCTCGCGCTGCATCTCCTTGATGTTAGGGGCGATCACACCGAAACGGTCGATACGCTCGCGGAGCAAGTTGACCGAACGAGAAACGTCGGTGCGTGTCTTCTCGCGGAGGATGCCTTCAACCTTAGAGTTGTTGTCGTTGGCGTTTACGCCTTCCACTGTTATGAATTTCTGAGCCAGACGCACGCCCGGGACGAGTTCCTCATACTTCTTGCAGAAAGCGCCGACGAAATCATCGCCTGCGTTCTGGCTGGCAAAAGCCAAAGCTTCGTTGAGTTTTGCGTCCAATGGGTTCTGTGCTTTTGAGCGGACAATGTCGGCTACTGAGATCTGGAGGGTGACGGTCATACCGCCCTTCAGGTCAAGACCCAGACCAATTTGTTTTTCGCGAACTTGATTGTATGTGTACCACATGTACACCTTTTCCTGCCCAACATCCTTGAGGTTGCGGGCATACGCTCTGTCATAGATTGAGTCGTAAGCGTTGCGGTAGGCATCTGATGCTTTGTCCTTGTTGATCTTCGCAGCCTCTGTAGCGGCAAATTTTGCAGCACTTGCGGCAGCGTCATTCTCCACGCTGTTTGTCACAAACGAGAAAGAAAGATAGAACAAGCAAACCAGTACCAAAAGCACGGTTATAACTCTGATAAAACCTTTACTTTGCATTTGTTTTTTAAGTTAATATTTGATTTTTAAATTTTATGCAGTTTTTTTCAGTCTGCAAATATACGGTATTTCTTTCAAGTTGAAAACTTTTTGTCAGAGTTTTAACCGTTTTGGAAATGTGTTTTTAAGCATATTATAATGTATCAGCCGCTTTTTCAACACATTCTTTAATCAAGAAAGCGAGGATAGTCAGGCAAATTTGCCATATCTTTTTTTGCAAACCGGCTTGCACCATCTTTGAATAAGACAGGCGACGCCTCGGATGTGCAAAATCAAACAAGTTTGTTTTGCTCTTGGATAAAACCGACTTGCACTATCTTTCCATAAGATAGGCGGCGCCTTGGAAGAGCAAAATCAAACAAGTTTGTTTTGCTCTTCTCTCGGCTTGCACTATCTTTGCAAGCAGAAACGGAAAATCAGATGAACAACAGCAAGTCTCTATATTACATATTTATTATTATAGCCGCTGCGGTGATGTACTCGTGCGCCAACATCGGCAATCCGAGCGGAGGCCCTATCGACAAGACTCCGCCAATCTTTATGCGCAGCAATCCCACGCCTAACGCCGTAAATGTGAAGGACCGCAAAATCGAGATTTTCTTCGATGAGATTGTCACTCTCAAAGACCCGTCGACAAAAATCATCGTGTCGCCGGCGCAAACGGAGATGCCGCGCATGTCGGCTCTCGGACGCAAAGTGACGGTGGAGCTGGTCGACTCCTTGCTGCCAAACACCACTTATACCATCGACTTCTCAAATTCAATCCAAGACAACAACGAAGGCAACGCTATCGACAACTTCGCATTCGCCTTCTCTACCGGAAGCGTCATCGACTCGATGCGCGTGTCGGGCTACGTGCTCGACTCCCGCACTCTGGAGCCAATGCAGAGCGTCGTGGTGGGACTGCAAAGCAATCTTGCCGGCTCCGCCTTCCACAAGGAGAAACTGCAACGCGTGGCGCTGACCAACGACCGCGGACAGTTCACCATACGCAACGTGTCGCCGGGAAGCTACCACATCTTCGCTCTTAAGGACCTCGACCGCGACTACAAGTTCGGCAACCCGACAGAAGACATTGCTTTCCTCGACTCAATAATCGTGCCGAGCATCGGCTCGCGCGAGGCAGCCGACACCGTCTATAACGACCTTAACGAGATTGACACCATCATGCGCGCCACGCGCCCGGCATATTTCCCCAACGACATACTGCTGTCAATGTTCAACGAAGACCGCAAGTCGCAATATCTTGCCAACAACCTGCGCGTCGACTCGACACGCATATCGCTGACCTTCGCCGCCGCAAGCGACACGCTGCCGTCGCTGAGCATAGTGGGACGCAACGACGTGCCCGACCAGTGGTACACTCTCGAACGCTCGCAGACCAACGACACGCTGACCTACTGGATACGTCCGCCACATCTTGTGTCGGCCGACACGCTGATGGTGGCAACCACATATCTGCGCACCGACACTGCCAGCAATCTGTCGTGGGGCACCGACACGCTGAAATTCACATTCCAGCGTCAAAAAGCCAAGAAAAAGAAGAAAAACGAGGAAACAGACTCCTTGGAGCAGATACGGTTTATGGAGCTGCACCCGCTGGCAAACGGCACCCAGGAGGTATACGCGCCGCTGCTGCTGCAGACCGGCACGCCGATAGAGCGCTACAGCCGCGAGGCATTCCATCTGCAATGCAAACTGCAAAACGACACGACATTCTACCCTGCGGAGATAAAAAGCATCGCCCTGCGCGACTCCACACTGAGCCGGCGCGACCTTATGCTGAAGGTGGACTGGGAACCGGGAGCTGCCTACACGCTCGAGGTCGACTCGCTTGCGATGACCGACATCTACGGACTCCAGACGAAGCCGCTGAAGGTTGACTTCAACGTGCGCAAAATGGAGGAATACGGCAACATCGTGTTCAACATTCCGGAAGTGCGCGACTCTGCAATCGTGGAACTTCTCGACGGAACGGAGAAAATCGTGCTGAGGGCTCCGGTGAAAAGCCACCGTGCCGAGCTGCTCAATCTGCTCCCCGGAAAATACTACGCCCGCTTGTTTATCGACCGAAACGGAAACGGAAAATACGACACCGGAAACTACGACATGCATCTGCAACCGGAGGAAACGGTCTACTACCCAGGAGCCATCAACTTGAAGAAAAACTGGGACGTGGAACAGACGTGGGACATCTACGCCACCCCTATCGACAAGCAGAAGCCTGAAGCTATAAAGAAGAACAAACCGGAACGAAAGAAATGGGAAAAAGTGAACACCGAAAAGACCGAGACCGACGAGGATGAAGAAAACGGATTCAGCGATTTCTCCAATCCAAACGACCCTAACCTGCGGAATTCCAATAATTTCGGCAACTACAGCAGGTAAGACAGCAAAATTTATTTTCATTTTTTCGCCCAAAAATTTGCACATTCCACAAAGGCGCATTACCTTTGCACTCGCAAAAGCCAACAACGCTTATGCCCAGATGGCGGAATTGGTAGACGCGCTGGTCTCAAACACCAGTGGAGTAAAATCCATCCCGGTTCGATCCCGGGTCTGGGTACACAGAAACGCTTGTAAGTCGACTTACAAGCGTTTTTCTTTTGTTGGGTAGCAAAAGGGTAGCAAAAAAAATTAAAATCGAGCTCAAGTCTGGGATCATACACAAGAAGACCGGTTTGCTAATCGACGCAAAAACCACCGTTCAGCACAATGTTTTTTTTCAAAAACACATCATTTTAAAGGAAATAGTTTGTTAGTCAGCAAACGTTTATTATCTTTGTGGGAATTTTTGAAGATAAAGAATTAAATATGAATCCGATTAAAAAGACCATCACGCTTGCCGACGGCCGCGAGATTACTCTCGAAACAGGCAAACTGGCAAAACAGGCTGATGGCGCAGTAGAGTTGCGAATGGGGAACACCATGCTCCTGGCAACTGTAGTGTCAGCGAAAGAAGCCGGAGAGGGTGTTGATTTTATGCCTCTCCAAGTTGAGTACAAAGAGAAATTCTCGGCAGCAGGCCGCTACCCTGGAGGTTTCCAGAAACGCGAGGGACGCTCGTCAGACTACGAAATTCTGACTTCCCGCCTCGTAGACCGCGTGCTTCGTCCGCTGTTCCCTGAAAACTATCATGCAGACACATTCGTCAACATCATAATGTTCTCGTCAGACGGCGTAGACATGCCAGATGCATTGGCAGGATTGGCAGCATCAGCTGCAATCGCTGTCAGCGACGTGCCTTTCCACGGACCAATCTCCGAAGTGCGCGTGGCCCGCGTCGACGGAGAATTCGTAATCAACCCATCAGGAAGTCAGATGGCAGTATCTGATCTTAAATTAACAGTTGCTTCTACAAGAGAAAAAGTAATTATGATTGAAGCAGGTGCCAATGAGATACCTGAAGCCAGAATGATTGAAGCAATTTACAAGGCTCATGAGGTTAATCAGCAGATAATTGCATTTATTGATAAGATTGTTGCTGAATGCGGCAAACCAAAACACGAATATACAAGCTGTGCTATTCCTGAGGAATTATTTGCAGCAATTAAAGAAATTGTTCCACCTGATGAAATGGAAGAAGTAATGTTTGCACCTGAAAAGCAGGTTCGAGAAGAAAGAGTCAGAAACCTCAAAGATATGCTCTGTGAAAAGTTTGCTGATAAAGAAGAATGGCTTCCACTTATTGATGAAGCTGTTTACCAGTATGAAAAGAAAACAGTCCGTAAGATGATTCTTAAAGACCACAAGAGACCTGACGGACGTGAAATTACACAGATCCGTCCACTTGCCGCAGAAGTTGATATCATTCCAAGAGTTCATGGCTCTGCAATGTTTACAAGAGGTCAGACTCAGATTTGTAACGTATGTACACTTGCACCTCTTTCAGATGCACAGAAGATAGATGGTCTTAATGATCAGGAAACATCAAAGAGATATATGCACCACTATAATTTCCCTGCTTATTCGGTAGGCGAGACAAAGGTTTCAAGAGGTCCGGGACGTCGTGAAATCGGTCACGGTGCTTTAGCAGAAAGAGCACTTATACCTGTTCTTCCTTCAGTAGAAGAATTCCCATATGCAATAAGAACTGTTTCGGAAACATTTGAGTCAAACGGTTCTACATCAATGGCATCTACATGTGCATCATGTATGTCATTAATGGCTGCCGGTGTTCCTATTAAGAAAATGGTTGCCGGTATTTCATGCGGTCTTGTAACAGGTGAGACAGATGATGACTTTGTACTTTTGACAGATATCCAGGGACTTGAAGATTTCTTTGGAGACATGGACTTTAAGGTAACAGGTACAAAGGATGGTATCACAGCAATCCAGATGGATATTAAGATTCATGGTCTTACAAGACAGATTGTTGAAGGTGCTATTGCAAGATGCCGTGAAGCAAGATTCTTTATCATGGATAACTGTATGAGTAAAGCAATTGCAGAACCTCGTAAGGAAGTTGGCAAATATGCTCCAAAAATTATTCAGATTCAGATTGATCCTGCTAAGATTGGTGATGTTGTCGGTCAGAGAGGTAAGACAATTAATGCCATAATTGAAGAAACAGGCGTTAAGATTGATATAACAGATGATGGTGCGGTATCTGTATGCGGAACTGACAAAGAAGCGATGGATAAGGCAGTTAAATATATCCAGACCATTGTTACTGATTACGAAGAAGGACTTGTCCTTGAAGGTAAAGTAATAAGCATTAAAGAGTTTGGTGCCTTTGTTGAGTTTGCCCCTGGCAAAGAGGGAATGATTCATATTTCCAAAGTAAGCAAAGATAGAATTGAACATGTTGAAGATGTCCTTACACTTGGCGATGTTGTTAAGTGTGTATGTCTTGGAAAAGATAAGATGGGACGATACAGCTTTAGTATTAAAGATTTAAAACCTGAAGATAAATAGGAGGTTTTTATGTCAGGACATTCAAAATTTGCAAATATTAAGCATAAAAAAGAAAAAAATGATGCTGCCAAGGGTAAGATTTTTACCCGTCTTGGTAAAGAATTGATGGTTGCTGTTAAGGAGGGCGGACCGGATCCTAACAATAACAGTAAGTTAAGAGATGTAATTGCAAAAGCTAAATCAAACAATATGCCTAACGATACTATCGACAGAAGTATCAAAAAGGCTGCGGGAGACGCCAATGCTGCTAACTTTACTGCAATTACATATGAAGGATACGGACCTAATGGTACAGCAATTATCGTAGAAACATTGACAGATAACAAGAATCGTACTGCTTCTAATGTAAGAAATGCTTTTACAAAGGGTGGCGGTAATGTCGGTACTCCGGGATGTGTTTCTTTTATGTTTGATACAAAGGGACAGATTCTCATCAATAAAGAAGAGTGCAACATGGATTCTGACGAACTTATGATGTTAGCACTTGACGCAGGTGCCGATGATTTTAATGATGAAGATGAAGATGCTTTTGAGATTCTTACTAACCCTGATGACTGCGGTACTGTAAGAGAAACTTTGGAAAAAGCAGGCCTTAAACTTGATCAGGCTGAAGTAACAATGATTCCTCAGACATGGGTAGAACTTACAGACCCGGCTGATATTAAGCAGATGAACCGTATTCTTGATCTTCTTGATGAAGATGATGATGTTCAGGACGTATACCATAACTGGAACGAATAATCAGTTATAAGAAATGGGGGACAATGATGAG
>OLGM01001032.1_pt1 | contig 14202 bp, 16 predicted proteins | sample 1606001 | NCBI WGS metagenome assembly OLGM01 (sample SAMN03283294) | human gut metagenome | biome: human-associated habitat; material: feces | host: Homo sapiens | place: Peru | collected 2012
TTTGGGCTAATGCCCATGCCCCAAAATCTCCTAAATTCATAATTATTGTACCTCCCTATCGTCTTTTTTTGTAAAATAATATGTAAATACTGATGTTGCTAAATTGGTTACTAATATCAATAGATTATCTGCTAACGAAAATCCCCACAAATTTGCAATTACCATTACAAATAACAAGATAACCATTGCTACTGTTATAAAACTTTTTAAATCGCTCCATGCTTTTTTCATATTAACTTACCTTCCTTTCAATTAAAACTTCGTCTATTTCTTGTCTTGCGTGCTTAAATTCGCCATTTCCTATTTTATCTTCAATAAAATGGTCTAGCATTACTTTTGTTGCTTTTAAATTAGCCCTCGTCAAGACATCCGTAGAGTCAATTTTTTGACTTGTTTCTAATACTTTTTTGTATATTTTTGCTAAGTACAAAAGCACTCCTCCTATTGTCGATAAAATACTAATTGCAATTACAATTTGTCCAATTGTTATATTCTCCATTTTAATCCTCTTTTCTTAATATTTTTTATTATATAAGTTCTGCATTTTTGAACTTTTCTGTCCTTTTTAAATAATTATAAGCATCTTCAATTGTCATTTCTTCGTCATAATTTAAAGTTATATAATCTGAATTTACTAATACATTCATTCCTTTTTCTAATTTCATTTGTTCTTCGGTGCTTAGTGGTTCATGATTTGCGGATTTTTTTTGTAAATCTTGATATGCTTTTTCTTTTTTTCGTTGTGCTTCACTTATATATGAACTAACCTCGATCAGATTAGATATATTAGTTATTTTACTCAAATTTGTTATTCTATGATAATTTAAAATGACCCCATTTTCTAATTCGATTTCTTTTTGTAGTGCCATAATATTTTTCCTCCTTATCTATAACCAATTACTTTATATATTGAAATACTATTAGAGTTAGATGAATTTGTGGTAGTTCCATTAGCAAAATAATATTCCATTGTACGAATACTCGTTGATAATGTTATTGAAGTACCACTTATTGTATATCCCTTAGCCTTACCATAATAAGTAGGATAATTTGGAGTTGCTATATCTAATGTTACATCTTTGTTGTGTGGATAAAATACTTTTGTATATCCTCTTTTACCATCATTATTCATTGCATATATTTCCATCATTGAAAAATGAGCAGCGGACTCACTCAAAGTTATTGTGCCACTTGAACCAGAATCATTAACATAAAGCATTTTTTCTGAACGGAATATTTGTTGCCAAGAACTCCAAGTCGTACCACTATGCCAACATCTTTCATATGTTCTAGTATATTGCTCGTGTGAAATAATATTAAACCTCTGTGCGATCCAATCTTCTGAGTATTTTATGACTTCTAGTACTGCTATGTCTGCTGTTGGTGCATTAGTTGCATTATATACACCAAATACACCCGGATTTTTATACTCATTTAAATTGACTTTTCCTGCATAATTTGACAATGGAACTTCATTCCAATTATGCCAATTTCCATTCGATTTTCCACGTATCCAAGTTCTACCAGTAGTTACAGCAATAGCCATTTGAACGATATCTCCTGAGCTTTCTGCTCCGTTAACAATTAACCTGCAATAAGAGTTTGGCAAATTTGAACAATTTTCTCCTAAATAGTACATCCCCGCTTTTGTATAATCATTGGCATCTACATTGCTTGCGCTATAAGAATTCCAAGAAATTGATTTTTTAAAATCAGCTGGCATATTACATTCAAATTCGTCTTTTTCACTTACTTTACCGAAAGCAATCCCTTTTCCGCCTGCTCTATAATCTACGGTGGTATATCCTGTCGGAACAGTATCAGTTATACTTATATTTGAATAATAATTATCGCCAATGATATATTGAACTTCGTATTCGTAGTCAGTTGATATAGCCCCATCCCCTACAACACTTGTTGCTCCATTGCCTAAATTTACAGTAGTCCACTCAAAACTTCCTTTTTGTCTATATTGTACTTTTGGCTTTGCTACATTATTAGTAACGCCAGTTGAAACGTGATATACCCAATACAAACTCAAATATGTACCATTTTCATCCCTTGTTCCATTAGCATTACATCTGAAAGAATTTCTTGACATTACATAAGGTTTAATATATCTATATACGGTTACTGTTTTTGTGGCTATATTTATTTTTCCTCTACTGTCAGTTACTATTGCATTTATTGTTACAGTTGTGTTTTCCGTTATATTTAAGTTATTCAAATCAAATGTTACTTCACTACCATATAAAGTTTTCTTGGTTGTTCCATTCACAATCATTGAAACACTAATATTTGTTATGCTACTTCCATATGCTCCATTAGCAACAGTTTTAGCTTTAATGCTTGATATTGTTTCAATATATACTGCGTTACCCGTTGGATCTGATAATGTTAAGCTAGATATAGTTGGAACTATATCATCTGAAATATTTGCAGTAAATGTTTGAGAAGAATTACCGATATAAATATCTCCATTGTAGGTTTCACAAATAATTCTTATGGTTTTACTTGTAGAACTTGTAAAATAATTTGCTAAATCCTTAGGTACAGTCCATTTATATGAGCTTGTTGCATATGCTTCAATTAAATGCCAATCCCCACTATCTATCTGCCAATATAAAGCATGTCTGAATGAACTACTAGCTCTATTTATTGCTATACTTAATTCTGCACCTAATTTTAAACTAGATGGGCTTAATCCTATGCTACTAGCCCTTGGTATAGTTGGAAGTGTTATATTTCCTGATACAGATATTTCTGTTGGCATATATGATGATGTACTACCCATATACCAATATCCACTTAAAGTTGTACTCCCTGTTCCATCTGCGTTATGTGATACGGTTACATCACTACTACCTAAAAAATATTGACTGCTAGAAGAACCCCAATCCCAATTTACTGTTGTGTTTCCTCTACCAGTCATATTAAAGTATGATTTACCAGTTTTGTTGTACCCACTATGTGCTGTTTTTTCGGCATACAAATCAAGTCTTATTGTACTTGTATTGTTTTCTATGCTTTGACTTGTAACTGAATAATCTATTCTTAATCTTACATTTTTTGAATAATCTCCATAAATACTTGCCATCTTTTACCCTCCTATCCATGTAAAACTTAAATTTCCATTAGCACGAGGGATAAAAGCAAACTTACCTATAACGAGCTTATTCTGAACTTCCGCATCAGTTATATACAGCTTATTATTGCTTATGTAAGCTATTTTTTGACCATTCTGTAAGAAAGCAAGCTCTGTATTACTCAATATTGCACTAAAATCATTTCCAACCCTGCCAAGTTCAATTAAAGCTCCCTTAAAACGTATATATTCCTCTAAAACAGATTGATTATTTGCTATAATATTTCCTAATTCGTCTGTTTTGTCTTGTATATTTTTAAAGTTAAATTCTATTTGACTATCGCCTTGCTCTATCATTGTTTTTAGTGTTTCTATTGTTTGGTTATATTCGTCTGAATTAACTTTATTATTGCTTAATGCTTCTATCTTAGCGTTTGTTGAAGATACTTCACTCTTTATTCCATTTACACTTATTTCTTGTTGAGCTAATTTATCTTCAACTGTTTTAGTTGATGTTTCCGTTTCGGTTACTCTTTGTGTTATTTTTCCTAAATCTGTACTAATTTCTACAACTCTTTGCGTTACGGTATCTACATCTTCCACAAGCTCGTCTACTCTTGTATCATATACAGCGACCCAATTAGTTCCATTATATCTGTATAATTTATTATTATTAATGGTATCTATCCAAAGGTCTCCTACTCCCATATCTTGTGTAGGTTCTGTATCTGAATAAAAACTTTGTATCTTCCCATCAGCAACAATTCTTGCTTCATTGGCCTTTTCAAATGCTTCTGTTATTTTAGGGTCATCAAGTAACTTCCATTCATTTCCGTCATATCTATATAATTTACCTTGAATATAACTTTCATTTTCTCCTGTTACATACCATAAATCTCCAATATGCTTAGCTTCTGGTACGGTATCTTGATAAAAAGTAATTATAATACCATCTTCAATTGCTTCTTCAACATTTCCAATTCTACTAATCGCATTATTTAGATTTCCCGCAACTTCATTTATACTTGCTATTGTTCCATATCCTAGCATATTAATCCAATCATCTGAGTCATACTCTTTTCTTCCTGCTGTTGAAATTAAGATTTCTCCTTTTTTTCCGCTTCTATGGTCATCATCTGTTTGCAATATCCACATATCCCCAGGTAAATAATCCGTAGGTTGAGTTAAGAATATCTTATTTTTTCTTTCTGCTTCTTCCTTAGCTCCACTCTCGCTTACCCAATCACTAGCAACAAACATTCCTACTAGCCTTGTATTAACGCAAGTATATACAATATTGCCATTTGTCCAAGTATCTCCTGCATAATATGGAGGTTTAGGCTGTGAAGCATAATTTTTGCTTATAGTTGTATCTTTATCTTGATTTTCGTTGTTTATAACCTTATTTAAATATCCTAAGTTTACTAAATCCTCATCATATTTAGGCTCTCCCATATTTAATCTCCTTTATAATAACTTCCAATAGTGTAAATTACACTTACAGAATTAAAATTCATATTTGTATCTTCTTTGTTTTCAATATATAAAGAAAAGAAAGCTAATTTTTTAGCCTTCTTCTTAATTATAGTAGTCTTAGGATATACCGAATTAACATACACTTTCTCCAAAACTTGTTTTTCTCCACCTTTTAGTCTATATCCAACTGTTAATTTAGATGTTTTTGGGTTAGATTGTATAGCAATTCTTTTTATATTTTTCTTGTAAGCTGGTTTATTTAAGTCTAATATTACAGAATTCCACTCTACTTCAACATTTTGTTCATTATCTTTGAATCTATTTTCGTCATTATCATTTCTGAATTTGCAAATATTGCCGTATTTGTCTCCAAAATACAATTCTTCATTCCAAACAAACCATACTCTTACAGGTAAATCAGTCCAATAATACCATTCATATTGATAATTACTATATCTTGAATTACTAGAAGTGCTTTTAAATCTACTATCAGCAACATAAACGTGGTCATTTATAGCTAAATAATATTTACCAGCATTAGTTATACCAATGGCTTCTTTTAAATTGCTTTCATTAGTCAATTTGCTATCTACATAATAACTTCTATGATATACATATCTCTCGTCGCTGAATGTAGCAGAATTTAACGCAAATACACCGTTATCAGTTAATATCAATGGTTCATTCAATAACACAGAATGAGCCCTTTTTGCTATATTTCCTTCGCCTTTTGTACTTCCTTCTAGTGGAAATGCTTCGGCATTATTATATGTTGCATACCCAATATAAAAAATTGTACTATCTGTATCAGAAATAGCCTTTAAAACAGCTAATTTTCCATTATTAATCTTCACAATTCCTGTAATTGGAACAACTTCCAATCCTACTTTTATAACATTTTCAACTGGAATATATGTTACATCTTCTAAATAAGAATATATAACGATATTTGCATAATCAGGATTTCCAGCCATAAATATTCTATTATTAGCCCCAGCATATCCATACACGCACATTACATCACATTTATTAACTTGTGATTTGTTTTCTAAACTATTCTTTTTGTATTTAATCCTTACATTATCTCTTCCATCAACTGGCGATTTACCTATTGCAGAGCTAAAAACAACTTGTCCTTTGCTTAAATCCTTTGTATATCCTGTTTTCTTTTCTTCCCATTGGCCATTATTATTTAATACCTCTATTAAATCAATAGAAGTTAAATCTGTTTCTGCTAATTGGTATACGGTATCAGTTTCATTACTTGTAAATAGATTTATTCTGCTATCTTGAACTAAGTTTACACTCTCATAGGCTTGACTTTGTAATCCATTAGGACTTCTAGCAATTTGTGTAGTTGGAATATATCCAATTTCGTCTAAATATTGTGCTTTATCTTCGCTTTTTAACAAGTCGTATACAATAGCTCTTTTTCCATCTAATATAAGCAATTTAGAATTTATAATAATACCAGCTGAAACAGTATCTTTTAAATTTTCCTTAATTACTGTGTAACTGCTAAAATTTGTTTTCATTTCATATAATTTCGTACCACAATGCACAACAAAAAACTCTCCACTTACGGTATCAACATTCCATATACCATTTATATTAGCTTTCTGCCCTAAATAAGCTAATACTTTATATCCATTTCGCTTTTCTATTGTTCCATTAGTATTTACAAAGTTATATCCTTTGGGGCTTCTTCTCTTATCAATATCTGTAATTGATGACGAAAAATCCACTCCCAATAATCCATTTATATCAATTTCGTATGTGCTTGGAGATGAAGGAACATTAAAACTTGCCATAATTAAAATACCTCTTCTATACTTTCTTGATTTTCAACATTGTAATATAAGTCTTGTAGACCTACTTCAAACTCATTTCTATATGCAGTAGCTTGTGATATGTCGTCGTCCTTATATAGTTGACTAGCTATATAGAGTGGAATTAACACACAAGCATCTTCTGGCAATGGAATTTCAAAGTTATTGCTTGTTTCGCTTGTTATTTTCTCAATAACGGTCTTTTCATATTCCTTTTTCTCTTCGTTGTATTGATACATATTCATTACATATGGTTTAATTCTATTCATTGCTTCATTTGCTACTGCTGGCATCGAATTTAAATACAATTTACAGTCGTCATCTTCTTTTAATTTATCTAAATCACTTATATCTATCGGCTCGTCTTTTGCAAACATCTTTTGCAATGAAATTATTTGTATTTCTCCCCAAGTCATATTAACTCTCCTCTCACTTTCGCTAGGTTTGAACTAGCTCTATTTTCCCTTAAAGTGATATAAAGGGCTAGTATTATACTAACCCTGCATTTTTTAGCTGTTCATAAACAGGAAGTGAAACTTCTGTTTCTTTTCCTCTTACAACTTTGGCATATTTTTCATTTATTCCAACGATAACTTCTTTATCTTTTGGATTTAATGAGTCAATTGGTATTCTTACCTTTATTTTTGTTTCTACTTTTGGTGCTTTTGTTTTTATTTCAGTATCTTTTTTAGTTGCCATAATCAACACTCCTTTTTATAAAATAAATTAGGGGCAATTAAGCCCCTTTCTTAGGCTTTTACCCCTGTTTCTACTCTTACTAATGCCATTGGTTGAGTAATAACAGCTGTAAAGCAGTTTTTCCAACCAGCACTTGCTCTTTGATTTAATGGGTCGTCTGTACCAGCAGAACCATTTGGTTTTACTATGATTTCTGGTTTACCAGCTCCACCTTCTAGGTCAATACAATCATAAGAATCTTTTCCATATGCATATGCTATATGTACTGGTATTTTGGTTCCCGCTTCTGAACTATTAACAGTTTCTAAATTAGTTGTTTCAAAGAATTTCATTCCGTGCATTTTTCCAAGTTCGCCTTTAACCATTTGCTCTGGTTTAGCATATTTAGAAACATCTACCCAAGCACTATCACTCATTAAATCATAAGCAATATCTGGGTCGATTTGCATATGATAGAAACCGTCAGAAAATCTTTTTGCATTTGCATTTTTTAATTTTCTTACAATTTTCTTAATATCGTCAGCTGTTAGATTTTTAGTTGTAGCACTTTCTAATCCAGCTCTTGTTGTTGCTCCACCAGCGAAATAAACATTAGTACCCTTAGATAATGCAGTTTGTATTCTGCTATCTACTACTTCGGCTGCTTCTTCTCCCAGCATTTCAGATGTTTCTGTTAATACAGGGTCTATACCTGTCATTTGAATTAAATCAGAAAATACTATGAAATCTCCTTCTTGTGCAACTGTTGCAGTTATAGTTGTTATACTTAAATCATTTCCATCTGGTGTTTTACCTTCTGTTAATGATGCACTTGGTGCAGTTAATGAATTAAATTTTCTAAAATTCATTGTTCTTCCTGCATTTTTAGGTAATTTTTTCTTTCTTGCATCCTTATAAAAATTTAATTGTGGTAATAATCTCTCTAATAGAGTTCTTTCATAAAAAGTCTTGTCCTCTGCTGATAATTGATTTTGTCCTGCGACATTTGTTATTGTTTGTGTTTTTGTAGCCATTTTACATTCCTCCTTTATTTTTTTATAGCGATAAAAAAATAGCTACTCTTCTAAGTAACTATTTCAGTTCGCCATCTTTGGCTTTCTTTACATATTTTTCAAATTGTTCACTCGACATACTATTCCAGTCTACTACCGGAGGCTCAGCCTCTTCCATAGCTCCTGGTGTTGTCGTATTATTTGCTACAATCTTTTTAGCTGTTTCAATAGATTTCTTTTCATATTTGCCTATAAGTTTTTTATAATCCTCATAGATATTAGCAAGTGGAAGTTTTCCTATTTTGCCATTTGCAAATAAATTAAAATCTTCGTCTTTGCTAAGTTCTTGTAGCTCTTCAACAGAGTATTTATCCACAAAATCTTTGGTATCATCTTCATACCATCTATCTTGCTTAGATTTTTCCTCTGCCTTTACTCTTTCCTCCGCTTCTTGCCTAGCTTTTTCTTTTTGTAGTTCTCGATAATCATTTACAGGGTCTTTTCCTTTACTATCAAGCTCATACATATCAAGGTATTCTTGTACGTCGTAATCATCTTCAATTCTTCTTCCTGTATAAGGATTTTCTTTTCCAATGTAACTACGTATTTTGCCTTGTGCTAGGCCTTGCTCATATGCTTCTTTTCTAACCTGTTCAATTTGCTTTTTAGCTTCTTCTTGGGCTTTTCTTCTTATTCCAGCATATTTAGCATTTTCTTCATCGGATTGTTTTTCTGTCTTAGTTTCCTCTTGCTTATTTTCTTCCACATCCTCTACTTCCTCTTCTGACTCAGTAGGTTCTGTTTCAGGTACAGTATTTTCAACTGTTTCTTCTTGTTCAGCGACTTCAAGATTGTTTACGCTTTCGTTTACTTCTTCTTCCATAAGTATTCCTTTCTATTTTTAGATTTTTACGCTATTCAATGCGAATTTTTATATAAAAAAATAACCCTATTTGTTAAAAATAAAGTTATTACTTATATCGTATTATTAACTTGTCCATTAGTTCCTGGTGCAGGTGTTTCAGCTTGTTGTATAATCTGCATTACATATTGCAAAATTTGTGGATTTGCCATTATTTTCTGGCTTATCTCAGGTGGTAATAATCTTTGCTTCCTAATTTCTCTAAGTTTAGCCTTAAATGGCATTGCAGTTTCAGGGTATAACTCAATATAGTCATCAAAAGTAATGTCTCCCCTTTGTAATGCACTTTCTAATAAGTTAATACTCAAACTTTCAGAATATGCACTTCCTGCTCCTACATCAACAGTTGTTTCAAAATCTATTTGTTGATACTGTGTTCCATTAAATGTATTAAGTTGTTGCCCGTTGCTGTTTTCTACTGTATATTGTGTATCAAATGTGTAATAGGCTTTGAAAAACTGCTCCCATATCTTTGCAATTTTTTCATGCACTCTCCAAAATCTTTTTTGTATATCCTCTATTGGTACTTTTGCCTGTGTTTGTAATGCTACAATAGCACTACCACTCATATTCTTGCCTAATACTTCTCCGTTTGCTACCTCAGTTGCCCCTGTTACAGTTCTTGTAACTTCTAATAACTTATCAGCCATCGTCAATGGAGTTGTACTAAAAGCAGGTGGATTCATATATCTTATTCCATCAAAATTAGGACTATAATCTGTTATAATCTCTCCTGGGGTATTAGTTATTACTTTTCCTTGTAATGCCCTTGGCCTCATTAGTACCTTAGGAAATCCCATGTTTTGACTAGCCATTTGCATCATAGCATAATCAAAGTTAATAGCCTTTTGTGTTGGAATTAGCTGTTCCACTTCTCCAATACCAAAGATGCTTTTTTCTCTTTCCTCGTGAGCTCCCACAACAATTGGATATAAACTAATTTTGAAGTCAGTTTGTTCTGGCTTATCAATATCAACCGCTTCTGTATCCTCATTAGTCTTCCCTTGTTCGTCCATATTCAATAAAATATCACTTGCATTAGGTGTAAGAGGTGTTTCAGGTTGTACTATCATATTTTTTGTCGTTTTTAAGTAATATACCTCTCCATTCTTTCTAAAATATTTAGTAAGAACTGTTGCATATTCTTCTCCATCTTGTTCTTCGTAATCATAATTTTTCTGCGAATCTTCGTCAGCCTCTATAAGCTCTATTTCCTGTGCAGTAATATCATTACTTTCTGCTATCTTTTTCAAAGTTTGTACATTTTCTCTGCTCTGAATAATAATCCATTTTTGTTTCTGTTCATCTTTTTGTTTTGGATTAGCAAATACAATATTCAAAGGATCTATTATTTGACCATTTAATCCACCGTCAAACTTAGCTAATCCACTTTTGCTTTCTCTATCCCAAAAGTAATGAAAGATATATGTTCCTTTCTTTAATCCATCTAAAATTGCCTTGTCGTCTAAATCTTCTTGCTTTATTTCTTTTCGGATATGTGTTGCAAAATTAGTAAAAGCCGTTGCTCCTTCTGTTGCAACTTGGCTCATTTCTTGGCTATAAATTAAAGGTTTATACACAGCAGATATCTTACTTGATAATATATTCGCTTTTTTTCCATTTACAATAAACTTGATTATATTTATTACTGGTCTAGGCATGTTCTTTGTTCTTTCAGTTACTGCGGGCCATTGTCTGCCTTCAAAGAAATCAACACATTGCTCACAAGTTTCTTTCATTCTGAGTTTTCTTTGATATTCTAACCCTATTTCCCAGTCTTTCCAAATCGCTTTTGCTAAATCTTCTCTTGTCATCTATTGCACCCCTTTCGTTACTTCGCCTGTTGTATATTCTTTGAACAAATCCTCTTGATTTACGTTTTTTTCATTTGCTCCATTTAACCATTCATTAAAAATCTCCTCTGCGGTATTCTTCTCTTCTTCTTTGTTCTTTTCTTCATTTCTGTTTGTTAATATTTCTTTAACTTCTTTGTATATATAAGGTGCAATTCCTAATAAATAACCTACAATTACAGCAATCAAAATCATTATTTTTCCTCCTAACCCCAGATATTCTCTTCTATTTCTTCTGTTTGTAATTCATATGGCAATTTCTTTTCTTCGGGTACGAAAATAGGCTCTTGTGTCCAATATACACAAAAGCCTCTAATCGCATCTACTGAATGTGTTAATTCGTGTGGTTCATTTGCTACATCTCCAATTTTCTTTTCGTCGTGTTGAATTTGTGGTAAGCATCTTATTAGATTTTTACAAGTATTAAATATCTTTAACTTAGCAGTATCAAAACCTTGTTCGTCTTTATATACCTTTAACCACTCTTTCATTTGTAGCCAACCTTGTATTCTATCATTATTTGTTTTATATAAATCAATTCCACCCTCTGCAAATATATCAGCTGTACTCTTTCCTGTTTCTTTATGTCTGTTCCATAAATCTGGTGGTGCTAAATAAATATAAACACTTTCGTTTGTCATTTCTTTTATTTTATCTCTTGCTTGTGATACTAATAAATTGCTTTGATAAACCTCTCTAAATACATAAGCATTACTATTGTAATCAACAGCTATCCAATATCCAGCTAACATATCTAATCCATAATCCATAACGAAATATATATACCAATCTTTTGGAATTTCAAAAGGTTCTATAACATGCACATCTCGTTTAAATTCAGTAAAGAATTGTCCTTCAAATACATCCCAATTTCCATATAACATTGCTTTCTTTCTATCTTCTGGTAAACTCTCTAATGCCTTAACGTAATCAGGGTCATTCTTCATAATATATTCATTCTCATACACTAATGCTGGAATAAATGCATATTCTTCTGGGATTTCCCCTTCAAGATATTCTCTATCAATAAATAATCTCTTAACCCAAGCGTGTCCTACTCCTCCTGGGTTACAGGTTAGATATATTCTAGGTTTTATCTGCTTTTTACATTGTCCAGATAACCTGTTACTTTCTTTTAGACAGTTAAATTGAAATTCTGTAAAATGTGTTGCCTCTTCTATAAAAATAGCTTCATATGCTTGTCCTTGATATTGTAAAACGTCTGTTTCATTATCACAATATCCTAAAACAATTCTGCTACCATTCGGAAATTCAAATACCTTCTCTTGTGTTTTATATGTGGCTATCTTATCTTGTTGTTTGCATTTTAATTCTTTCTGTAATTGTACAACGTGATTCTCTCTTAGTTCATTTAAAGTTCTTCTTAATAGCAGTATTTGTATTCCTGGATAATACAAAGCTAACAATATTGCCTTCACTCTCGCTACAAATGATTTTCCTCCACCTCTTGCTCCGCCATAGCAAGTATATTTCACTCTACTTTTACAAAATTCTTCTTGTTTTGGATATAACTCGGGAACTCTATATTCAATCACTTTGATAATTCCTCAACTTTCTTATCCATTCTTATATTTATATCAGTATTTACAGTTGATTTGCCCTCTGCTAGATTTCTTTTATCATACAATGTGCCTAATGCTGTTGTTATTTCTGATAAACTATTTAATTGCATCTTAGCTATTTTATTTACAATAGTTTTCTTTTTTGTCTCATTCATTTCCGATTTATCAATTGCCCATATTTCTTCTATAATAGAGTCTAATTCGTCTTGGTTTTCTAGTGCCATATCTAATCTTCTTTCTAAAAGCTTAGTGGATTTGTTTATTATTCTAGTTGCATTCTCAACAAATTCGTCCTTTTTTTCTTCGCACAGTTTAGCAAATTCTGGCTTATCTTTATTCTGCTTATATATTTTTTCAACTGTTCTCGCTGGAATGTCTAATTGTCTTCCAGTCTCACAAAAATTCCCTGTGCTAAAAACAGAAATCATTATTTTATATATTGTTTCATTGTCGGTTTTCTTTCCTCTTGGCACTTTGTTCCACCTTCTTTCTCCTTAAAACACTCATTATACCTCTTGCATTGCTCGCACTTACGTTTCATGCACTCAATCCAATTAACTTTCTCTTTCATAATAAATGCACCTTGTTGTTATGACGTTATCAGCATTAAATACTCTTATCTCGCATAAATTTGTATCTTTGTTCTTACAGTTTTTGCACTGTACTTTTATATATTTTTGTATTCTTTCTTGATTAGTCATATGTACACCTTCTTCTTTTTTATCTAGACTGGTAATAACTAATCTACTAATTTCCAATCCTCAGCTAACATATCAGCTTGACTTGCTAACCAACCTAATTGAACTCCTGATGTTCCTACAAATGCTATTGCTTTATTCCCTATTGCATCATGTTCAGCATTTATTATTTCATTGTTAGTATTTTTATAGCTTATACAAGTTGCAAGTTCTATATATTGATTTTTTCCATTCCAGCCTTGTCTTTGTACTCTTTTTCCTCTTTTTAAATTAGATATTGCTTCTCCAAAAGTAAATGTTTGTATATTTAATTTAGATTCATCTATGTCATCACATATAATCCAGTTATCAGCTACTATATTATCTAAATCTACAAATATATCTTCTGTTTCTAAAAAAGGGATTACGCTTCCATCTTTACAATGCATTGTTATTGTTCCATTTTCTTTTACCCAATAACCTCTCCAATGTTCTCTTTTTATTTTATGACCTTGTTTTAATGCTTCATATGCCTTTTTAAATTCCATTTTCTATCTTCCTTTCATAACATAATAAAAAGAGCCTATTTCTAAGCTCTTTTTTATATCTCCTTTTATACACAATACAATTATAACACAGATTTTTGCTAAAAAACTGCCAAAATTATGCCAAAATTATGCCAATTTTTTTAATTCCTTGTTTACTTGCATTATTAACTCAGTTTTTTTTCTAAAATATGTTCTTTCTGACATTCCATTATTTATTAATTGCCATTTGCTCTGACTTTGTATATATGTACTTTCAAATATTGCTCGACAATCTTCATCAACCAATTGTAATGCTAATTGTACTGCTTTTAACTCCTTAGATGCTCTTTTCAATTCTTCATTTGTTTGTAATTGTATTACACTATTTACAACCATATCAGATGTATTATACTTTGCTTTTGGCATTCCATCTAAATTTTGACCACTTATACTCATTATATTTTCTCTAACGTCCATTATTTTTATGCAATTATAATTATATCGTTTTAAACATCCCACAGCTTTGTTATATTCTTCTTTTGGTATTCTCATTAGTACC
>OLGM01001048.1_pt1 | contig 14036 bp, 11 predicted proteins | sample 1606001 | NCBI WGS metagenome assembly OLGM01 (sample SAMN03283294) | human gut metagenome | biome: human-associated habitat; material: feces | host: Homo sapiens | place: Peru | collected 2012
TCGCCGACTTGATGTGAACCCCCTGAGGAAGTGATTCTTCAGGGGGTTCGTTTTTTGCGTGCGCGGGAAAATGCGGGGATCGGGAAGTGCGTAAGGCGGGATTGCAAGAATAGGTTGTGGAAGATAGCTGGGACTGCTGCATGGGAGCAAAGTAAAAGCGATAGCATTTGAAATGATTGCGGGAACAAGGCTTTGATGGTATTATAGAAGAAAAAGCAGGAGGGTCAAAGAAATGATCAAGTCCGTGCATGATTATCAAATCGATGATGTGTTCAAAAAAGATGCCGGTTTCTGTTATATCATCCCCAAATACCAGCGCGAGTACACATGGGGCTTTTCACAGTGGAAGGACCTTTACGATGATATCTGCGAAAATGATATCGGTTATTTTATCGGCTCGATCATCTGCATTGATAATTCTTCGGATGCCTTTCAGGTGAAAAAGCTCGAGGTCGTGGATGGTCAGCAGCGGTTGACGACTCTTTGTCTGCTTCTGACGGCGCTCTACCACAAGCTCAAAGAGCACAAGGAAGAATTGAGCGAGGACGACGAAGATGAATTGCCCTCGCTTCGCAAGTCGATTCTCTGCAAGGGGGCGGACAACGGGCTGATCCTTTGTCCGCAGGTCCAGAACAACAATCTGGCGGATTTCAACTATGTGATGTATGAGAACGGCCTTCTGAAAACGGCCAAGCGGGAGAAAAATTTTGGATACCGCAAAATTTCCCGGTGCTATCATTATTTCTGCAAACGCTTGCAGAATGATATTGAAGAAAACGGCGACGCGGTGGAAACGCTGCTAGAAATCAAGCGGAAGGTATCCAAGGCGATTTTGGTGAAAATTGAAGTGGGCAGCCATGCGGAAGCCTACACTCTGTTTGAGTCACTGAACAACCGCGGAACACCGCTGACGGCCATCGACCTGATGAAGAACCTCATCTTGGCCCGTGCCGAGCGGGCAGGGCTAGACTGCGACGACTGCTTTGAAGAGTGGCAGACTCTTCTGAGTTATCTGACGGATGACTATTCCACGCAGGAACGCTTTTTTCGGCAGTATTACAATGCCTTTAAGAACCGCCTGAACGAGCCGTTCCGCTCGGAAGAATTGCGCAAAAAGGACCCGCTGGGTTATACGGCAACCCGCTCGAATCTGCTCTCGATTTTTGAGCAGCTGATCGACCATGACCTTCCCGGTTTTATGTTGGATATTCTGGAGTGCGGAAAAATCTATTCCTATTTGATTCTGAGCAGCGAGGACCCGTCGCCGTTCACAAAGGACTTGACCGACCTGAGCCGCATCCAAGGCGCGCCGTCCTATCTGCTGCTGCTCTACCTGTTCAAAAATCAGGGGACACTTCAACTCCAAGATAAGGACCTTTCCGAGACGATTCGGCTGCTGACGCGGTTTTTCGTGCGCCGCAACATCACCGATACGCCGAATACCCGCGACCTCAATAAAATTTTTATGCAGATCATTGCGGAGATCGAGGAAAAGCAGATGTTCGGAAGCGGTATCTACGCATACATTTATCAGGAGCTGGTCCGCTGGTCGGCAGAGGATGAGGTGTTCGAGGCCAAACTGAAGGGGAACATCTACGAGGAAAATGTGGGTGCGGCACGGTTCGTTCTGTGTGCGCTGGCGCAGAAGGCTATGACCACGGAGACATGGACGGACTTGTGGGCGCAGAACGAATACAACGGGAAAAAGACCTTTAAATGGACCATCGAGCACATCTTCCCGGAAGGGAAAAACATTCCGGATGCATGGGTGAAGATGATCGCAAACGGCGACCGTGCGTTGGCAGAAGAGTATTTGACCCAGTATGTGCACCGGCTGGGAAATCTGACCATCACGGCATACAACAGCACGTTGAGCAATCTTTCGTTCGTGGAAAAACGCGACCGTCAGAATGCGCAAAAGCGATATGTTGGTTACAAGAACGGCTTGGAGTTGAACCGTGAGCTGGCACAGAAAGACAGCTGGTCGGTACAGGACATCGAAGCTCGTACCGAGAAACTAGCCGACGAACTCCTGAAACTCTATCAGCTCTAAAACAAAAAACAGCTCCTGACGCAGCCAAACGTCAGGAGCTGTTTTGCGCTTTTGGGGACTGGCTTTTGATTACTGCATATTGGCCTTCTGGATCAGGCTGCGGATATGATGGGCCAGCATCTCAATGGCGGGGCCATTCTCGCCGCCGTTGGGAATGATGATGTCGGCGTTGCGCTTGCTTGGCTCGACAAACGCTTCGTGCATGGGCTTGACGGTGGCGCGGTATTGGTTGATGACACTGTCCAGCGAGCGGCCGCGCTCCTTGACATCCCGCAGGATGCGGCGGAGAATGCGCTCGTCTGCGTCGGTGTCCACATAAATTTTATAGTCGAACAGCTTGCACAGTTCCGGCTCGGCCAGCGGCAGGATGCCCTCCACGATGAGGACGGGGGCCGGCTCGATGTGCTGCACCTCGTTGCTGCGGTTGTGGTCGGCGTAATCGTAGACCGGGCACTCGATGGAATGGCCCGCCTTCAGCTCCTTCAGGTGCTCGATCAGCAGATCGTTGTCGAAGGCGTCCGGATGGTCGTAGTTCAGTTTGCAGCGCTCTGCAAAGGGCAGTTCATCGTGGCGCTTATAGTAGCTGTCGTGCGAGATGAGCCGGACTTCATCCTCGCCGAAGCGCTCCTTGAGCCGATACGCCAGCGTGGTCTTGCCGCTGCCGGAACCGCCCGCAATGCCGATGATCAGATTGTTCATGTTCCAAGATCCTCCCGCCTGCCGATTTCGGTAGAAAAACCGGTCAAAATAAGTTATAATAAGGATATTATCATCTTACTGCATATCATAACACAAAACCGCGTTTTTTGACAGAGCAAACCACGCTCTGGGAGGAAATTTGATGAAAAAAATCGTTTTGGCTCCTTACATCGACCAGACGGAACGCTGGGTGAACGGCTGCGAGAGCATCAGCGCCGTCATGCTGCTGCAGACGATGGGGATCAGGATCGACCCGGATGTGTTCATCGAGCGCGACCTGCCCCACGCACCGTATTGGGAACAGGACGGCAAGCTGTATGGTCCGGACCCGTGGAAGGTCTATCCCGGCGACCCGCACGACCACACGGGCTATGGCTGCTATGCGCCCTGCATCGTGGCGGCGCTGGAAAGCGCCCTGAAGCACGAGGGCGCGGCGGACCAGTTCGAGGTCGTGGACGAGAGCGGCAAGACGGCGGCTGAACTGTGCGGATATCTCGACGCCGGGATGCCGGTGGTGTTCTGGGCGACGTTGGACTTCCAGCCGGTCCCCGAACAGCGGGACCACTGGCTGTTAGAGGACGGGACCGACTTTGCATGGAAGTGCAACGAGCATTGTCTGCTGCTGGTGGGCTACGACGACGAACACTATTGGTTCAATGACCCGTGGCATAATCACGGCCTATGCCGCCAGCCGAAAGAGCTGGTGGAACAGTGCCACGCGGCGCAGGGGATGTTCGCTGTGACCCTGCGCAGAAAGTGAGCGCGCCGTGAAAACAGAGGAACTGAAACACAACGTCAAGGACTATGCACAGAAATTCGAGGACGGCGGGCTTCGGCTGCTGAAAAAGGGACAGAAGGGCATCATCCATGCGATTTTCAGCCGGTTCGGGCTGGTGCTGGTCTTGCTGCTCCTGCAGGTGGGGGTGCTGTTCAGCATCTTCCGCTGGTTCGGCAATCTGCTGCCCCATTACTTCGGGAGCAGCGTCATCGTCTCGGCGGCGATGGTCATTTATCTGCTCAACAGCAAGATGGACAACAGCGCCAAGATCACTTGGATGGTGGTCATCTCGATCCTGCCGGTGGTCGGCGTGCCGCTGTTTTTCTATGTGAAGAGCAATTTCGGCCACAACTTCCTGCGTAAGCGGCTGTTGGAACTGGAAAACGAGCTGCGGGAGCAGCTGCCCCAGAACGATGCGGCGGTGGACGCCTTGCAGCAGACCGAACCCGGCGCGGCCTCACTGGCAAAGTATCTGTATGGGCCGGGAGGGGGATTTCCAGTCTACCAGAACACGGTGGTGACCTATTTCCCCAGCGGCGAAGCCAAATTTGAAGAACTAATGCGCCAGCTGGAAACGGCGGAGCGGTATATCTTTCTGGAATACTTCATCATCGACGAGGGACTGTTCTGGGGAAAGATTCTGGAAGTTCTGGCCCGGAAAGCCGCCGACGGCGTAGATGTGCGGGTCATGTACGACGGGACCTGCGAGTTCTCGACCCTGCCGCGGGATTACCCCAAGCGGCTGGAAGCGCTGGGCATCCAGTGCAAGGTGTTCAGCCCGGTGCAGCCGTTCGTCTCGACCCACTACAACTATCGCGACCACCGGAAAATTTTCGTCATCGATGGGCGGGTCGGGTTCACCGGCGGCGTCAATCTGGCGGATGAGTACATCAACCATGTGGAGAAATACGGCCGCTGGAAGGATGCCGCCATCATGCTGGAAGGTGAAGCGGTCCGCTCGATGACCGCACTGTTTTTGCAGATGTGGAGCATCCTCAAGGAGCCGGAGTTCGAAGCGTTTTTGGCGGACCCCATCCCGGCTCCGGCACAGGCGCAGGGGACCGCTGCGCCCTACGGAGACTGCCCGCTGGACGGTGAACGGGTGGGCGAGATGGTTTATATCGATCTGCTCAACCGGGCGCGGAAGTACATCCACATCATGACGCCCTATCTGATCTTGGACGGCGAGCTGGAAACGGCGCTCAAATTTGCCGCAGAGCGGGGCGTGGACGTGCACTTGATCTTACCGGGCGTGCCGGACAAGCGGTTCCCCTATGCGCTGGCCAAAACGCACTATTCGGCGCTGCTGGATTCGGGCGTGAAGATCAGCGAATGGACGCCCGGTTTCGTCCATGCAAAGGCCTTTGTTGTGGACGACCGCGAGGCCGTGGTGGGGACCATCAACCTCGATTACCGCAGCCTGTACCACCACTTTGAAAATGCGGTCTGGGTGACAAATGCCCCCTGCATCCGGGACATCGAGTCGGATTTTCAGGCGACGCTGGAAGAGTGCCGCACCGTGTCCAACGACCCGAAGAGCATCTGGCAGGGCAAGCACCTTCTGCGTGCGACCGGAATGCTGATGAAGGTCATCGCACCGCTCCTCTAAGAAAAAAGCTCTCTGTCGGCCCGGATGGGCGGACAGAGAGCTTTTGATGTTTTTGGGGTCAGTTCAGGGCATCAAGCTCCTGAGCGAGGGCGGCGAACTGCTCCTTCGGGAGGACATGCCCGAAGAGCTGGAACTTCTTCAGAGAGAGCGTCAGGCAGGAGGGCTTCTCCTTGGTGTGGTCCGGCAGCTGCGGCAGATACCGCAGCAGGACCGGGGCGCTGACGGGATCGTTCAGCAGCTTGCCGAGGTTCATCTCGATGCCGTAGGCGGTGACTTCGGCGGGCAGGGGGACCAGCTCGTCGTTCCGGAAGAGGTGGTGCAGGAAGCGCACCGCCATGGCGAACCAATCCGAGAAATCCGGGTTGGGGTAGCCGTTCGGGGCCGTGACCTTAGGCGTGCCCAGCGAAGCGCCGTGGTCGCCGTAGGAAAAGATGTGCAGCTCATAGGGCGTCTTTTGTTCGGCCAGACGGGTGGCGAACTTCATGGACTGGACGGCGGGCACGAGCCGGTCGCCCTGCGTGGCGAACAGGAAAGCGGGCGGGGTGTTCTCGTCGATCTTTTCCAACAGATCGGGCAGGGGTGCGCCGATCGCGCCCTCAAAGACACCGTAGCCCAGCAGAAGGGCGCGGGGACGGACGCGGCCCATCGTGCCGAGGGCGGCCGTCAGGTGCGCACCCGCCGAGAAGCCGAGGACCGCGATCTGGTCCGGGTCGATGTGGAGAGCTTCGGCGTGGTCGCGCAGATAGCTCAGCGAAGCTTCCGCTTCTGCCAGTGCGTTGCCGAACACCTCTTCCGGCGGGCAGGTCTGGCTGACCGTATATCGCAGGACGAACGCGTTGAAACCGGCATTCAGGAACGCAAGGGCCACCGGTTCGGCTTCACGGTCCGAACAGTAGGCATAGCCGCCGCCGGGGCAGATGAGGATGGCAGGGCAGACGTTCAGGTTGGGCAGGTCCGTGCTGGTCTGCTGAACATAGCCGGTCAGAGTGGCAGCGCGGCTTCCGATGGGCTGGGTGAAAATTTCCATAGGGTTGCACCTCCGTGTGATCTATTGATAGTGCTTTTCCAGCGAGAAGCCGCGCCCGCTGACTTCGGTGACGCGGCTGACGATGAGAAAGCATTCCGGATCGATGGAATGGACCAGCTTTTCCAGTTTGGAAAGCTCGCGGTTGGAGACGACGCTCAGCAGCACCTCGCAGGATTCGCCGGTATAGCCGCCCTCACCGTGGAGCAGGGTCACGCCACGGTCCAGCTGGGCCAGAATGGCGTCCCGGATGGCGCTGGACTGGGTGCTGATGATCTTGACCTGCGTGCGGCTGTCGCCCAGAAGCAGCATTTTGTCCATGACGATGGTGTGCAGCAGGACCATCACGATGCCGTACAGCACCTGTTCGGCGGGGCTGAACAGCGCTTGGAGCAGAAGGATGGCGATGTCAAAAGCCATCATGGTGGCGGACACCGGGAGCCGGAACCACTTTTGCAGCACCAGCGGGGGAATGTCCATGCCGCCCGTCGAAGCGCCCGCCCGGATGACCAGTCCTAATGAAACGCCGATGCCCAATCCGGCGAACACCGTGCAGAGGAAGATGTCGTCCGTGAGGACCCGGCCCGCAAGGAGCCGCTCCCACAGTTCGAGGAAAAGCGGGCTGAGGACGCTGCTGGCCAGCGTATTCAGAGCAAAGGTCCGGCCAAGGACCGCCCAGCCCCACGCCAGCATGGCGAGGTTGAACGCCAGCAGAAAGCCGGAGACGGAAAGGCCGGTCAGCCGCCCGAACGCCAGCGCGATGCCGGTCGCGCCGCCGGTGACAAGCCCGGCGGGTTCCAGAAAGAGGGCAACGGCCAGCGAATAGAGCGCGTTGCCGAAAACGATGACAAGGCTGTTGACGAAAAACTGCCAACGGCGGTGCGTCTGGTTCATAAAAATATCCCTCCTCTCCCTATGATACAGGAAAATTGTAAAAAAATCCACGCTTGGCTCTAGCACCAAGCGTGGATTTTTTCATCTGCAGGGTCAATCTTCTTCCATCAGCCGCAGACCGGCGGTGTCCGTGACCGGCAGCGAGAACACGATCGCACCGGCTTTGGGGCCGGCGCCGTTCATGATGGCTTTCATGATCTGGTTTTTCTGGGCGGTGCGGGTCACGATGAGGACCAGCTCCTTCTCGTTGGCCAGCTCCACACCCATAAAGTGGGCCGCGCCCTCCATGCCGGTCCCCTTGGCGTGGATGACCGTTCCGCCGCCGGCCCCTTCGGCACGGGCGGCGTCCATGATGGAGCCGGTGTGGCCCTGATTGGCAATGACGAGCAGCAGCTCGTAACGGGTATCTTTCAAGGTGCTCTCCTCCTCTACGGTGAACGTCTGGTGTTCGGTCAGAAATTGCAGCGCCCGCTTGCCGCCGATGCTGCTGACCGGGATGATGAACGCGATGCCGGTCCCCGGGACGTCGATGCGCAGCTCACGGCGCAACCCTTTTTGCAGCTTGGGCCAAGTGTCGGCGGTGATCATGGCGAAGAGCACGGCCTTTTCGGTCTTTTCCAGACCGAGGGTGGAAAGCGTCTCCCGCACCGCCGTGCCCGCGCCCACGGTGCGCAGACTGACGGTGACGCCGTACGTCTCGTAGAGCGCCAGAAAGGCGTCGGTGGAGTGTCGGTCGGTGATGGTGACCAGCCAGTAAAGTGAATTCACGCAGAGACCTCCTTACAGCTCGATGATGGCATCATCCGGCAGATCGGCAAAGGCCAGCGCGGCGGTGGGCAGCGGCTGAGCCTTGCGGGCACGGCGCTGCTTGAGCTGGGCCATCAGACCCATCAGCTGGACCGTGATGAGAGGCGTCATGGCGACCATGGCGACCACGCCGAAGGCATCCGTGACGATGTTTCCGCCCACGGCCACACAAGCACCCTGCGCCAGCGGGAGCAGGAACGCCGCCGTCATGGGGCCGGATGCGACGCCGCCCGCGTCGAACGCGATGGCGGTGTAGAGTTTGGGCACGACGAAGGAGATGCCGATAGCAAACGCATAGCCGGGGATGAGGAACCACAGAATGGAGATGCCGGTCAGGACGCGGACCATCGCAAGGCCGACCGAGAGCGAAACGCCCGCCGAGAGGGCGGCCCCCATCGTCCCGGCGGAGATCGCGCCGTCGGTGACCTCTTCGACCTGCTTGTTCAGGACGTAGACGGCAGGTTCGGCCTTGACGATGAAGTAGCCGATGAGCATTCCGATGGGAACGATGACCCAGCGGTAGGACTGTCCGGCGAGGACCTGACCCAGATAATTACCAGCGGGCATGAAGCCGACGTTCGCACCGGTCAGGAACAGGACCAGACCGAGATAAGTATAGGCGAGACCGACGCCGATGCGGCCCAGCGTCCGGCGGTCCAGCCGGAGCGCAACGACCTGAAAGACGCCGAACATCAGCACGATGGGCAGCAGCGAGGTGGCGATCTCTTTCAGATAGGTGGGCAGCCCTTCATGGAACAGGCTCCACAGCTCCACCGAGTCGCTGACGTTGGGCAGGACCGGCGGGACATAGGCGCTGTCGCTGGCCTGAAAGACGATGCCGAGGATGAGGACCGCGAGGATGGGACCGATCGAGCAGAGCGCGACCAGACCAAAGCTGTCGTCCGCCGCGTGGCGGTCGCTTCGGATGGCGGCGACACCGACGCCCAGCGCCATGATGAAGGGGACCGTCATAGGACCGGTGGTCACACCGCCGGAATCGAATGCGACGGCCAGAAACTCTTTGGGGACAAAGGCCGCTAAGAGAAAGATGAGGGCATAGAACACGACCAAGAGCTTGGGCAGCGCGATGCCCAGCAGCATACGCAGGAACGACACCACCAGAAACAGACCGACGCCCGTCGCCACCGACAAAATCAGCGTCATGTTGGGGATGGACGGGACCTGATTGGCAAGGACCTGCAGATCCGGTTCCGAGATGGTGATGAGGAAGCCGAGCAGGAAGCCCACGCCGATGATGAGCGGGACGCTGCGGCTTTTGGTCAGCACCGCGCCGACCCGCTCGCCCATGGGGCTCATGCTCATCTCTGCACCGAGGGTGAAGAACATGATGCCTACAATGATCATGGCAGCGCCGAGCAGAAAACAGAGCAGGATGCTGGGGGAGACAGGCGCGATGGAAAAGCAGAGGATGAGGACGATCGCCACGATGGGCAGGACCGCCTGAAGCGACTCCAGCAGCTTTTCGCGCAGTTTTGGGATCGAAGCTTTCAAAATGGTGTCCACCGACCTTTCTGGACTCGTTCCGGCGCGGAAAATGCCGAAATGAGTATCCAATTTGGAATAATCACAGAATGATTTATTTTTAGTATACAAGATGGGCGAAAGCAGGGTCAACCAAGAAGCGGCTAAGATTGGCAAAGAAATCGAATGTTTACAAACCGGCCATAAAAAGGAAAGCTGCACAAAAGAACCATCTCGATCCAGGAGAATGCCGTTTGTGCAGCTTTGAAACTTATGAGAGATCAGACATCCTGCTTGCCGAGAACGTCCGAGGTGGGCGTCTCAAAGGTGGGGATGTTGGCGTAGGGGTCCGGGGTGTTGTCCACAGGCAGGGACTTCATATACTGGTCCATCGACTCGGCCACCTGCTTGGCGATGGCGACTGCCTCAACGACCGTGCGTGCGCCCATGACCGCGTCGCCGCCCGCGAACACGCCGGGGCGGGTGGTGCTGCCGTCGTCGCTGACGGTCAGTAGACCGCGCTGGTTCGTCTCGATGCCGGTCGTGGTCTTGACGAGATTGCTCTCGGAACCCTGACTGACCGAGACGATGACGCCGGTGTGGGGGTAGAACGTCTCGCTGCCCTCGACCTGCGTGAACTTGCCGTCCTCGCCCTTTACGGTGTCGCGGCAGATCAGGCCGTTCTCGCGGATCTCAACGGGGGCCTTGCAGAAGCGGAAGCCCACGCCCTCGAGCTTGGCGTAACGGACTTCGTATTCGGAAGCGCTGATACAGTCCTCATCCCGGCGGGCATAGCAGGTGACGTGGCGTGCGCCGTTGCGGATGGCGGTGCGGGCGCAGTCCATGGCGGAGTTGCCCACGCCGATCACGGCGATGTCGTTGCCCAGATGGAACGCCTTGGAGTTGGCCAGATAGTCGATGCCAAAGGCCACGTTGCCCAGCGTCTCGCCCTTGATGTGCATGGCGTTGGCCTTCCACAGACCTGCGCCGATGAACACGCTCTTGTAACCGTCGCGGAAGAGGTCGTCGATGGTGATGGTCTTGCCGATGGTGGTGTTGGGGCGGAAGTGGATGCCCTTGAGGTCGAGGTGATGATACTGGAAGTCGTCCAGAACACTGTCGGGCAGACGGTAGTTGGGGATGCCGTACCGCATGACGCCGCCGATCTTGTCGCGGGCATCAAAGATGGTGATGTCATAGCCCCACCGTGCCAGCAGCACGGCGATGGTCAGGCCCGCAGGGCCGGCGCCGACGACAGCAGCCTTCATGCCGTTCTTGGGGGCGGGGCCGGCGGTCATCTTGTTGGCGTAGGTCGTGGAGATGTAGTCCTCGATGATCGAGAAATGGACGGGGTCGTGGCTGGGCATCCGGTTGCGGATGCAGTGGCCCTCGCACTGATTCTCGTGGTTGCAGACCAGAGAGCAGACCGTGGTCAGCGGGTTGTTTTCGAACAGCATCCGGCCGGCGTCGTCCAGCTGATTCGCTTTGAGCAGACGGATGACCTCCGGGATGTTGGTGTGGATGGGGCAGCCCTGCTGACACATCGGCTTTTTGCAGCCGAGGCAGCGGTTGGCTTCGTCCAGAACATGAAGTGCCATGCAGTTCCTCCTCTTGCGCCCCGTACTGGGGACGCTTCGTTGTATCCAATACTGCTATTATTGTACACCGAACCGCTCCCGTGATACAAGAGCGGAAATGACAGTTTTTTCGAGAAAAATTTTGTCAATCCGTCAAAAAGACAATTTTTTGACGAAGTAAGCCGCCCATCGGCGCGGGTGTTTTTCGGCAGAGCGCGGAAAAATCGCTGGCGGCAAGCTGGGAAGAAACCATCTGCGCACAGGCGTTGTTTTCGCCGCGCAGACGCATCAGCGAATGGGAAACGGGAAGCGCCGCGTGCCTCAAAAGCGGCAGGGCGTCCCGTCGTGCGCCCAGAAGATGGAGATAGGGCGGGAGCGCGGGCAGGGCGTTCGTGTACTGCAGGGCGGCGTCCATCGCAAGGCGGCGCATCCGGGCGCGGGGGTAGCGCACCGTGGTCAGGGCGTCGAGCAGCTCTTCGTGGGTGGAACTGGAACGCACCGCCTTTTCGAGCCGGTGCTCCAACCCTTCCGAGATCCCGCGCACCGCAGAAAATGGCTCCTCGTGGACGCACTGGGCGCGGAGAAGGGCCAGCTCACAGCGGTGGGCGGAGTCGAAGTCGGTGTAGGCCCCGGCGGAAAAGGCTTCTTGATAGAACGGAAGGACCGCTGCCGGAACATAGGGCGCGACGGCGTCCGGCCCGCCGGTCTGCCAGAGCTGGCGCAGGGCGCTGGCGCTGGCGTACTGGGTGGCGGTGGGGGAAAGCTCCTGCCCGTGGTCCGCGCCCTGACGGGGGAGCGGGATGGGCATGAGGGGAGCGCCCAGCTCCAAAATGGCCTTGCAGTATTCGACGGCCAGATTGTTGTTGGGCTTGTCCAGCAGGTCGGCCAGCGCTGTGCCGGGACAGAGCGCTTCCACGGCGGCTTGCCGCGCGGCGGCAAAGCTTCGTGCGCCGGAGGAGAGCTGGCGCTTCAGTTCTTCGCGGTAGGCATCGCTCAAGAGGACCCGCGCCGCTTCCAGAAGCAGGTCTGCGTCCGGCGTTTCTGCGCCGAACACCAAAGCGTCGCACCCGGCGGCGGAGAGGATTTTGACCCCGGCCCGGGCAAAGGCTTCTGCACCTGAACCGGCACAGGGCGCAGGGAGCGCGAACACAAGGTCGGCCCCGCAGGTCAGAGCGGCCCGGACCCGGACGGCCTCGGGCAGGAGCGGGACTGCGCCCCGCTGGGTCAGCCCGCAGCTCATGGCAACGGCCACACGCTCTGCGCCCAGCGCCCGGGCCTGTGCCAGCTGCCATGCGTGGCCGTTGTGGAAGGGGTCATATTCGGCAATGATACCGGCAAGTTTCATCATAGATGTTCACCTCAAGCGCGGAGCGGTCCCTCTTTCGGGTCGGGCGAAAAGCCGCCCAACAGAAGAGGGTACATTGTGAAATATATGTCAGACTAACAACAAAAAATGGCAATTCCAAGAGGATTCTGGGCAGGGTGTACAAAAAACGCGGGATACTTTGTAGAACCCTTTGCCCCGTTTGTGGCTTGAAAACCCTCCGGACCTATTATATAATATTTCTAGGAATCTGTAAAATTCTGCCCGTTTCGGCGGGCTGAAAAACAATATGGAGGCACAAGAAGATGAAAGTTCTGGTTATTAACTGCGGTTCTTCTTCCCTGAAATATCAGCTGATCGATATGGATGGCGAGAAGGTGCTGTGCAAGGGCCTGTGCGAGCGCATCGGCATGGAGAGCAGCATGATCACCCACGAGGCAAACGGCCACAAGGCTACCACCCCGGCGATCTTCCCCACCCACACCGAGGCATTCGCTGAGGTCGTTAAGAAGATGACCACCGGCGAAGGCAAGTGCATCGATGACGTCAGCGAGATCAACGCCATCGGCCACCGCGTCGTCCATGGCGGCGAGAAGTTCAAGGAGAGCTGCCTGATCACCGACGAGGTCATCAACACCATCCGTGAACTCAGCCCTCTGGCTCCTCTGCACAACCCCGCCGGCATCCTCGGCATCGAGGCTGCCCGCAAGGTGTTCGGCAACATCCCGATGGTCGCCGTGTTCGACACCGCGTTCCACCAGACCATGCCCGGCAAGGCCTATATGTACGCCATTCCTTATGAATACTACCAGAACGACGGCATCCGCCGCTACGGCTTCCACGGCACGAGCCACCGCTACGTGTCCGCCCGCTGCGCCGAGCTCATGGGCAAGCCCATCGAGGAGCTCAAGCTCATCTCCTGCCACATGGGCAACGGCAGCTCCATCTGTGCGATCGACGGCGGCAAGTGCGTCGACACGTCCATGGGCTTCACCCCGCTGGTCGGTCTGCCGATGGGCACGCGCTGCGGCGATCTCGACGCCGGCGTGATCCAGTTCATTATGAATAAGTACGGTATCAGCATCGACGAGATGCTCAACATCCTCAACAAGAAGTCCGGCGTGCTCGGCGTCTCCGGCGTCAGCTCCGACTTCCGCGATCTCGACAGCGCCGCTGCCGACGGCAACGACCGCGCCCAGCTCGCACTCGATATGTTCCACTACTGGGTCGCCAAGGTCGTCGGCTCTTACGTCGCGGCCATGAACGGTGTGGACGCCATCATCTTCACCGCCGGCGTCGGCGAGAACAGCAAGTCCTCCCGCGCCGCCATCGCCGAGTACTTCGGCTATCTGGGCGTGAAGATTGACCCGGTCGCCAACAGCAAGCGCGGCGAGGATATCATGATCTCCACCCCCGACTCCAAGGTCAAGGTGTTCGTCATCCCGACGAACGAGGAGCTCGTCATCGCCCGCGACACGAAGGCCATCTGCGGCTGAGTTTCCGAGTTTTCAAAGCCACGGCGCCGACCGGCGCCGTGGTTTTTGCATGGGCAGAAAAAAGTTCGCCTTTCGCCCGGAAAAACCGTTGACAAATATGCGGCGCAATGGTAAACTGTCAAGGCCGCATTGAGTGGGTACAAAGCGGAGGCCTCCTCCCGCCCACAAGAGCGAGACTCTACAGAGAGGCAGGTGCAACGAGTTTGAAGCACGCTATCATCGTTACCGGCGGTAAGCAGTACCGCGTGGCCGAGGGCGACGTCATCTTCGTCGAGAAGCTGGATGTCGAGGCC
>OLGM01001051.1_pt1 | contig 14026 bp, 13 predicted proteins | sample 1606001 | NCBI WGS metagenome assembly OLGM01 (sample SAMN03283294) | human gut metagenome | biome: human-associated habitat; material: feces | host: Homo sapiens | place: Peru | collected 2012
GTCAGAGCCGCCCTTGCCGCCGCCCATGGGCAGGGTGGTCAGGCTGTTCTTGAAGGTCTGCTCGAAGCCGAGGAACTTCAGGATGCCCTGATTGACAGAGGGATGGAAGCGCAGACCGCCCTTGTAGGGGCCGATGGCGCTGTTGAACTGGACGCGGTAGCCGCGGTTGACCTGCACCTTGCCGGCATCATCGACCCAAGGCACACGGAAGGTGATGATGCGCTCCGGCTCGACCAGACGCTCGATCAGGCCGGCCTTCTCGTACTCGGGGTGCTTCTCCACGACGGGCTGGATGCTCTCCAGAACCTCGCGGACCGCCTGCAGGAACTCCGGCTCGTTCGCATTGCGCTGAGCCAGACCGTCGTAAACACGCTTCAGGTATTCATTCGTCAACATAATAGAATACTCCTTTTCCCATTGATTTCCCAATTATACTTTCACCGGTTCTGGCTGCACTTCCAGAACACTTCATCATTATAAAGCTTTCTGCGCCGATTTACAAGAGAAAAAACCGGAAAATGTTTCAAAAAAACAGAAGAAAAGATGAACCCGCTTCACAAAAACATTTCGGCCCTGCAAAAAACAGCGTAAAATCTTGTTTTTGAAAGTTCGCGCACCCAAACGAAGCGTAAAAAGAATGCCTTTTGCAGACCTAAAAATTCGGCGCAAAAGGCAGTTGCGGCGTCACATCCCAGCTAAGATGTCCTCTACAGCAGAAACGAATGGCTCCATATCTTCAAACAGGACCTCTACGATGATGCTCCAGTTGATGCCGTCATAGTCGTGCACCAGACGATGGCGCAGTCCGGCGACCATATTCCAAGGCTGTTCCGAGTGGCTTTCTTTGAACTCGCTGCTGAGCTGATAGACCTGCTCGCCGATGTTATACAGCGGCGTAGTGACGGCCCATTGAGAAAATTCATCCTCGAGCAGGAGCGCTGGCGTGATCTGGCGCTGTTCCATCTGCGCGTGAAGGTCGTTCCAAGTGGAAACGATCTTTTTCAGGCGCTCTTTGTCCGATTTCTTCACGCGATCTTCACCCCTTCGCGCATGACGTTTTCGTAAAAAGGCGTTCCGACGTTCACTTCGCGGATCTCAAAGGCGTCCACGTCCTTTTGCGTCCGCTGGCGCAGTTCCTCGCCGAATGCAAAGATATCCCGTGCGCGGAACCGTTCGCCGCCCACAACGATCACGTCAATGTCGGACGATGCCGTTGCTTCGCCGCGGGCGTAGGAGCCGAACAGCAGCGCATATTCTGCGTGATATTTGTGCAGCAGTTCCCGGATGATCTGCTCGATCTCGGTGCGGGTCAGCAGTTCCATAGAAACACCTCCTGTCTACCCTTATTGTATCATAAAAGAAACGAAATGCAAACAAAAAATCCCCTGTGAGCGCCAAACGGCACAGACAGGGGAATCACTTACTTCTTCAGCAGCTTCTCGCACGCATCGGCAGCACCCTCAAGGTACTCGCCGCCGTACGTCTCGATCATGCCGGCGTCGGACAGGGCCGCCAGCTGGGGATCGATGGGGCACTTGGCCAGAACGGGCAGACCGTGCTTTGCAGCCACCTCGTCCACATGGCTGTTGCCGAACACGTTGATGTGCTTGCCGCAGTCGGGGCAGACGATGTAGCTCATGTTCTCGACGATGCCCAGCATGGGGACCTTCATCATCTCGGCCATGTTCACGGCCTTGGCCACGATCATGCTGACCAGCTCCTGCGGGCTGGCAACGACCACGATGCCGTCCACAGGCAGACTCTGGAACACGGTCAAGGGCACGTCGCCGGTTCCCGGAGGCATGTCCACGAACAGGAAATCGACGTCCTTCCAGACCACATCGGTCCAGAACTGCTTCACCGCACCGGCGATGACGGGGCCGCGCCAGACAACGGGGTCCTCTTCGTTCTCGACCAGCAGGTTGATGCTCATGACATCGATGCCCATGCGGCTCTGGATGGGCCAGCAGCCCTTCTCGTCGGCCATGGCGCGGCCATGGATGCCGAACAGTTTCGGGATGGACGGGCCGGTGATATCGGCGTCCAGAATGCCGCAGTGATAGCCGCGGCGGGCCATGGCACAGGCCAGCAGAGCGCTGGTCATGCTCTTGCCGACGCCGCCCTTGCCGGACACGACGCCGATGACCTTTTTGACGCTGCTGTTGGGGTTGGGGGCGTCATGCTGCGGGGCAGCATCGCGGGAAGAACATGCTGCGCCGCAGTTGGAGCAGTCATGGGTACATTCTTCGCTCATACTCTCGTAAAGCTCTCGGGCCGGGGCCTTCGAGCCTTTCCTCCTTCGTTGATGTTGTGACGATCAGATTCGACCATCTCATATCATACCATAAAACTGGGAGAGAAACAACCCATCCCGCCGCTCATAATGAAAAGAGTGGTGCGCATACATTAAAAAGAGCGACAGGAGGTGCGGCAATGGGTCAGAGCTACCTGAAAAACGCGGCCCTGCTCACGGGGGCGGATATCCTGCTTCGGCTGGCGGGGATGGGTCTGCGCATCTGGCTGGCGAACGCCTTGGGCGGCGAGGGGATGGGGCTGTATCAGCTGGTGCTGGCGGTGTATTCGCTGTTCGTCACGCTGGCGACGTCGGGGGTGTCGGTGGCGGCGACCCGCCTGATGGCCGAAGAGCTGAGCCGCAGCCGCACCGAAGCCCGCGGGATGCTGGTGCGTCTGGCCGGTGCGGGCGTGCTGCTGGGCAGCCTTGCGATGGCGGCGCAGTTCGGGCTGGCAGATGTCGCGGCCCGCTGGTGGCTGGGCGACGTCCGGGCTGCAGGGGCCTTGCGGGTGTCGGCGTTCGGGATGCCGTGGATGGCAGTCTCGGCGGTCCTGCGCGGTTTTTTCATCGCGCGGCGGCGGGTGGAGCCGAACGTCCTGAGCCAACTGGTCGAACAAACAGTCCGCATCACGGTCATCTGGCTGGCCTTGGAGCAGGGGGCCGCGCTGGACGTGGGCGGAAAATGCAGGGCGGTCCTCGGGGCAACGGCCCTCAGCGAAGCCGTCTCCTGCGGGATGATGCTCCTGTTTTACCGGCGGGAGGCGGTACGCGCATTCGGTGCGGAACCTGCCCGACGCCCCCTCGAACCCGCCAAGCGCCTGTGGGAGATTCTGTGGCCGGTGGAGGGCGGCCGCTGCCTTGCCAGCGCGCTGCACACCGCCGAAAACATGCTCGTTCCGGCCTGTCTGACCGTGTTCCTGCTGGACGCGGGCGGGCGGAGCGCCGCCGTGGCCCAGTACGGCAACCTGAAAGGAATGGCGCTCCCGCTGCTGACCTTTCCGTTCGGGCTGCTGGGGAGCCTGTCGGTGCTGCTTATGCCGGAGATCACCCAAGCCCACATCCAAGGGGAGCAGAAGCGGCTCTCGGCCCTGCTGGACCGGATGCTGCGGCTGACCGGCTACTTTTCCGCGCTGGCGGGGGCAGCGTTCTGGGTCTGGGGCGTGCCGCTGGCTTCCTTATTCTATAAGAGCGATGGCGCAGAAGCCGGATTCTACCTTTCCACCCTCGGCCCCGCCATGCCGCTGCTCTACCTCGAGAGCATGGTGGACGGCGCAATGAAAGGGGTGGGGGAGCAGAGAGCGGTGTTCCGCTACAGCCTGTGGGATGCCATCCTCCGCATCGCGGGGGTGATGGTGCTCCTGCCCCGCTTCGGGATGAAGGGCTTCCTTTTTGTCATCGTGGTGTCCAGCGTTTATACCTGCACGGCTAACACGGGGCGTCTGCTCCGCGTCAGCGGGATGCCGCCGAAGTTCTGGCGGTGGCTGGGCGCACCGGCGCTGGCGGCGGGCGTGTCTGCCGGGGCGGGAATGATTTTCCGGGAAATGCTGTCCGGCTGGTCTGCCGGGGAGCCGCTGTTCCAGCTGGCGGCGCTGGCCGTGGGCGGCGGCGGGATGGTCCTTGTGGGGCTGCTGGCGGCATGGCCGCTGGGGCTGGGTGAGGAGTTCCGGCGGGCATTTCAGGCCGAAAGGACCATGAAATCCGCCCGGAAACGCAATTCTTCTGGACACAGGACCCAGAAACGAGTATAATACAATGGATACCATGGCGCAGAAGGCTCTGTGCTGTGAAAAACAAACAGGCGTCGGACAGGCTCCGCGCCGATGCAAAAGAGGATTTTTTGTGAAGGATACGAAAAAATTCACGCCGCAGGTCCTGCTGCGCAGAGCCATTCTGGTCGTGCTGGACGCGGCGCTAGTCCTGTTCAGCTTTTATTTTGCGCTGCTGCTCCGGGCAGACGGCGCGGTGGAAGCAACGTGGTGGCCCCACAACCGGGCGCTGCTCTATGAAAATCTCCCGTGGATCACGGCTCTGTACCTTATCAGCTTTCTGGTGGGCGGGCTGTATTCCATCCTGTGGAAGTATGCGGGCGAGCGCGACCTCATCCGTCTGGGCGGCATGATCGCGGTCCCCACGGTGGTGGTCTACTTCGTCAACCATGGCCTGATCCACGGCGTCCTGTTCGATTCCGCCAACGCGATGGCGGCGGTGCTGATCTTCCTGCTGGTGGGCGGCAGCCGTCTGGCGTGGCGGCTCTTCCTGAATCACCCCCTCGGCGAGCGTCTGCGGGGCGTTCCAGCCAAGGACCCGAACCGTCCGGTCCTGATCGTCGGCGCGGGCGAAGCCGGTGCGTGGGCCATCAACGTCTGCAAGTCCAATGAGAGCTACGGCCACCCGGTCGTGGCGGTGGATGACGACCCCGCCAAGTTCGGCCAGACCATCCACGGCGTCCCGGTGCGGGGCACGCTGGAACAAATCCCGCAGGTCTGCGCGAAATACAACATCCACAGCATCATCATTGCCATCCCCACTCTGCGGGGCAGCAAGCTGAACCACGTCATCGACCTCTGTGTGTCCACCCACTGTGCCGTTCAGATCTTGAGCGACCCTCAGCTGGTGGGCACAGGAGCGCCGCAGCAAGCCGCTTTCCGCGAACTGAACACCGCCGACTTCCTCTCCCGTGCGGAAGTCACCCTTGACACCAAGAAGATCTCCAGCTATCTGACCGGCAAGACCGTCCTCGTCACGGGCGGCGGCGGTTCCATCGGCAGCGAGCTGTGCCGTCAGGTCATGCGGTTCCAGCCCGGGAAGCTGCTCATCTTTGACATCTACGAGAACTGCGCCTATGAGCTGCTGATGGAGCTTCAGCAGAAGTACGGCCGCGATATCCCGGTCACGGTGCTCATCGGCTCCATCCGCGATAAAAAGCGTCTGGACGAAGTTTTTGAGACGTATCACCCCACGGTCGTGTTCCATGCGGCGGCGCACAAGCATGTGCCGCTGATGGAGGTCAGCCCCGCCGAAGCCGTCAAGAACAACGTCCTCGGCACGAAGAACCTGCTCACCAGCGCCAGCGAACACGGCGTGGAGCGGTTCGTTCAGCTGTCCACCGATAAGGCGGTCAACCCCACCAGCGTGATGGGCTGCACCAAGCGCATCTGCGAAATGCTCATCCAGACCTTCGCGGGCAACACCGATATGAAGTGCGTGGCCGTCCGCTTCGGCAACGTGCTGGGCAGTCACGGCAGCGTCATCCCGCTGTTCGAAGCGCAGATCAAAAAGGGCGGTCCGGTCACCCTGACCGACCCCAACATCGAGCGCTACTTCATGACCATCCCGGAAGCGGCCCAGCTGGTGCTTCAGGCGGGTTCGCTGGCCGAGAGCGGCAGCATCTACGTCCTCGACATGGGTGAGCCGGTCAAGATCATCGACCTTGCCCGCCAGCTCATCCGTTTCTACGGCTATGAGCCGGACGTCAACATGCCCATCAAGATCGTGGGTCTGCGCCCCGGCGAAAAGCTCTACGAGGAGCTGATGATGGACGAGGAGCAGGACAAGATGCGCCGCACCGAACACAACAAGATTTTTGTCGCACCTCCGCGTGAAATCGACCTCGCGAAGTTCTATGAACAGCTGCAGGAGCTGACCGCTGCCGCCGCCCACAACGACGACGGCGTGGTGGAGAAGCTGGCCGAGATGATCCCCACCTTCACCCCCACCCGCGAAAACCTCAAGACCTGAACCCCGCACCGCCGCGTCGGTGACATTCTATAAATGAGAGGGAAGTATATTATGGAAAAGAGACCGTTTCTGACCGAAGAACAGGCACAGGAGATCATTCAGGATGTGCCCACGCCGTTCCATGTCTACGACGAAAAGGGCATCCGCGAGAACGCCCGCCGCATCAACAAGGCATTCAGCTGGAACAAGGGCTTCCGGGAGTATTTTGCCGTCAAGGCGCTGCCCAACCCCGTCATCCTTCAGATCTTGAAGGAAGAGGGCTGCGGTGTGGACTGCTCCTCTCTGACCGAGCTGATGCTCAGCGAAGTCTGCGGCTTTACCGGCAGCGACATCATGTTCTCCTCCAACCAGACCCCCGTGGAGGACATGAAGAAAGCCCACGAGCTGGGCGCTTACATCAACCTCGATGACGCCACCATGGTGGACTTCCTCGACCGTGTGGCCGGTGTGCCGGAGAACATCTTCTGCCGCTACAACCCGGGCGGAACGTTCCAGCTGGGCGAGAGCGAGGAAGGCTTCCAGGTCATGGACAAGCCCGGTGACGCCAAGTACGGCATGACCGAGGAGCAGATGATCGACAGCTACAAGAAGCTGATGAAGAAGGGTGCAAAGAACTTCGGCATCCACGCCTTCCTCGCTTCCAACACCATCTCGGATGCCTATTATCCTGAGCTGGCCGGCATCCTGTTCCAGCTGGCCGTCCGCGTCCAGAAGGCCACCGGTGCGCACATCGCCTACATCAACCTGTCCGGCGGCGTGGGCATCCCGTACCGCCCCGACCAGACCGAGAACGACATCATGGCCATCGGCGAGGGCGTCCGCAAGAAATTTGAGGAGATCCTCGTTCCCGCTGGCATGGGCGATGTTGCCATCTTCACCGAGATGGGTCGCTTCACCACCGGCCCCTACGGTGCACTGGTCGCAACGGCCATCCACGAGAAGCACATTTATAAGGAGTACATCGGTCTGGACGCCTGTGCTGCCAACCTGATGCGCCCCGCCATGTACGGTGCTTATCACCACATCACCGTGCTGGGCAAGGAGAACGCTCCCTGCGACCACAAGTACGATGTGGTCGGCGGTCTGTGCGAGAACAACGATAAGTTCGCCATCGACCGGATGCTGCCGAAGATCGACATCGGCGACCTGATCTACATCCACGACACCGGCGCACACGGCTCGGCCATGGGTTACAACTACAACGGCAAGCTGCGCAGCGCCGAGGTCCTGCTCTGCGAGGATGGCTCTCACCGCCTGATCCGCCGCGCCGAAACACCGCGCGACTACTTCGCAACTCTGGACTTTCTGCCCTTCATGAAGCCCCTGTTCGAGGAATACGACGACTAAATTATAACGAGGTTTCGCTATGTTTTTTGGATTTCAACTGACCTGCGGCCTGATGATGGTCTTTTACGGCTATACGGTCATGAAGAACCCCCGCGTCTGGGGCGATCAGGGCCGAAAGGCTGTAAAGGCTGAGAACTTTACAGAGTATTGCCGCCAAAACGGCCTGTTTTTCCTGAAAGCGGGCTGCATCATGGCTTTCATCGGCGCAATGGACGCCCTGTTCACGCTGGACGCTCTGCTGTATCTGCTGCTGTACCTGTTCGGGCTGGCGTTCTCGTTCTACCCGCTGGTCAAGTGGTGTCGCGAGAACGAGGGCTTCTCGTGGCCGTGGCCCCATGTCGAAAGCGAGAAAAAGCGGATCAAGAAGCTGCGTCAGGAGCAGGAAGCTCAGAAGAACGACAAGAAGTGAACCTTCCGTGAAAAATACCGCACCCGAAGCGAAAATGCTCGGTGTGCGGTATTTTTGCATCTGCGCACTGAAGTTTCGACCCTTGACAGCCCGCGTAACAGCCCCTATAATGAAGGTAAGAATTCCCTCTCAGATCAAGCTTTTTGGAGGTAAAAAACCATGGATTATCCGAAAAACTATGCGCTCCTCACCGAAGAGGAAATGGAATACACCACCGGCGGCGTCAGCTCGCTGGTCCCGATGGCCCTCGGCATTGGTGCAAGTCTGCTGGCCTATCTGAACGTCGCCAACATCGCCACCGTCGCAGCCCAGATTCAGCAGCAGTACCCGGACGCCTACCCCGAAGAGGCTGGGACCATCAACGGCAACCTCATCATCGATTCCACGAAGGTCTACTTCACCTCGCTGGGCGGCGCACTGTGCGGCATCGCGAACATCGCTTGTGCGGCAGGGTATGCGTATTTCCTGTTGAGCTGAACGGCCCAGCAAAAACTGCGCCCTAAAATAAAACCGTAAATCAGACCGCCCCGCTGTTCCGGGAAAAATCTCGGATAGCGGGGCGGTTTTGCGTATTCGTATTGCTCCTTTATCTGACCCGTACCGGGACGCACAGCGATTTGTTTTGAAATACGAGGATGCAAAACGCTCCGGCCTTCTCTGGCCGGGGCGTTTTCTGTTCAAGACCTGCCCCGCGCAGCACACAAACTTCAAACACAATGAAACAACAAAAAAACACCCAGACTCTCTCGAGTCTAGGTGCTTCACACATGGAGCGGGCAATGGGAATCGAACCCACCTCCTCAGCTTGGAAGGCTGATATACTAGCCGATGTACGATGCCCGCGAATGCAAGAAGAATTATAGCACACTCTGCACCAAATGTCCAGAGGAAATTTTACTTTTGCGGCCTTTAACAGGACAAATTACTTTTTCTGTTTACTTTGAAGGGATTTTATTGTAAAATAAGAAGCAACAAGATGGATCAGCCGCGCACAGCGGCTCAAATAACATAGGTGGTGTATTGATTATGGCATTGAAATATCAGCGTATCCTTCTCAAGATCAGCGGCGAAGCTCTGGGCGGCGAAAAGGGGACCGGCTTTGATGAGCCGACCATGGACGCCATCTGCGGCGGCGTCAAGAAAGCCCACGACCTCGGCGTGCAGATCGGCATCGTCGTGGGCGGCGGCAACTTCTGGCGCGGCCGTTCCAGCGGCAAGATGGAGCGCACCCTCGCCGACAAGATCGGCATGCTGGCCACGGTGATGAACGCGCTGGCCGTCTCCGATAAGCTGGAGCAGCTGGGCGTTCCGACCGAGGTGTTCACCTCCATCACCATGCCGCAGGTGGCTCCCGCTTTCACCCGCAAGGACGCTCTGCGCGCCATGGAAGAGGGCAAGATCGCGGTGTTCGGCGGCGGCACGGGCAATCCGTTCTTCTCTACCGATACGGCCACCGCTCTGCGCGCCGTGGAAGTCTCGGCTGATGTGATGTTCAAGGCGACCATGGTGGACGGCGTCTACGATAAGGACCCGCACAAGTACCCCGACGCCAAGAAGTACGACACCCTCACCTTTACCAAGGTGCTGGAAGATCAGCTGGCTGTCATGGACGGCACGGCTGCAACCCTCTGCCGCGACAACAAGCTTCCCATTCTGGTGTTCGATCTGGCCGAGCCGGACAACATCGCCAAGGCTGTGCAGGGCGAGAATGTGGGCACGCTGGTCTACGAGGGCTGAGCATACCGCCCGCACCGCAGCAATAGAATGAAACAGGCATCTCTGCCTGTGCAGAAAATAACAAACAGGAGACTAGGACAATGAGCAGCAACACCAAGGCATTTGAAGAAAAGATGAAGAGCACGGTCGAACATCTGAACCGTGAGCTGGCCGCCGTTCGCGCTGGCCGCGCAAACCCCGCCGTTCTGGATAAGGTGTCGGTGGATTACTATGGTGCGCCCACGCCCATCCAGCAGGTGGCGTCTGTGGCCGTCAGCGAGGCCCGTACCCTGACCATCACCCCGTGGGACCGCTCTCTGCTGCGTGCCATCAGCAAGGCCATCATGGCCAGCGATGTGGGCATCACCCCCATCGATGACGGCCAGACCATCCGCCTGAACTTCCCGGCTCCCACCGAGGAGCGCCGCAAGCAGCTGGCCAAGGAAGTCTCCAAGCTGGGCGAGGATGCCAAGGTCGCCACCCGCAACGTCCGCCGCGAGGCCATGGACAAGGCCAAGGCCATGAAGAAGGCCGGCGAGCTGACCGAGGACACCCAGAAGACCATGGAAGAGGATGTCCAGAAGCTGACCGACAAGTATATCAAGATCATCGATGCAGCCGTTGAGGAAAAGCAGAAGGAGATCATGTCCGTCTGATCGCCGCGGCGAACTGGACCTGTGGAAGTGCCGTGCGCTGGACCAAGTGCGCGGCACTTTTTGCCGACTGGCAGGGGAGCCGACCGCCCCGCTGCCCAAGATAGGAGAAGTACAATGGATCATCCCAAAGAATTTGCCGAGGGTCTGTCCATCGGCATCATCATGGACGGCAACGGCCGCTGGGCCAAGCAGCGTGGTCTGCCCCGCACGGCGGGCCACAAAAAGGGCGCAGAGGTCTTTCAGGACATCGCCAACTACTGCGATGAACTGGGCGTCTCTTCGGTGTATTTTTACGCCTTCTCGACCGAGAACTGGAAGCGCCCCCTCGAAGAGGTCAGCGCCATCATGAAGCTGTTCGGCGAGTATCTGCTCAAGGGCTTCAATTATAAGAACCGCAACATCCGCATCAAATTCATCGGCGACCGCACCGCGCTGGACCCCAAGCTGCAGAAGCTGATGAACGAACTGGAAACGGATTCTGCCCACAAGACCGGCATGACCCTGAACATCGCGGTCAACTACGGCGGCCGCCCCGAGATCGTGCGCGCAGCCCAGCAGCTGGCCGAAAAAGCGGCCGCAGGGGAGCTGAAACCCGAGGACATCACCGAAGAAATGATGTCCGACGCTATGTACACCACCGGCCAGAAGGACCCGGATTTCATCCTGCGTCCCAGTGGAGAAAAGCGCCTGTCCAACTTCATGCTGTGGCAGGCAGCCTATTCCGAGCTGGTGGAAATGGACGTTCTGTGGCCTGATTTCACCCGCGATGACCTCGATGCGGCCATCACGGAGTTCAACAAGCGCTCCCGCCGGTTCGGCGGCATCTGAACCATCCCCAGCAGACAAAACCAAGGAGAAACACTTTTATGAAAACACGAATCATAACCGCAGTCGTGGGCATCCTCGTCCTCATCGGCGTCCTGTTCACGTTCGACACGCTGGTGTTCAACCTCGTCGTCGCGGCCATCACCCTCATCGGCATCCACGAGATCTACAGCGCTCTGGGCTTTGAGAAAAAGGACTGGCTGCTTTACGCCGTTCTGGTCCCGTATACGCTGCTCATCATGCTGTCCAGCTATTCGGTCTGCCGTGCGCTGGTCATGCCGGCGTCCTTCCTGATCGTGCTGTTCTACGCCATCTATCTGGTGGTGCGCAACGGAACGGTCAGCTTCCCCAAGACCAGCGGCCTTGTCATGTTCTCGGGTATCGTGATGTTCTGCTTCTACTCGTTCATCCGGCTCAAGGAGCTGCTGCCTGTGGAAAAATACGGCTATGATGCGATCTTTTTCATTCTCCTCATCCTCTGCTTCGCATGGGGCGGCGACACCTGCGCCTACTTTGCGGGCCGCGCCTTCGGCAAGCATAAGCTCTGCCCGGTGGTCAGCCCCAAAAAGACTGTGGAAGGCGCCATTGGCGGCGTTCTGGGCACGATGGTCTGCGGCGTTCTGATCACGCTGGCCTATTCGGTCCTGGCCGACCGCATGGAGGAGTTCACCCGCACCAACATCGGCATCTCGCTGTATGTGGTCATTGCGCTGCTGGCTTGTGTGGCGGCGGTGCTGGGCATCTACGGTGACCTGTTCGCCAGCGTCGTCAAGCGCCAGTGCGGCATCAAGGACTACGGCACGATCTTCCCGGGCCACGGCGGCATTCTGGACCGCTTTGACAGCGTCATGTTCATCGCGCCGTTCGTCACCATGGTCATCATTGCAGTTTTCTATCGCTGATTCGCTCATTTTAGGAGGAAACACGATGTCTAAAAAAATCACTCTTCTCGGCTCGACCGGTTCCATCGGCACGCAGAGCCTTGACGTCATCCGCGCACAGGGCTATGAAGTGTTCGGCCTGTCGGCCCACAGCCATGTGGACAAAATTCTCGAGCAGATCGAGGAATTTCACCCGAAATACGTCTGCATGACCAACCCGGACGCCGCCGCCAAGCTGGATGCGGCACTGTCCGGCCGCGCCAACGCCCCCAAGCTGCTCACCGGCCCCGAGGGCCTGAAGGAGCTGGCCGCGATGGATGGCCCGGACGTGGTCCTGAACAGCGTCGTCGGCATCGCTGGTCTGGGTGCGAGCCTGACCGCCATCGAGAGCGGCCATGACCTCGCCCTCGCCAACAAAGAGAGCCTTGTTACCGGCGGCCATCTGGTCACACAGGCCGTGGCAAAGCACGGCGTCAAGCTGCTGCCCGTGGACAGCGAGCACTCGGCTATTTTCCAGTGCTTGCAGGACAAGGAGAGCGCCAAGAGCCTGACGAAGATTCTGCTCACGGCCTCCGGCGGCCCCTTCTTCGGCATGAAAACGGAAGAGCTGCGCGGCAAGACCAAGGCCGACGCCCTCAAGCACCCCAACTGGAACATGGGTGCCAAGATCACCATTGATTCCGCTACTCTGATGAATAAGGGCCTTGAGCTTATCGAGGCTGCCTGGCTCTTCGGCCTGCCGGAGGATAAGATTCAAATTGTCGTCCAGCGTGAGAGCATCATTCACTCGGCTGTGCAGTTCGCCGACCATTCCATCATTGCCCAGCTGGGCGTGCCGGATATGCGCATCCCCATCCAGTATGCGCTGACCTGGCCCGAGCGTATGCCCAGCCCCGTCCCGGAGCTGGACTTTACGGCGCTGACCAAGCTGAGCATTGCCCAAGCCGACGACGAAACCTTCCGCTGTCTGGCGGCGTGCAAAAAAGCCATCCGCAAGGGCGGGCTGGCACCCTGCGCCGCCAACGGCGCCAACGAGGCTGCCGTGGCGCATTTCCTGCGCGATGAGATCGGCTTTTTGGACATTGGGCGCTTGGTCGAGGGCATTGTGGACAGCGATGCCTTCGGCGGCGATTACACGCTGGACGACGTGTACGAGTGTGACCGTATGGCGCGCGCGTATGTGGAAAGCCACCTGTAAAAACTATGGGCAAGACCACATTTTTTGAGAGGTTCGTATGACGTTTTTCATTACTGCCGCGGTATCGCTGTTGGTGTTCGGCAGTGTGGTGCTTGTGCATGAGCTGGGGCATTTTTTGGCGGCGCGCGCCGCGGGCATCCGGGTCGAGGAGTTTTCCGTCGGTCTGGGACCGCGCCTGTGGGGGTTCACCGGCAAAAACGGCACCCGTTACTCGCTGCGCTTGCTGCCGTTGGGCGGCTACAACCTGTTCAACACCCCCGATGCAGAGGAAATTTCTGACGATGCTGCGCAGAAAAAGCCGCTGTTTCCGGCGACCGTGCAGGATATTTCGTTTGAGGACGCCCCGCCCCAGCAGCGCTTTTTTGTGACGCTGGCGGGTGCTGTGATGAACTTTTTGCTGGGCGCTGCTCTGATGCTGGCGCTGGCAATTTCGATGCCGCTCCTTGGCTCCAACCGCGTGGCGGATTTTACCGCCAACGCCGCCAGCGCCGCCTATTTGCAGGCGGGGGACGAAATTCTGTGGGTGGACGGCACCCGCTGCCGCAGCAGCTTTTCGCTGCTGAACAGCTTTGACGGCACAGAAAAACAACATACCCTTGTGATTTCCCGCGGCGGGCAGGTGATGACGCTGCACGGCGTGACCGTTGCCCCCCAAAGGGACGAAACCGGCGCACTGAAAAGCACCATCGACTTCCGCGTGGCGCGCGCTGCCAAAACGCCGCGCGCCGTGCTGAACCAAGCGCGGGATTTTTTCAGCTTTTACAGCACGATGATCCTGCGCAGCTTTGGCGAGCTTGCCACCGGCAAAACCGGCGTTGACCAGCTGACCGGACCTGTCGGCACCGTTGCGGTGGTGCGGCAGGCAATTTCCTACGGCTGGCAGGACGTTGTTTCGCTGATGGCGCTGCTGACCATCAATATCGGCATTTTTAACCTGCTGCCCATCCCGGCGCTGGACGGCTG
>OLGM01001055.1_pt1 | contig 13994 bp, 9 predicted proteins | sample 1606001 | NCBI WGS metagenome assembly OLGM01 (sample SAMN03283294) | human gut metagenome | biome: human-associated habitat; material: feces | host: Homo sapiens | place: Peru | collected 2012
AGAAATGCAGTAAGTTGAGCGAAAACGTATTTGTCTTGAAACATAGTAGCCAATTCTTTTTGGCTACAAAGTTAAAAATCAAGTCCGTTTCATTGCCAAATACTGCATAAAAGACTATAATTCAACTATTTCAAAGATCGAATTGCCCTTTTTTATTGGACAGTAGTGATAATTTATACAGTATTAAGAAAAAGAAGTAGCAAACAAACTCATAATAAGTTTGTTTGCCACTTTATAAATAGAACAATTAAAGACCAATACGGACCTTCCTTTCTTGTTGTACTACTGTATCCGAGTGGAATTCTCTATATTTTATTGTATTGTTTTCTGTTTGAGATTTATCACTTGTATCCTTTTCTGGTACAGGTGGAGCCAATTCCAACTGTATTTTTCTATCCAACGCCGCCAGTTCCGCTTTAAGACCTTTCAGTTCTTCCTCTTTCTTCCAAGTCTTGCCAGCTATCTCTTCCAGTTGCGGTATTTCCTTTTCCAAAGCCTTGCATCTTGAATCATACTGCTCAATGTAGCTTGGTATCTTCTGTAAGGCATTCAGAAAGTTGTTTGCCGCTGCTATCGGGTCCGACTTGGCAATGTGACCGTAGTTGTACTGGTACTTGTAATTGCCCTCAACAAGAAAGCGGTTGTCAACAAATGGAAGACCATTCTCGAAACTTGTCTTGCTGACAATCTTGACAGGGAATCCGTAGATTTCTCCAATCCGCTTGTATTGTCCACCAGTTGTCTCTTTCTCCGCCAACATTTGCAGATGCTTTCCTATAACCTCTAAGTTCGTGGACTCCACACCATCAAGAGTGATGAGGTTGAGGATGTTGCCGTCCTTGTCTTTCTTGGCTTTGCCCATAAACTTGCCGTAGTCCTCGGTCATTCCCTTGAGAGAGGCTTTGTTGTTACCCAGTTCTGACGTCTTTGACTGCAATTTTGTTTCTGAGTCACGCTTACCCTTGTTAAACGATTTGCGCTCACCCTCCAAGGAGGCTATCTTCTTCTCCAGCTTCGCCTTGTCAAGCAAGTCGGTATTTCCGGAGAGAATAGCCATATACTCGGAAAAATTCATACCCGATTTCTCGTCCATTGCTCCCTCGTCAATGGTTCTCGCCCCCAAGGCTCCGCTTTTCAACTGCGAGATAAAAGTCTGCTTGCAGTGCAGGAGGTTGAACTTGTACGAGTCAAGCGACTTTTCCACCGCATAGATGATAATGTCCACCTTATTGTCAGCGTATAACTTAGCTATCTCGTTGCCAGCACGAACTCCACGACCATTGCGTTGTTCAAGATCTGATGGACGCCAGGGCGTATCACAATGATGAATCGCCACACACCGTTTTTGTGCGTTTACACCTGTACCCAACATGGATGTGGATCCGAACAATACTCGTACCGAACCCTCGTTCATGGCTGCTATCACCGCCTTTCTTGCCCTCTCGTTCTTGCACTCCTGAATGAAGCGGATTTCAGATGAAGGTATTCCATAATCCTCTATCAGCTTACGCTTGATTTCAGAATACACGTTGAATTCCCCAGGTCTGTATGTGCCAAGATCTGAGAATACGAACTGCGTCCCCTTGTAATTGTCATAGCGTTTGTAATAGTCCGCTATCATCTTCGCACAATGGCTTGCCTTGTTGTCGGGATGTTCCTCACAAGTCGGGTCTATCATGCGCATGTCGAGTGCCATCTTTCGGGCATAGTCCGTGGCTATGAGCATCTTTGCCTTCTCTTCCGTTTCCGACAGGGGCAGTCTGCCGAGGATGGTGGCATCGCCCGTCTTGGCAAACTCCATCAGTTTTTGGATGAAGTCCTCCTGCTCGGGTGTCGGCGGTATGTTATGAAGGATCTCGTTCTTCTGTGGTCTGTCCACGCCTACTGCCTCCGCCGTGCGATAGTCGGTTATCTCGTTGTAGAAGGCAGCAAGCTCCGGTACCTTGATGAAGTATCGGAAACGCTCCTTCTGTACGATGTTGTTGGTGACGTTAAACTCGAAGTCGGTAGTTTTCTTGGCGAAGATTGCCGCCCACGCATCAAAACAGCGGATGTCCTGACGCTCCAGTTCCTTGGGGCGCAGGTACTTGAAAAGCAGATACAACTCAGTCAGTGAGTTACTGATAGTTGTTCCCGACAGGAATGTCGCTCCCAAGTCTCTGCCTGTCCGCTCCTGTATGGTTCGGATGGCAAAGAGCATATTGAGTGCCTTTTGGCTTCCCTCGCTGTTGCCGAGTCCTGCCACACGGTCGTGACGGGTGTTGAACATGAGGTTCTTGAATTGGTGGCTCTCGTCCACAAACAAGTGGTCGATGCCCATCATGCGGAAATCCACCACATCATCGGTGCGCTGCTCTATGCTATAGGCTATCTTCTGCAACTTTGCCTCCAAGTTGAACTTCCGCTTTTCCAAGCCTTTGAGCATTCCCCTCGACACGTCTTTGCCCTGCGTGCGTATCACTTCCAAGTTTTCCTCCACGGTATCAAGCTCCGCCTGCAATATCTGCCGCTGGAGTTCTGGCGATTGCGGTATCTTCCCGAACTGGTCATGCGACATGATTACACAGTCATAGTCGTTGTTCTTGCTGTTGTTGAAGAAACTGACACGGTTCTTGGTGGAAAAATCCTTCTCCGAGGCATAGAGTATCCTCGCATGGGGATAAGCTGTCTGATAGGTGGCAGCTATCTCCGCGACATTGGCTTTCAGCCCGATAATCATCGGCTTGTGAGCCATACCGAGACGTTTCATCTCATGCGCAGCCATGCACATGATGAGGGTCTTGCCAGTTCCCACCTCATGGTCACATATCCCGCCGCCGTTCTGCAAAAGCATCCATACACAGTCCTTCTGACTTGGGTACACACTCTTGACACCATACTTTCCGCCAAGGGCTTTCAAGTCCAAGCCGGGGAAGGTCTGGTGAGAGCCGTCATACTTCGGACGCACGAAGCAGTTGAACTTCCGGTTGTACATTGTGGTCAAGCGTTCCTTAAAGGAGTCAGACTGCTCCTCCAGCCATTCAGTGAACCCGTTGCGGATTTCGTCAATCTTGGCATTGGCAAGCTGTATGCCCTCGCTGTCACGCACCTTGATGTCGTTGCCGTGTTCATCCTCACCGATGCTCTTCATCATGTCGGGACAAGTGTTGTGCAGGGCATGTTTCAGAAGACTCATGCCGTCATAGTGGCGGTAATATCCCTTCACCATATACTCATCCGTGATGGCCATGGTCTTCATACTGCATTTTGCCGAATATTCGTCCATGCTGTCGGAATAGACGATGCTGACCTGTGTATTGAAGAGGTGGCTCATGTAAGCGGAATACACACCTGTAGGTATCCAACGCTCACCGAAGTTGAAGTCCAGGTCCTCAAAGGCTATCGGTTCGGGAATGCTTGCCTTCAAGGCTTCCAACGACTCCCTCACGATTGCATGGTCTGGATTTTCCTTCAGCCATTCTTCTATACGCTCCGCTTTCTCTATGACATTGCCAGCAATGAAGCGGTCGGCTATCTCGTAGCCGTCTATGAGCGGATTGTAATAGATGCGCCCTTTAAGTGCTTCCGTCAGTTCCTGTTCCGGCATATCCGATAATTCAGTCATATACGGCAAGTCGATACGGCCGAACTTGTTGAGCGAGGCGGTGAGCGCTTCCTCTGGAGAATCGACATGACTGACCTCGTCAAGCGAAAAAGAGACCGGGTGGTCGAAGATGTCTGACTTTATGAACTGTCCGTTTTCTACCCGTTCCAACGACAGCATGTCGCGCCCTGAGGCATCCATGAGGATGAACTTCACGTTCTGCTTGGCATTGAGGTTGCCGAAGCGGATGAAGAAAGCATCATAATAGACATTCAGACTCTCACGCATCTGCTTGTTTTCCGTCTGTTCTTCCGCTTCATAGGTGTAAAGTTTCTGATAGGCGTCACGGAGGGCGATATACAGGACAGCCTTTTCTTTCTGCTCCATATTCAGATCCAACGGCATGAAGGTAGCACCATACTTGGTAAGGTCTTTCAATACACCGATGTTTCTGGCAGAGTCGAGCACCATAGAACCCTCACGATGAAAACTTTCCAGTTTCTCATCAAATGGACGGGGCTTCATAGCATCCTCTTTCTTCCTTGCCTGCTCTTCCCGCTTTCTTTCTTGCTCTTTTTGTTGTTCCCGCTCATGATTTGTTTCTTTCAATGTGCTCTGAGTCTTGGAATCTTCTTTTGCCTCATTCCCTTTCGACTGTCCATGCCCGATTTGAACTTTGAGAACTTCTATCGGTTCCATCGGCGGCTTGAACTTCGGATCAAGCGTATCTTCAACGCCCAGAGCCTTGAGTTGTTCCTGACGGTGCAGTTCCGCCTTTTGGCGCAGCAGCACCCTGTCTTCGGGAGCCATGGTCATCATCATCTCGTAAAAGCCGTTGATTGGCGGATTCTCTTCCCAAGAGATGCTTGCGTATGGCTCATCCCCAGGCAGGATTGGTTTTGTCTCCTGTGCTGTTTCCTGCTCTTTTGCATCTGTCAACGAAGGCTTTTCTTCTTTTTCCACAGGCTTTGTCACAACTTCAAAAGTCGGATTGACGCTTTTTACCAACGGACTTGCTTTCTTCCTTGACACTTTCTTGGCGGCAGCACCCACTGTTACCTCTGCTTTCTTCTTCGTTGAATGGACAGCCTGACGGTTTTCTTCTTCCATTCCCCAAAGGTCAAACAGAGTCATTTGGACTGGTGGCTGCTGATGATTGGACTTTTGGGATAGCTCAGCATCATCAGTAGGCTTTTCCTGCTTTTGCAAGGATACTACCGTATCGTTCTGCTTTTCCTCAATGGAAGGCTTCATCTTCTCTGTTTTTTCTATCTTTTCTGTTTCTTCAACCTCCTTAACTTCCTCAGCCTTTGTTTCCTCTGTCCCCAAGTATCGGTTCAAATTGAGGTTCTTCTTAAAGTCTTCATGGAGCATCTTTCGCAAATCCTCTGCAATGCCTTCCACACCATCCTCATGCGTGTATATCATTGCAGGTTTGCCGAACGGGTCAGTATCCAACTTTGCTGTTGTATGGATAATGCGTTCCGGATGCTCCAGAAAGTAGTTGTTTGTCGGAATGCGGTTCTCGTCATTATAGACAGTGTCAAGCAGGTTGTCATCTCCTCGCAGCGACTCCTTTTGGCTGTTTTTCTGGAGGATAATGAGGTCACTGCCCACTTCCGTATTGGCATTTTCCGTGAACAGGTTGTTGGGAAGACGAATCGCTGACACGAGATCTGCATGATAGAGCATCATAAAACGCGCGGCACTGTTGTTTTTGGCATTCAATACGCCTTGTGAGGTGATGAAGGCAACCAACCCGCCGTCCCTTACCGTATCAAGAGCCTTGACAAAGAAGTAGTTGTGTATGCGTCTGGTGACAAGTGCCCTCATGCCTTTCATGGCTGTATAGGACGGATCAAACACGGCAACATCGCCAAATGGAATATTTGAGATGGCGAGGTCGAAGTAGTCATTGAAAGGCTTTTCTATCTTCTCGAATCCCTCTATGCGCACTTTCTGCTCCGGGTGCAGATGGCGAAGTATCTTTCCCGTAAGCAGGTCTTTTTCAAATGCCATAATGTCTGCCTTGGGATTGTTATCCAAGACGGAATCGACAAAGGCACCGATGCCTGCCGAGGGTTCAAGCACCTTTTCGGGGATAATCTGATGCTCTTTCAACACATCCGCCAGAGCCTCCGTAACGGCTGACGGCGTGTAGAATGCCGTGAGGACAGACTGTTTCAGACTGTCCATCAACTGTTTGTACTCGCTTTCATTCTTGCTGTTTTCACGGATAAGTCTATGCAGCTCCACTGTTGGAGCAAACAATTCAAGGTCTGACTTTGCCCAATGGACGGCATCCGCCAGTTCCCTGGCAGGGTTCAGGATGCACTTCAATCCCCCGAATCCGCAATAACGCTCCAGAAGGAGACGCTCACGGGCGGTCGGCGTGCGCTGTTCCCTGTCAAGGATGAATGCCGTCTCTATCGCCTTGATGTTGTCGTTCAGCCGTTGTTTTCTATTGTACGCCATTTGACTCTATGAAAAGGGCAACGGCTCCCGTCAGCTCTGTATAGAGCTGGTCATAGTCCGGTGACTGGGCAAAATTGTCATCGGTGAGGTCGTAAATGGAATACACGTTGTCAACCAAAGGCAGGAGGTGATTGACAAACGCTTCCTGGTCTTCTACTGCTACCTCCAGGGGAAACTCACTGTCAACAACATCATACAGGATGCTGTACTTGGAAATATGGAGACCTTTCAGTAATGCTGACATGGCAAGCTCTTGTGCCGCATCGGCAAAGAGGGCATCACGCCGTGCCTGCTCATATACTTCTGCGGCATGGTCTGCACGTTCGCGGATAAAGTCCGCATCGCTGGCTTGTGGAAAACGGTTCTCTCTGAGGTGGTTCAAGAGGTACAGTCCGTAATAGGACAGTTCTGTCTGTGCCTGTTTCTTTCTGTTCATTTGTCTGTTGAATGGATTAAGTGGTGAATAATAAACCGTGGATGGCGGTTGATGTTTGTTGAAAGCAAGAAAAAGGCACTCGGTATCCCTCCGAGTGCCGCCACTTAATCCACAGTAAATAAAAGCATCCTGAATAAAGACACCATTTATGAACCATGTTTCGGTGGCAAAGGTACAAACTATTTCTTGTATCTCTTCACATTTCCTCGCTTTTCTGCTGTTTTGTGCTCTGCAAAGACGAATTTCGTGTTGAAATTCTCGTCAAAGGCAATGGCTGCGGAGAATGATTTGCCTTGTCTGCTGGTGAAACCATTGAGCGTTCTGGTCTTGCCCTTGGTAAGCAAGTCGGTGATGTCGGCATCAGTGAGCAACTTTCCTGCTACCTGCTTGAACACTGGCATACCGCACTCCTTGTTGCTGCATCTTACTACCTTTCCGAAGAACTGCATGGTACCTTGCTTGCATTTAGGACACTGGCAGCCGGAATCCTTGTGGCTGAAAAGTCTGTCACAACCTAACAATTCCGCAGTGATTTCACGGGTATAACCTTCGATACTATGGGTGAACCCGTCTGCACTTGCTTCACCTCGTTCAATCTTGGCAAGTTCCGCCTCCCATTTGCCCGTCATCTCCACATTGGCAATCGCCATGTTCTTCACCACGGAATGCAGGGCGAGTCCTTTTTCCGTCGGCACAAGTTTCTTCTGCTGGCGCACCATATACTCTCGTTTGAGCAGGGTTTCGATGATGGCGGCACGTGTGGCAGGTGTGCCAATACCGCTGTCCTTCATTGCCTGGCGCATCGTATCATCTTCTATCTCTTTGCCTGCGGTCTCCATTGCTGCAAGCAATGTGGATTCCGTATGCAATGGCTTTGGTTTGGTCTTGCCCTCCGTGATGGTGCAGCCAGAAAGAGTGATATGCTGTCCTTCTTGCCAGTTGGGAATGACTTGATCCTTGACCTCATTGTCTGTTGCGTCTGCATCCTTGTCCTGCCTGTTGTTCTTTTCCTTGAGCGACAACGCTCGCCAGCCAGTCTGTCGGATGATGGAGCCACTGATGCCAAAATCGACTTCATGATCCACTTGCGCCGATACTGATGTGATGTCCTTGATGCAGTCTGCCGAGAACGCTTCAATCATCCGGCACAATATCATGTCATAAACGATCTTCTCGTCCTTGAAAAGACCAATGGCTGCATTTTCTGTGATGAGCAGGGCATGGTGATCGGTCACCTTGGCGGCATTCACGCTGTTCTTGCTGTAGTCCTCACTGCCAGGCAAGAGTTTCACTTTTTCTCCATATTCCGAATGATTCTCCAGATTCTTGAAGAGTTTGGGAAGGGTGGCAAATACATCATCCGAGATATAGCGGCTTGATGTTCTTGGATAGGTGATGAACTTTGCCTCGTAGAGTTTCTGGGCGATGGAGAGTGTATGCTCTGCCGTGAAGCCATGCTGGGAGTTGGCTTCTTTCTGCAAGGTGGTGAGGTCGTAAAGGAGCGGTGCCTTCTCCACCTTTTGCTTGGTTACTACCTTTGTGATGATGGCAGAACCGATATCTTTCACCTTATTATATATGTCGGTTGCGGTGGCTTTGTCTGTCCATCGGTTGACTGATGTGAACTTCAGTATATTGCCGCTGTCTGCATCAACCACACCGAAGTGTACCTGCCAGAACGGTTTCGACTCGAAACGCTTGTGTTCCCAATAGCGTTCGCACACCATGCCAAGGGTCGGAGTCTGCACACGACCTACGGAATAGGTGCCACGTCCTGCGGCTATAGTAAGGGCTTGTGTGCCGTTGATGCCGACGAGCCAGTCTGCCTCACTTCGTGCCTTGGCTGCATGATAGAGATTGTCATACTCCTTGCCATCCGTGAGGTTCAGAAGTCCCTCACGGATGGCGGTGTCCGTAAGCGAACTGATCCAGAGACGGTCGAAAGGTTTCCTGCAACCGAGATACGCATAGAGGTATCGGAAAATCAACTCTCCCTCACGTCCGGCATCGGTTGCTACGATAATGCGCTCACTGCTGTCAAACAGCTTGCCGATAATTTTAATCTGGGCAAGCACACCTGCATCTGGTTTGTAGCCGTTCTCTGTCTTGACTTGTCGGGGAACAAGAACGAACGGGTCGGGAATCACAGGCAGATTCTCCGCATGGAATCCCTTCATGCCGTAAGTTTCCGGCATGGCTGGCTGCACTAAATGTCCGAATGCCCATGTCACAAAATAGCCATTGCCCTGCATATAGCCTTCCTCACGCTTGTCAGCTCCCACAATGTGGGCGATTTCCTTGGCTACGCTTGGTTTCTCTGCGATGATTGTCTTCATTGTCTGTTGTTTTTGTGACATCCGCAACCGTGGGATAGACGGTCGCAGATGTCGGTTGTTATGATGGATGATTAACTCTGTGGATCAAGTGGCGGCAACTACATCTTCACGCTTCTTGCCTTTCTCTTTGGCTTCTGTTCCTCGGCGTTCTGTTCCTTCTGCTGCTTTTCGTTCTTTGGCGCAGACTGTCCCGGACTCAGCGGCTCCTTGGTGTGCTTGGTCGCCTCATGGGTCTTGCCCTGCTCGTTGACGGCGACTTGTACCTTGTTCTCGTTGGTCGGAATCTGTTCCTTCGCCTGTTTGAGGTCTGGATTGTTGCGGTAGGAACGTGGCTGCATCTTGTCGAAGTCGAACTTTACGTAGGCGGTATAGGTACCGCTGCCGTTCTTGTTGGGCACTTCCTTGATCTCGATGGTCTTGCCTGCCACATAGTCGTCCTTCTGCTGCTCGGTCAGTTCCTTCTTGAAATAGGTGTTGAGTCGGCGGATGGTCCCATCCTCATTGAGCCAGTGGTTGGGATCTTGCTGCTTCTTCTGACCGCCCGCATCACCTTCTGCCTTCTGCTCCTGCTTGTCAGCGGTTTGCTTCTTGTCTCCATTCTGTTTCTGACCTTGCGCCTGTCTTGTGCTGCCAGGCACGAACTCCACGCCACGCTGTTCCACATTCACCTGCAACAGCGGTGTAAACTTGCGCCCGTTGGCAAGCTCAATCTCCTTGCGAAGCGGAATACCTGAGTAGAGCACTCTCTTGTCGTCCTTGGTAATAGGTGTCTTGCCGATGGTATCGGGTATGCGCACCTTGTTGGTAGGGATGTCAACAATCTCATTGGTGAGACGGTCGATACTGATGAAATGAGGACGCAGCTCACCTGTATTCTTGTCGGGGAAATCCACTACCTTTCCGAGGTTGCCGTTCTGCAACAGGTTCTTCTTGTCCTCTGGAGTGAAGGTATAGCCTTTGTAAGCGACATCGAGTTTAGGCTCGTTGCGCACGAAATGCGGCACGAGTTGCAACTGGTCGTTATCGTCCTTGCGGAATGACAGACGGGCCTGTATCTCTATCTGTTCACCGCCGAAGGTCGGCTTCACAATCACAAGCCCCGTCTTGCCGTAGTTGAGCAGGGCTTTCATATCCTTCTCATTCATACTGTTGAAGTCTATGCCATATTTGGCACCAAGTTCCTGCAGGTTCACATCGTTACCACTAATGAGGTTCTGCTTTACACCCGGAGCGGTCTGTGCCTGCTGTTCGGTTGCGGTCTGTTCTGGTTTCTGTTCCATGTCGTTCTCTTTTTCGTTGGTTTGTTCAGATGATACATTCTCTTTTTCTGTGTTAGCTTGCGTCTTGGACGCATCGTCCGATGATGCGGTTTCTTTCGCCTGACCTTCCGATTGCTTTGCCTCTTTCTCATAATTGGAGGTGTCAACCTTGTGGGCGGAAAGAATCTCCTTGTTAGCCTCCGGATCTTTCAGCAACTCCTTCATCACGCCAAGCAGGTTTTCCACCTGGTCTGCCGCTATGCGGTAGAATCCGAATCGGCTTGGCTCCTTGCACTGGCGGTAGAAGTTTCTAAAGAAACTGTCCATCAAGTCACTGTTGCGGTCAAAACGCAGGAAGTCGGGCGTGTTCTTCGCCTTGGCGGGCGCTCGCTTCGGGGTGCCGTCTCTGCTGAGTCCGGCGACGACGCTGATCTCGCCCGTCTTCTCGTCACGGACTACCAGCACGTCCTGTTCATCACTCTTTTTCTTTTGTACCATAATTGTAAATTTTTAATGGTGAATACTGTTGTTATTTGAATTTCTGATGAATGCGAGTCAAGTAATGCTCCACATTCTCTTTCTTGAATTCTTTGACATTATTCTCTACAAACTGCATCACATCCTCTTCCGTGTAGTAGGTTTTCTGCCCCAAACGCTTGTAGGGAAGCACTCCCAGACTGCGATAGCGTTGAAGGGAACGAGGGGAGATTTGAAATAAGAGGCAGAGGTCTTGGTTGTCAAGCAGTTTTTCATTGATGGCAGAACTTCCTTTTTGCTCCGTCTCTCGTTCGTGTCTCAACATCAGCATGTCGTAGATGCCGTCTATCTTTTTGTGTAGGTCATGGAGATATAACTCCAGTTTTCTCAATGTTCCATCTTCCATGCTCATGTTTCCTTTGTTATTGTTCGTTCCTCAACCATTCTTTCAATGGCTTCAACTTGGTATCGGCATTGATTGCCAATTTTAATAAAATCAATGCGGTTCTCTGAGCGCATTCGCTGCAAGGTGCGCTTGCTCACACCAAGCATCTTAGCTGCATCGTCATTGGTCAACATCGGCTTCAATCCCTTACCCGTCAAGTTCTCTTGAAATGCCATTTTTGCCAATCGCACGTACTGGACTATTTCTGTCAACTGTTCTGTCAGCTTTTTGAAGGCTGCACTTTCCATTGTTATTACTTCCATTCTAATTCCGTTTGAAATGTTATATAATTCATTGTTTTGATTTCTCGGCGGCAAAATTAAGCATTTGAGAAATACCCGTTTAACAACTCATTAATGACCCACCTATAATTTTCTTGATTTTTCCTGCCAAGCGGTCGGCAAACCCCAGAAAAGCACTGCCACAGTTATTCATTTTCATTGTTTTTCAACATACACACATTAACTTTGCGCCCAAATTTGTTGAACCAATAAAACAGAGAATATGGAAGTAGTAACAATGGAAAAGAAGGCATTCGACTTGATGATGGCAAGATACGATGCCTTGGTAAAGAAAGTGGAGTTGCTGAAGCATAAGGCTAACGGCAAGCGTCTGAACAAATGGCTTACAGGTCATGAGGTCTGCCAGCAACTTCGCATCAGCCAGCGCACCTTACAAAAACTTCGTGACCGCCGTTTCTTGGGGCATACCCAGATAGGTCGCCAATTCTATTACTGCCCCGAAGAGGTCAAAGCCATCGTTCCGCTTATCGCCAGAATCAAATCGGTATAGCGTAAAGCCAAACTCGCCCAAGGCAAAGCCGAAAACTTTACCCTGGGCGAGAGCCAACACATTTTACATTCACCACTTAATCCAAATTGTAAACAATGAACATGAACCAACTTCTTACGCATGAGAGCAAGTCGATAGACACCGCCATGCAATCCTTGAAGAAAGCCAACAACTGGCTATCCTCATTCATTGAGTCCTACAGCCCACCTTTGGACGGGGAGCGATACCTCACCGACAAGGAACTCTCCGAGTTCCTGAAGTTTAGTCGCCGCACCTTGCAGGAATATCGCAAACAAGGCATCTTGCCCTACATTATATTATGTGGCAAAACCCTCTATCCGGAATCCGAGATACAAGCACTTCTCACTGGTAATTACCGCAAGCCGATAATCGACGGCACTGTTTCACAAGGGGAGGGTACTGCTTCATAATAGCGAAACAAAAATAGCGTACAGGGTACAACGACAAAAATCGTTCTCTCTGTACGCTATTATATTATAAAGGTGTAGGAATCTTATTAAAAGATGAGAAATTCTAACTTGCACCTCTTGGCATCGTTCCGTTCATCACAATAATCATCGGATACTCGTGTTTTACTTGCTCTGCTTGGCAATCCTTGCGGTTCACAACCTTACTGATAAACCATTGTCTGAACAACAAGGCTTGGTATGTATCCATTTGAAGTGCTATGGCGATAATCACTTCCATATCATAGACATGCGCAGAATATCCATTTTCAAGTTTGATGTATTGAGAATGCTGGAAATCTTTCAGCACACTTTGTTTCCAAATGCGCTTGATGGTATTCTTCACTGCTGTCCCTGTTACATTCAACAGTTCGGCAATCTCCCAAACAGTCATCCACACCTCACCATGATGTGGGGCGTAGATGACCATATCTTCTTGTATTGTTATCACTTGTCGTTTCATACTCTGCCATTTATAGTGTTAGTATTATCGTTGCAAACATTTCCAAACGTGAATTCCTCAATGTTATTTATTTGCTGAGACAACTTTTCCACGTCTTTGCTCAATTTTTCCTTGGTAATCTTGGCATACACCTGGGTTGTCTTTATGTTCTTGTGACCAAGCATTGAACTCACGGTTTCTATTGGGACTCCGTTGGAGAGGCAAACCGAGGTTGCGAACGAATGACGGCTCATGTGCCAGGACAGCGGCTTGGTGATACCACATTTTTTGCCCAGTCTTTTGAGCGAATCCATACAACTTTTGTAGTTGGGTACTGGAAACACCCTGCCGTCTTCACACAATCCACGGTATTTTTCCATAATCTGCTTGGGATAATCAAGCAACTTGATGTTGGCTTCCGTTCCTGTCTTCTGTCGATGGATAACGATCCATTCACCTTCATCGAAAAATTCCTTGATGTTCTCTTCCTTCAAGTTGTACAGATCAATGAAAGCGAGACCTGTAAAACAACAGAACAGGAACAAGTCACGCACCATACTCATCTTCTTTCTTGTGATAGGTGTCTCCATCAACAGATGAATCTCTTCTTTGCTCAGAAACTCTCTTGTGGTCTCTTCTTCCTTGTACTCATATCGTCTGAATGGGTCTTTTACGAGCCATTCATTATCTATGGCACGGAATACCATTGCACGGAGATTGCGGACAAACACCATCGCAGAGTTTATCTTCAAGTGCTTGTCGGTTCTGAGAAAAGTCTCGTAGTCTGTGATAAAAGGCAGCGATAACTCTTTCAGAGCAATATCCTTCACATGGTAATGCGTCTGCAAGAACTCGCCCACATAGGCACACCCGATTCTATACTTCGTGTATGTACTCAAAGATTTCATGCCAGCCTTATATTGCTTTTCCATTTCATCACGGCTTTGAGAATAGACTTTCATCAGTGTATGGCAACGATACTCCAAGCCAAGAAAGGCGTTCTTCACCTTGTCGGCAGTGACGAAGTTGTCCCTGTCCATAATCTCCTGATAATGCTTACTGATACTCACACGCATCTTGTCCAATTTGCGGTTCACTTCCAAAGCCTGCATACTCTTACCTATCATGCGTCCGCCCTTGGTGTCCCACAAATCTGGATTGGCAGTTGTCTTGCAACTGAACTGCGCCTGTGTTCCGTCCACTGTGATACGTCCCATAACTGGAACAGTACCATCTTTCTTTACTACCTGTCTTTTGAGGTAGAAGATAATTGAAAATGTAC
>OLGM01001058.1_pt1 | contig 13970 bp, 10 predicted proteins | sample 1606001 | NCBI WGS metagenome assembly OLGM01 (sample SAMN03283294) | human gut metagenome | biome: human-associated habitat; material: feces | host: Homo sapiens | place: Peru | collected 2012
TCTGTGTTTCCAGACTGCGAGTAAATATCAATTCTCAACTGATAAGTTATTTCTCCGGCACTTCAGCCATTGTCTTCTTCAAGAGTTCCCAGAAGGGAGCTACGGTCGGAATGAGGCAGCGCTCTATTGTGGTGTGCGGTGAGCGGAGCGTAGGACCGAGCGAAACGACGTCGAGGTTAGGATACTTGCCGAGGATGACGGAGCACTCCAGACCTGCGTGGTCAACCTGCTCGATGGCGTCCTCGCCGAACAGTTCCTTATAGTGCTTCTCCAGCATGTGAAGGAGCTCGCTGTCGGTGTTTGGATCCCAGCCGCCGTAGCTGCCGCTGAACTCCACCTTCATGCCAGCCATGGAGAATGTCGACTCCAGTGTGGTGGCGATGTACTGCTTCATGCTCTCGTTGGCAGAACGGGCGAGAATCTTGATGGCTGCGTGACCGCCTTCGATGTTTACGATGGCGAGGTTAGACGATGTCTCCACTACTGACGGGAACACAGGAATCATACGGAGTACACCGTTGTGACAGCCGTAGATAGCGTCCAGCAGGTTGTCCTGGATTTCCTCAGGAGTCTGCAAGGCAGGAGTCTCAACGTCCTCTGCGAAGAACTGGATGTTCTCCTCGATGGTGCGATACTCATGATTGAAGAGTGCCTTCCACTCCTCGATGTCCTCTTTGAGAGCCGCTACGTTCTCCTTCGGAAGAGTGAGAACCACCTCACACTCGAACGGAATGGCGTTGCGCATGTTGCCGCCGTGCCATGTAGCGAGGCGTGCTCCGTACTCTGCGATAGCCTCATGCACGAAGCGGGCCATCAGCTTGTTGGCGTTGCCGCGACCTTCGTTGATTTCCAGACCAGAGTGACCGCCCTTCAGACCCTTGATGGTCACCTTAACGGCAGCGTCCTCCTTGTCAGTCTCCACTTCCTTATAGTCGAGCGTAGCTGTAACGTCCACGCCGCCAGCCGAACCGATAACGAACTTGCCCCATGTCTCAGAGTCGAGGTTGAGGAGATAGTCGCCGTAAAGTTCGCCCTCGGGCAGCTCGTTGGCACCGAACATTCCGGTCTCCTCGTCGCGTGTGATGAGGCCCTCAATCATGCCGTGCTTCAGCTCCTTGTCCTCCATGACAGCCATGATGGCAGCCACGCCGAGTCCGTTGTCAGCGCCGAGCGTAGTGTCCTTAGCGCGAACCCAGTCGCCGTCGATGTAGGTCTCGATGGGGTCAGTCTCGAAGTTATGGTTGCTTGCCTTTCCCTTCTGCGGCACCATGTCCATGTGTGCCTGCAATATGATACCTTTGCGGTTCTCCATTCCAGGAGTAGCCTGCTTGCGCATAACGATGTTGCCGCTAGCGTCCTTGAATGCCTCAACGCCAGCCTTGGCTGCGAAGTCGAGGAGGAACTGCTGCACTTTCTCTAAGTGTCCACTTGGGCGCGGCACTTGTGTAAGTGCGTCAAAGTTGCGCCAGATACATTCGGGGTTTAGGTTTCTGATTTCACTCATAGTAGTATAAATAATTTATTGATTGAAGTTTTCTTTCTTTTTGGTCATTGACAGGGCAGCCCATGCGTACACTCCGAGTGCCACCACCAGCAGCGTCTGCACGCTGTGTACGATTAGCACGAAGTTGAGGGCGTCCGTGTCTGCCACGCCGTAGAGGATGAGCATCGTCTTGACGGCGAAATGCCAGGGTCCTGCTCCGTTCGGCGTAGGCACTATCACGGCTATGCTTCCCACGATGAACGTCACGAGAGCGCAAGCCATGCCAAGCCCTGACGTCCCTGTGAAGCAGAAGAACGTGAGGTAATAATGCAGGAAATAGCTTGCCCAGATGCCCAGTGTGAACAGCACGAAGAGCGGAGCGTTCTTCACGTTCCGGATGGACATGATGCCCTGCCAGATGCCGCGTACGGTGGTTCTCACCTTATTATATACTGCAAAGCGTCGCATTATGTACCATGCGAGGATGCAGACGGCGATGCCGCAGACGGCTGTAACGGCGTATCCCGTGGCGGAGAAGCCGGATAGGATGGTGTCGATGTTGGTGCCGGTGCGGTCGAAGAACGTTGTGAAGACGTGGAACTGGAACACTATCGTGAGCAGCGTGATGAGCATTATGAGCGCCGAGTCGATGGCTCGCTCCGTCACAACGGTGCCGAGAGCCTTCGGAAACGACACTCCGTCATAGCGTCGCAGCACTCCGCAGCGTGCAAACTCGCCCACGCGCGGCACGATGAGGCTGACGGCGTAGGAGAGGAATATGGAGTTGACGCACGTAGACGTACGCGGCTTTTCGCCTAACGGGTCGAGAGTGAGTCGCCATCTCCATCCGCGGAACATCTGTGCCAGTATTCCGAATGGGAAGGAGAGAAGCATCCATGTCCATTTCATGTCGTGCAGGAGCACTTGTTTTACCTGCTGAAAGTCGAACCCGCGGTACATCCAGTAGAGTATCATACCGCCGAGCATAAGCGACAGGCATATCTTCAGGGTGTTGTTTATTGTCTTTCTTAATTCCACTAATCCTTTACTTCTTAGTATTACTATAGGCAAAATTACAAAAAAGAATCGTATAAAGCATTACTCTTTAGCATTATTTATCAGACAGCGGCTTTGTCTTTCGCCACATTAACTGTGTCGTAGGGCTGTATATAGGCACAAAAGGTACGCACACGGCAGAAAATCCCAAATTTGTTTGTTAAATTTGTATAACGCGATTTTTGTGCGTTTTAGGGTCTGTAATAGGTTTGAAATGGCATATTGTGATGTTTTTGGTGTATAAAATGCAGGATTTTATGCACAGATGTAACTATTCAGCGGTAGCGCTGCACCCTTAATCCATAATTGAAATATACTGCAAAACGACCTATAAAAAGACAAAACAAAGTGTCTCTATTTCTTGCATATATGAGATATTTTTCGTACCTTTATACTTATGAAAGAGCAAGTTACGGATATATCAAAAGTGCTGCAAGGCATGACGGCAGAGATGCGGTTGATGCGTGAAACCATCGATCAGCAATATGCTGAGATTGCCAAACTTAACCGTAACATAGAAGCTCTGAATCGTCAAATACGCAAGAAGGACGAAGAAAATGCAAGACTTAAAGAGCGTCTGTCTAAATACGAGAAGCCCAAGAAGAATTCCAGCAACAGCAGCACTCCGCCGAGCAAGGAGAGTATGAAAGACGAGATAGTCAGAAGAACAAAAAGTCTTCGCAAACCAAGCGGAAAGAAACCAGGCGGACAGGCGGGGCATGACGGTCACAAACTATCCTGCTCTCCATCGCCGGACGAGATAATTGATGACATGCCTAACTATTGCACTAATTGCGGTGAAACGCTCGCAGACGCAGAGCGTGTGCTTGACTATGTAACGCAAGTAGTATCAATTCCGGAACTTAAACCAGTAATCAAGGAGATACGTCACTATGTGATGATTTGCAAGAAGTGTGGTGAGCGTGTACGCACTGCACCAAGACGCAAGTCTAATGATGTTATTTATGATGCAAGCGTGAAATCGCTTGTCGTGTATCTCAGTGTCGTGCAGTTTCTTCCGTATGGGCGTATAGCAAGTTTCTTGCGTGAGGTGTTCGGGCTTGCTCCGAGTGAAGGTTCGCTTGTAAACTGGGTGAAGGAAGCCAAAAGAAACGCACAACCTGCCATTGAGAAAATCCAGGAATATATCATGTCGTCAAGTGTCGTCGGTTTCGACGAGAGCGGATGTTATTGCAACAAGCGTCTTGACTGGGCATGGATAGCGCAGACAGTTTATTACACCTTACTCTTCCGTGCTGACGGCAGAAGCTCAAAAGTATTGACGGACAAGTTCGGCGACAGTCTGGAACGAATGACAGCCGTGACAGACCGCCATAGCGCATACTTTGCACTTCATTTCCTCAATCATCAAGTTTGCCTTGCTCATCTGCTGCGAGAGTTGCAATATATGTCGGAACTGAATACCAAGCAGAATTGGTCAGACAAGATAACCGACTTGTTCCGTGAAGCCATACATGAGAGAAACTCGAACCCATCTGCGATAATACCCAAAGCATCGTGGTTGGAACGCTTAGACAACCTGCTCAAACTGAATATCTGCAATTTTGGCAAGAAGTTTGAGACACTCAAAAAGGGTCTGATAAAATGCCGTGACTACATCTTCAATTTCCTCGAAGACCCAATGATACCATCTGACAATAACGGAAGTGAGCGTGGAATACGTAAGTTGAAAATCAAGTTGAAGAACTCCTGCACATTCCGTTCTGATTTCGGGGCAGATGCATTTCTTGAATTACATTCAATCGTTGAAACAGCCAAGAAACACAACAAGACTCCGTTCAATGCAATTCAAGCCTTATTTGAGGCTTGATACCCCGCCATGCCCTTTCGCTGAATAGTTACTTTTTATTTTCCTTATCTTCCCTTATTGCACTTTATTCCAAGCATATTGCAGAATAAACACAAAATCTGCATTATATGCCAAGCCATCCTATTATTCATATAAAATTGCCCAAAAGAGAACACTTGCAAGTTATAATATTTTTACGTAACTTTGCAATAAGATAAAAAACAAAGCACATATTAACATTCATAAAGGCGTTATGTACCTTAAATTGTTAAAATTCGATTATCGAACATTACAACACAGTTGGGGCATAGTCAGCACCACGCCGACACCATTATTTTTATTAACCGGCTTCGCTAAGGTTCTGTAGGAAGCCTATAACGAAAAAACAGTAATGAGAAAAATCTTCAAGACCATCATCGTGGCATCATTAGCCACCCTTGCAATGCCACTTTCGGCGTCTACAATGCAGACCTACACTGCATCTTCTGATTCTATCGACACAACAGTTGCGCCTGCCGACACATTGAGAGAGAAACTTGCGCAGATGGAGACCCGCATGGCGTCCATGGAGCAGGAGCAGGAAACGCAGAAGACATGGAAGCGCAGAAAGTACTGGAAAATAGGTATTACATCGCCAAACCTCGAGCGCACTGACGGCGAGGAGATGAAATGGAAGACCAAAGGTTCGTTCTTTATCCAGAAGGGCCGCACATCTTACCTTCACAGCAAGCCAATAGCAGGAATGATAAAGTTCGGTATCGACTACGGATTCATCGACGTCACCTACTCCAAGCTGGAACTTAAGGAAATTTCGTACAGCGGCGAGAGCGGCACACGCGCTTCTGACGGCTTCGACGACATCGTAAGCGGCGACCCTGACGGCGACATCGGCATTTCAGAGCTTACCGGAATAGACCTCGGCATGCACAAGATTGACTATGCTCTTCACGTAGGTCCGAGCATCAGCGTCAATCCCTGGAACAAGCTCATTGCTACAGCTTACTTCCACGTAATGCCTACTGCTTCCAGCATTATCCAGAACGACAACTTCTCATACGGATTCGGATGTATGATGGCAGCCGGCGTTTCAGTGGCATACAAAGCCATCTCACTCGGTGTGGAAGGCGTATGGGGCAAGATTAAGTACACTCAGACCGACTTTGGCGGCGATGAGGATGAGGAAGAAGGCTACGATTCTGACAACAGCGAAGACAAAAGCGCCAGCTTATTCAACACGGAGAAGTTCACCCTCAAGCAGAGCGGCATCAGAGCTTACATCGCCTTCAGACTTTAAGAAAACAATGGCAGACAATGCCACATCATAACCTACAATCAAAAATCATAAAAAAACTATCAACAAGGAAATTATGAAAAGAAACTTTCTTTACTCATGCCTCATCGCACTTGCCTCGCTTGGCTTCGTAGCCTGCGAAAGCGATCACGACGAGAAGGAGGGCAAGGTGCCCGATGGCGCCAAGCCTACACAAGAGTTCACATTCGGCGACTGCGAGGACGAAGCACACGCAGAAGACGCTATGAAGCTGAACGTGGAAGGATGGGAGAGCAACACCACAATGGATTTCACATCCATTGAATTCTTCGGCGACGGCCACTATCTGATAACCACGCCACTTGCCCCCCACGCCCCAGAGCGCACCGTAAGCGTGGCGCGTGAGGCAGACGGCTCCACCGCCATCTTCAAGAAGCACGGCACCAAGCATCTCAAGACCCGCGCCACCGACAACAACGGCACCACGGACATCGACAACGGCAAATACCAGTATGGTACTTACACACGCGTGAATGACCACACTTACCGTTTGAGCGACAACTCCGTGATTGAATTCCTTAATGACGTGGAAGAAGGAAGAGGAGAGGTGACCTACACCAACCGCTACGGCGTCCAGTCGAACGTATATGTAAGCCTTGCCACGCAGGACAAGACCGCCACACCCAACCGCAGCCTCTGCCGCTCATGGAGAACGGACAGCTTCGAGATATGGATGTATTTTAACGGAGCTTACATGGCACACGGCAAGCAATGGATGGAGAACGGCAGAGTGTACCACGACATCAAGCTCTCGCCTTCAGCAAATAAGTGGGGCATCGAAGATGACGACATTCTCGATTCTGACCTCGAATATTGCCACCGCGTAATCTTCTCACCTTCCGGAACATACGTATGCTTCTATATGGACGGCGACGTGGACGTGGCATGCTGGGAATGGAGCAACCAGAGCGACGGCATAATGCACTACTGGGACCCGTACGACGATGATGATGACGACTGGTCTGGCGACGTTACAGTACGATTCAAGGGCAATCAGATGCGCGTTTATGAGGATTATTCCGAAACAGAAGAACTCATGACCGCACATATCGTAGCCGTAAATACATTCACAGCAGGCTATTAATAGCGCAAAAGCATGCCATTGACATGCAAAAAGCAAGACATCAGGGCATTTGGTTTTTACAAAAATAAACCAAATGCCTTTTTTTGTGCCCACACAGTCAGTTTGTTTACAATAATTAGAGTTCGTTAGATTTTCCTACAAATTATTCCATTTCGGAACTCTTGCAAATGTAAAACATATTACATATCTTTGCAACCACATAACCATCCACATTTCACTAACAACTAAAAAACCAAACATTATGAGACGAAACATTCTTTATTCATTAATTATTGCCATCGCCTCATTAGGCTTCGTGGCATGTGACAGCGACGATAACGAGAAGCAGTCACAATTCCCTGACGGTGCAAAGCCTTCCACAGAATTCACACTCGGCAACAACGCTGACGAGCAATATGCCAAGGACGCCATCAAGATGGACGTAAAGACTTGGGGTGACGGCAAGACAGACCAGGAGTTCAACTCCATAGAGCTGTTCGCAGACGGACACTTCCTCATCACCACACCAAAGGCAAAGAAGGCACAGCAGCAGACTGTCGGCGTGACACGCCAGGCTGACGGCTCTACAGCCATCTTCAAGAAGCATGGCACAGAGCGTATGAAGACACGCGCCGTTGACGCAGAAGGTACCATCATCATTGATAACGGCCTGTATATATACGGTACATACACACGCGTGAAGGACGGCGTATATAAGCTGAGCAACCAAACCACCATCCGCATCAAGGACAACGGCATCACCGGTTACGCCACCATTACGTACACCAACAGCTTCGGTGTGGACATCACCATCGTAGTAGACATCGACTTCCAGTATAAGCCAGACCCAGCTATACGCCAGCTCTGCCGCTCATGGAGAATGGACAGCTCGGAGACATGGCTTTACGCCAACGGCGTTTACTTCGCTTACGGCAAGCAATGGCTGAATCTCGGCAGAGTGTACCAGGAGGTAACCTTATCGTCTGAAGGCAAGCAATGGGACTTCGACGAGGACGACATCCTTGACGACAAGGACGACTACTGCTACCGCACCATCTTCTCGCCCTGCGGCACATTCGTTTGCTTCTATATGGACGGCGACGTAGAAATCGGTCGTTGGGAATGGAAAGACACCAATTATGGCATCCTTCGCTGCTGGGAGCCGTTCGAAATCGGCGACTATGACGATGACGACGACGATTACGCAGACGTGACAGTACGCTTCGACGGCAAGAAGATGCGCATTTATCAGGACTACATGGACGATGAAGACGACTTCCAGTTCCGCGTTCTGAACGTAAGCGAATTCTCAGCAAGATACTAATGCTGAGAATGATGAAATGTTATAACTCGAAACAATTGAGGTATAATTAGGATAATATAGGTTTTAGCAGTGCAAACTGATGGGGAAGCATGACTTTCTGCATCCCCATACAGTCTGCACTGCTTTCTTTTTATTGGCATCATAATAAGATTACGGATTTTTATGTGTAACTTTGCATTATACAAATATACACATAATTATATGACCGACATCGCCAGCTATTTTCCGATAACCAACCCCACAATCATCTTCTTCGTGGTGCTGCTTATCATTCTTTTCGCCCCTATCATCATGGGCAAGCTGCGCATCCCCCACATCATCGGCATGGTGTTGGCTGGCGTTGCCGTGGGCAAGTATGGATTCAACATCCTTGAACGCGACAACTCCTTCGAGCTGTTCGGCAAAGTGGGACTCTACTATATCATGTTCCTTGCTTCCCTTGAGATGGACACCGACGGAGTGCGGCGAAACAAGGGACGGTTCGGTGTCTTCGGACTGCTGACATTCGCCATTCCGCTGATTATCACTTACGTAGCAAGCCTCACCCTGCTACATTACTCACAGATAGCCTCATTGCTCCTTGGATGCATCATGGCGTCAAACACGCTCATCGCCTACCCCATCGTGGGACGTTACGGCCTGCAGAAGAAGCCCAGCGTGGTGCTTTCGGTAGGTTCGTCGATGATAGCCCTGCTGCTGGCGCTCTTCGTACTGGCAGCCGTCGTGGAGGCATACAAGGGCGAGACCACCTTCGGGTTCTGGCTATGGTTCGCGGGCAAGTTTGTGCTTTACAGCGTGGCGCTGGCGCTCATCATCCCTCGCCTTACACGCTGGTTCTTGAGAAGCTATAGCGATGCCGTCATGCAGTTCATATTCGTGCTTGCCATCCTCTTCATGAGCGCCACGCTCGGAGAGTCGGTCGGCATAGAAGGCATCTTCGGTGCATTCCTCTCCGGCCTGATTATCAACCGCTACATACCGCACGTATCGCCGTTGATGAACCGCATCGAGTTTATCGGCAATGCCCTCTTCATCCCCTACTTCCTTATCGGCGTGGGCATGCTCATCAACGTGCGCATGCTCTTCCAAGGCGGCAACATCCTCATGGTGGTGCTTACCGTGGCCGGATTCGGCACGTTGGGCAAGGCGCTTGCTGCCTACCTCGCCAGCAAGCTGTTCCGTCTGCCGATATCATCGGGCAACATGATGTTCGGTCTGACGTCGGCACACGCAGCTGGAGCCATCGCCATGCTGATGATTGGCATGAACATCGAGACCGCACCCGGACAGTCGCTCGTCAATGACGACATGCTCAACGGCATCGTCATTATGATTCTCTTCACGTGCATCATCTCGTCCATGATTACGGAGCACGCCGCACAGCAGATTACGCTGCGCGACAAGGAAATAGCTGACGAAAAAGACACGAAGCTGACGGAAGAGAAGATTCTCATACCGATGAAGTATCCCGAGTATGCGCAGCGCCTCGTGAACGTGGCTATGATGATGCGCAACGCCAAGAACACGACGACGCTCGTGGGTCTGAACGTGGTTTACGACGATGAAGACATGCGCCGCCATCAGGAGCAGGGCCAGCAACTGCTCGACCGCATGGCAAAGTACGCCGCATCTGCCGACATGACCATGACCACGCAGGTGCGTGTGGCTGCCAACATCGCCAACGGCATCAGACATGCCTTCAAGGAATTCCGCGCCACCGACGTGCTCATCGGCATGCACATGCACAAGGAGGTGTCGCAGAAGTTCTGGGGCGCCTTCCATCAGAGCCTCTTCAACGGCCTCAACTCGCAGATAATAATGGCGCGTCTCTGCCAGCCGCTCTCCACCATACGCCGCATACACGTGGCTGTTCCGTCGAGGGCACAGTTCGAGCCGGGCTTCTATCGCTGGCTGGAGCGTGTCTGCCGCCTCGCCGTAAACATGGAGTGCCAGACCGAATTCTACGGCCGCGACGACGTGCTGCCCCTCATTGAGCAATACATCCGCAACCGCCATTCCGCCATGCGCGTATCGCTGAGACGTATGGACCACTGGATGGAGATGCCTCAGATAGCCTCATCCATATCAGACGACCATCTCTTCATCGTCGTAACGGCACGTAAGGGCACCGTGTCGCACAAAAACGCCTTGGAACGACTGCCCGACGAGATACAGAACCACTTCTCCGGCAAGAACATCATGATTATCTTCCCCGACCAGCACGGCGACGCAATGGAGGAGATGACCTTCGCACAGTCGCAGCATACCGAGGACATGAGCCTGTACGAAACCATGCACAAGTGGGTTGGCAGGAAAATAACGTGGGTAAGAAGAAAGCTATATAAACTGACAAAACATTAACAACCGAGGACAATTATGATAGACATAAAAAACATAACCAAGAGTTTCGGCTCCCTCCAGGTGCTCAAGGGCATCGATCTGCATATCAACAAGGGCGAGGTGGTAAGCATTGTCGGACCGAGCGGTGCCGGCAAGACCACGCTGCTGCAGATAATGGGCACGCTCGACAAGGCGGACAGCGGATCCATTATGGTGGACGGTGTGGACGTAGGCAAGCTGAGTTCGTCAGAGCTGAGCAAGTTCCGCAACGGTCATATCGGCTTCGTGTTCCAGTTCCATCAGCTTCTGCCTGAGTTCACGGCGCTGGAGAACATCACCATCCCCGCATACATCGGAGGCAAGAACCCGAAGGAAGCCAAGGAACGCGCCATGGAACTGCTGGAGTTTATGGGGTTGGCAGACCGCGCTTCGCACAAGCCCGCAGAACTTTCAGGCGGCGAGAAGCAGCGTGTGGCAGTGGCTCGCGCTCTCGTAAACAATCCTGCCGTGGTATTCGCTGACGAGCCTTCAGGTTCGCTCGACTCGAAGAACAAGGCAGAACTCCATCAGCTGTTCTTCGATTTGCGTGACAAGTTTGGACAGACCTTCGTCATCGTCACGCACGACGAGCACCTCGCCTCCATCACAGACCGCACCATTCACATCGTGGACGGACGCATCGTGGAGCCGGAGAAGACGGCAGAGACAGAGAAAGAACAGTCAGATTCATCTGAAATTTCAGAATAATACAAAAATCACCCTAACATATATTATATGATAAAACTTGGAGATTACAATAAGATGACCGTAGTCAAGGAAGTTGACTTCGGAATTTATCTCGACGGCGGCGACGAGGGAGAGATTCTGATGCCGTCACGTTACGTACCAGAGGGCGTCAAGCCCGGCGACGAACTAGAGGTGTTTGTCTATCTTGACCAGGACGAACGTCCGGTTGCCACTACTGAGCATCCGCTTTGCAAGGTGGGCGACTTCGCTTACCTTGAGGTAGCGTGGGTGAACGAGTACGGCGCGTTCCTCAACTGGGGACTCATGAAGGACCTTTTCTGTCCGTTCCGCGAACAGAAAATGCGCATGCAGAAGGGCGAGAAATACATCGTACACGTACATATCGACGAGGACAGCTATCGCATCGTGGCTTCAGCAAAGGTGGAGCGCTACTTCAGCGAACGCCATCCCTACTACAAGAACGGACAGGAAGTAGACCTTCTGGTGTGGCAGAAGACTGAGATGGGATTTAAGGTCATCATTGATAACTGCTACCCCGGACTGGTTTACGAAGACCAGGTGTTCCGCTATCTGCACACCGGCGACCGTGTAAAGGGTTACATCTCAACGGTTCGTCCAGACGGAAAGATTGACGTGACGCTGCAGCCGACTGGCCGCCAGCAGACACTCGACTTCTCCGAAACGCTCCTACAGTATCTGCGCGACAACGGCGGACACTGCGACCTTGGCGACAAGAGCGACGCTGAGGACATCAAGCATCGCTTCCAAGTGAGCAAGAAGGTGTATAAGCGTGCGGTGGGCGACCTGTATAAGCGCCGACTCATTACCATCTCCGACAACGGAATAACGCTCGTCGGAGAATAAAAGGAAACAAGAGGTCAAAATGGAAGTTATCAGAATTTAAAAAGAAGCTAATCCATATACAATAAAAGGCTGCGGCAATCACTTGCTGCAGCCTTTTTAAAAATCTTATCGGTTTCGTTATGGGCATTACTTGTGTGATTCTTTATTTGTAACATCTGTACATATTACTGTCTACTTTCTGTTCTGCTTTACTGGAAATATGCCCATATTATTCTCTCAATCTATTCGTGCTTTTGAAATTAATAGGTTGATGAAAAAGTATGGCACCCCACACTTTTGATATTACAAAGATATAGAAAAAGTTCGTAAAAATGTGTCCGATTCCTATGCGTATGTGTCCGATTCCATTGATTTAGGTGTCTGATTCGGTATGAATCGGACACCTAAAGGCCGTTTTTCATTCGTTTTCATCCGAATTTGACCCCTTTTGTTCCTCCATACCTAACTTTTCTCTCCACTGCTTTGGCGACATTCCGAGCTTGTCGCTGAAGATTTTGTAGAGCTGGCTACGTGACGAAAAGCCGCAGGAAGAGGAGATTGTGTCATTGCTGTATTCCGGATGCGCAGCTATCATCTTCTGCGCTTCCGCCAGTCGGATGTCGGAAAGCCAGATACGGAAGGTGGAATGCAGATGCAGGTCGAAATACTCGCTCAGTTCGCGACGCGAAAGAAAAACCTCGCGCGAAACCTTTGAGATATTAGTGCTCGAGTCACGATAACCGCCTTCTTTCACCCATTTATCCAATGCCATACCCACCTTCTCCGCCATTTCTGCAGGGTAAAGCACAGATTCTTTCTCCTTATTGTCCGAATCATCATCAGCTCCGCACGATTCTTCACCCGACACATCCTCATCGAGCACGTCCCTGATGGATGCCATGCCGAAACCGAGATAGACGAAGCAGAGGACGTAAAAGAAGATAGCAAAGAGTCCGAACGGAGCTATTATGAAAAGCAAAGGTCGCCAGACTATCGCAATGACAAGCACGGACAGCGTGGTGCTCATCAGCAGATAGGCAGAGCCGACAAAGCGCTTGTATGGTACGATGTCGCCACCGGTCTCGTTGATTACCCTCTTACGGCTACGCCTTATAGCCTTCCACGGAACAAGCACAAACACGGTCATTACCACGAAGTACACTGCATGCATTATGGGTTGCACGTATGGCATCTCCAGACAGCCGTTTCTCAGCCACCCTATTAAAAACAGCAATAGTATGAGAAAGGTACACATGGCTCCGAACAACACATAGCTACGGAATCGCCGACGGTCGCCTTCAAGTCCGAGTACTGAGCCGGAGAAGAGAAAGGCAGCGGGAGTATAGAAGAGGATGTTCACCACCGTGGCGCCGGCGTCTGTGGTGGCACGGATGGAAAAGCGCATCTGAAGAAAATAATGGAGAGCAAGAAGGAGTACGGCAGTGACCAGCATCCAGCGGGAACGCTCATATCTGCGATTTGTACCTTCCTGTATGAAATACGACACTATTATTATAGGCGCTAATAACAGTGACACAAGAAAGCAAGTGTATTGTAATAGAAGAAGATTAGTCATATCGGTAAATGTATTTCTGAAATATTTTTATATCAACCTATCAGTACACAAAATTACATTAATTTTTAGATTTTCAGTCATTTGGATTTATAAAAAAACGCTACAACTAAAAAAATGAATCACAAAACAAGGTTTTGCTTTGTCAACCGGATAAATAGCCTTACCTTTACATAAACATTACTTATACATATAAAAACTAATCATGAAACAGAATCACATCTTACCCATAGCATTGTGCATAAGCGCAATGTCAGCAGTCTCGCCCGTATTGGCTCAGTCTGACAACGTAAAGCTGGAAATTAACGCCATCGGCGGACACATAGTTGGCGACGACTTTTCGGGCGTACCGACCACAGTGGCAAAGGGCAAGCCCATCTATCTTATGCCTGTGGCTCCTG